>Ga0224559_1001798_pt1 | contig 11430 bp, 8 predicted proteins | sample 714S33034metaG_FD_180676 | JGI IMG/M metagenome (GOLD analysis project Ga0224559, IMG submission 180676) | Peat soil microbial communities from Stordalen Mire, Sweden - 717 S3 30-34 | ecosystem: Environmental > Terrestrial > Soil > Wetlands > Peat | place: Sweden: Norrbotten County, Stordalen... | reverse complement strand
CGGCCGGGGCGGCCAATCCGTCGCCGCCGATCGGTCCCGCGCTCGGCCAGCGCGGCCTCAACATCATGGAATTCTGCAAAGCCTTCAATGCGCGCACCGCGCAATTGGAGAAGGGCTCGCCGATCCCGGTGGTCATCACCGCCTACCAGGATCGCTCGTTCACCTTCGAGATGCGCCAGCCGCCGGTCACCTTCTGGCTGAAGAAGGCGGCGGGGCTGAAGATCGGCAAGAAGCCGGCTTCCGGCTCCAAAACGCCCGGCCGCGGCTTCGTCGGCAAGGTGACGAAAGCCCAGGTGCGCGAAATCGCCGAGAAGAAGATCGTCGATCTCAACTGCGAGACGGTCGAATCGGCGATGAAGATGATCGAAGGCTCCGCCCGGTCGATGGGCCTCGAGGTGGTGGGGTAAGCCATGAGCAAGCACGGCAAGAGAATCCGCACGGCCCGCGACGCAGTCGAGCGCACCAAGCTCTACAAGCTCGACGAGGCGGTGAAGCTGGTGAAGAGCAACGCCAGCGTGAAGTTCGACGAGACGGTCGAGATCGCCATCAACCTCGGCGTCGATCCCAAGCACGCCGACCAGATGGTGCGCGGCGTCGTCAATCTGCCCAACGGCACCGGCCGCACGTTGCGGGTCGGCGTGTTCGCCCGCGGCGCCAAGGCTGACGAGGCGCGCGCCGCTGGAGCCGACGTCGTCGGCGCCGAAGACCTGGTGGCGACGGTGCAGGGCGGCACGATCGATTTCGATCGCTGCATCGCCACGCCCGACATGATGCCGCTGGTCGGCCGCCTCGGCAAAGTGCTCGGGCCGCGCGGCCTGATGCCCAACCCGAAGGTCGGCACGGTGACGATGGACGTCACTGCGGCGGTCAAGGCGTCGAAGGGCGGCGCGGTCGAGTTCCGCGCCGAGAAGGCCGGCATCGTTCAGGGTTCGGTCGGCAAGGCGTCGTTCGACGCCGCCAAGCTGGCCGAGAACGTCCTCGCCTTCGTCGAGGCGGTGAACAAGGCCAGGCCCGCCGGCGCCAAGGGCTCCTATATGCAGCGCGCCGCGCTCTCCTCGACCATGGGCCCGGGCGTCAAGCTCGACCTGTCGACGGTGGCGACAGCGGCGCAGGTCGGAACCTAAAGCGACCGCAACGCTAGCGAGAGAATCGAACGGCGCCGGGGAAACCCGACGCCGTTTTTCGTCAACGCCTTCCCCCGCAAGGGGGGAAGTGATTAGGGCGCGCGCTTCACGAGTTCCGCGATCTCATCGATGACCCGCGGCCACACCGCCAGCGGCAGGGCGTGGCCCATGCGCGGCAGGACGACGAGCTTGGCGCCGGGGATGCTCGCGGCGGTGTCTTCGCCGGCGGCGAGCGGCAGCAGCGGATCGTCGGCGCCGTGGATCACCAAGGTTGGCGCCTTGACGCTCGGCAGCGTCGCCTTGCGGCTGCCGGAAGCGTAGACGGCGAGCATCTGGCGCTGCCCGCCCTCGACGTTGAAGCCGCGCTTGGCGGCGCGAATGGCGCGCGCACGGTCGCGCTTCTCGTCCTCGGGGTAGCCGGGGCCGCGGAAGATCAGCCAGGCGGCGACGTTGGCTTCGACATATTCCTCCGCCGTCTTCGGCGGCGGATTGGTGAAGACCCTCATCACTTCCGGCGTCGGCGGCGGCAGGCGCGGGTCGCCGGTCGTCGACATGATCGAGGTCAGCGAGCGCACGCGCTCGGGCCAGTGGATCGCCGCTTCCTGCGCGATCATGCCGCCCATCGAGGCGCCGACGAGATGGGCGCGGGCGATTCCAAGCGCATCCATCAGCCCGACCGCGTCGGCGGCCATGTCGCTGAGCAGATAGGGCGCGGCGATCCGGTCGCCCCGCTTGCGTTCGGCGACCGCCGCGCCGGCGTCGGCGGCCGGCTTCCAATCGATCGGACTCGACTTGCCGACGTCGCGATTGTCGTAGCGCACGACCCACAGGCCGCGCTCGGCCAGCGCGGCGCAGAAGTCGTCTTCGAACAGGATCATCTGCGCGCCGAGGCCGGCGATCAGCAGCAGCGGCGGATCGCTCGGCCGGCCGAACGTCTGGTAGCAGATCTCCAGTTCGCCGACGCTGGCGAACCGCTCGCCGGCGTCCAACGCGATGTCCGACATTCCGCTCTCCCTTTTGCTCGGGCGACACCATAACATGGGTCCTGCGCCGATCCGCCAGGGGAGGGGAATCGATGACGCAACCGGTCGCAATCGCACGTTGGCATGAAATCGCGCGGCGGCGCGACGTCGCCGCGCTCGACGCGTTGCTGGCCGACGACGTGGTCTTCCTGTCGCCGGTCGTGCGCACGCCGCAGCCGGGTCGGGCGCTGGCCAAGGCCTATCTCGGCGCGGCGCTGGACGCGCTGCTCAACGAGACGTTTCGCTACGTCGGCGAATGGATCGGGCCGGATTCGGCGGTGCTCGAATTCGTCGCGACGATCGACGGGATCGAGGTCAACGGCGCCGACTTCATCGCCTGGAACGGCGCCGATCAGATCGTCAGCTTCAAGGTGATGATCCGGCCGTTGAAAGCGATCGAGCTGGTGCGCCAGCGGATGGCGGCGCAGCTCGCGCGCGCCTGAGCGACGCGATCGCGGTCTACAACCGTCTGGCGCTGTTTGCGCCGAGGCCAGCGTCGAATGCGCTTTCAGATGCGACGGAATGTCGCAGACAAGCCGCGAAAGGCTGCAACCCGGCGGCGCGTCGACGCCGCCGAGCTGGCGCAAATGGCTATGAATCAGAACGAAAATGAAATGGCTGGAAAGTCTCTAGACTTCGTCCGACGGCGAAGCCCTTTCCCGCCGCGGGCCAGCCGTCGCCGAGGCGAACATCGTTAACAACCACGCAACGGCTTTCCGTTACGCAAACTGTAGCGTCGGCGCCAGATCGGCTGTCCCGACGCGCGGGTGCCTCATGGTCTTTGGTTGGAAGCGACTCGGCGTTCAGTCCCGTTTCATGATTTTCACCGCGCTCGGCGTGGCCGCCATCCTGGCGGCGACTCTGTCTCTGATCGCCTGGTCCGAATACGCCGCTCTTGAAAGTCGCCTGCGCGGCCTGTCGGAAAACGAACTCGGTTCGCTCGACGCCTTGGTCGAGACGGCGATGCGCGTGCGCGTCGACGACAAGGAGGATGTCGCGATCAAGGTGTTCGACGGGTGGTTCGACAGCCGCAACAAAGACTATCCCGGCAAGCTGTGGAGCGTGTGGAGCCAGAAGGTCACCGCCTTCATGGCGCAAGCCTATCCCGAGCGCGCCGCCAAGGCGGCGGTCGACGACGTCGACGAAGAAGCGATGCGAACCGGTCGCCCGGTCGCGCGCTTCGTCGCCGGCGGCTATCGCTACAGCATGCCGATCGTTCTCGGCCGGACGCTCGCCGCGCCGAAGGAGATCTGCATGAGCTGCCATGGCGCCGGCATGGGGCTGGAGGAGGGCGAGGTCATCGCCGTGTTCTCGAGCCGCGTCTCGACCGCCGCCGACTTCGCCGCTTTGCGCGCGCTGCTGATCAGAATCGCCGGCGGCGGCGCGCTCGGCGGCGTGCTGATCGTCTTTGGCATCTGGCGGCTGCTCGGCGGCGTCGTCACGGGACCGCTTCAGGGCATGACCAAAGCGATGCGTCGTCTCGCCGAAGGCGACAGCACGACCGAGGTCCCCGCCCAAGGGCGCGCCGACGAGATCGGCCAGATGGCGCAAGCGGTGCTGGTCTTTCGCGACGCCGCCGTCGAGAACGCGCGGCTCGAACGCGAAGCGCGCGAGAATCGCGCCAAGTGCGAGCGCGACCGCGAGCAGGCGGAAGCGACGCAGAGCGAAGCGATCCGTCAGGAGCGCGCCATCGTCGCCAGCTCGATTGGCGTCGCGCTGGCGCGGCTCGCCGACATGGATCTCGCCTATCGCATCACCGCCGACATCCCCGCCGCCTATTGCGCATTGAAGACCGACTTCAACGCGGCGATGGCCCAGCTCGAGCGGACGATGCGCGCGGTGATGGCCGGCATCGTCGTCATCCGCGGGGGCGCACAGGACATCGCCAAGGCGGCCGACGATTTGTCGATGCGCACCGAGCAGCAGGCCTCCAGCCTGGAGGAGACCTCGGCCGCAGTCGAACAGATCGCCGGCACGGTCAAGACCGCCGCCGACGGCGCGGCGCACGCGCAGGCCGCGGTCGCCGCCGCCGACGAGGACGCGAAAAAGAGCGTGCGGGTGGTCGGAGAAGCGGTTGGGGCGATGGACGCGATCGCCCAGTCGGCGCGCCAGATCAACCAGACCGTCGGCGTCATCGACGACATCGCGTTTCAAACCAATCTGCTGGCGCTCAACGCCGGCGTCGAAGCGGCGCGCGCCGGCGACGCGGGGCGCGGCTTCGCCGTCGTCGCCGCCGAAGTGCGCGGACTGTCGCAGCGCTCGGCGGAGGCGGCGCGAGAGATCAAGGCCCTCATCGCCGATTCGACGCGTCACGTCGGAAACGGCGTCAAACAGGTCGGCGAGACCGGCCGGGCGCTCGAGCGCCTGCTCGAACAAGTGGCGAAGATCAACGCCGTCGTCGCCGACATCGCCGCCGGAGCGAAGGAGCAGGCGAGCGGAATCGCCGAAATCAACGTCGCGATCAGCCAAATCGACGGCATGACGCAGCGCAACGCGACGATGGTCGGCGATTCGACCGCGGCGACCCACCGGCTGTCGCAGGAGACCGAGCAGTTGTCGCAGTTGATCGGTCAGTTCCGCCTCAGCGCGGGCGAGGAGGAGGCCGTCAGCGCGCGCGCCGCCTGAGGGCGTCCTCAAGCGCCAGTCGACGGCTCTCGCCCCGGCGCCCTCCTTGACGTATAGAGGCGGATCAGGCGCGGCGACGTCCGCCGCCGATGGAGGGCGAGCAATCGTGAGCCGCACCGTCTTCGTTCTCAACGGGCCGAACCTGGATTTGCTCGGCAAGCGACAGCCGGAAATCTACGGCCAAGAGACGCTCGCCGACGTCAAGGCGCTCTGCAGCCGCGTCGCGACCGAGCATGGCCTGACGATCGACTTCCGCCAGAGCAACCGCGAATACGAACTCATCGACTGGATCCACGAGGCGCGCGAGCGCGCGGCGGCGATCGTCGTCAACCCCGCCGGCTACAGCCATACCTCGGTCGCCATCCTCGACGCGCTCGCCGCCTTCGACGGTCCGATCATCGAGGTTCACATCTCCAACATCCACAAGCGCGAGGCGTTCCGCCGCCATTCCTACGTCTCGACCGTCGCCGCCGGCGTGATCGCCGGCTGCGGCACGCAGGGCTATGCGCTGGCGCTGCAGCGCGTCGCCAGCCTGCTGGAAGCGAAGGCGTGACGCGGTCGGGCGCATGCCTGACGCCGAGCGACGTCCGCTGACGATCGTCTCGCCAACCCCAAGGAGATCGGCGGCGGTGGAAGCGAACATGGCGCTCGAGGAAGACATCCGCCGCTTGGCCGAGCAGGAACGTTTGCTCGTATTCTCCCGATTTGGCCCCGAAGAGGCCTGGACGCTCGGCAATGTTCTGCGCGAGGTCGGCCTGGCGCAGGGCGCGCCGATCGCCATCGACGTTTCGCTGCGCGATCGCACGCTGTTTCATTGCGCGATGCCGGGAAGCGTCACGGACAACGCCGAGTGGATCCGACGCAAGCGCAACACCGTGCTCCGGCTGTGGCGCTCCTCCTATGCGGTCGGGCGCGCGCTGGCGCTGTCAGGCGAATCGCAGGAAGCGGCGCACAACTTGCCGCTTGCGGGCTACGCGGTGCACGGCGGCGGCTTTCCGCTGCTGCTGCATGGCGCGGGTTGCATCGGGGCGGTCACCGTCTCGGGCCTGCCGCAGCGCGACGATCACCGGCTCGTGGCCGATGGTCTGGCGGCGATCTTGAAGATCGACCTGTCGGCGTGCCGGCTCAGCGCCGAGCCGGCCTGACGCGCAGGGCGCTGCCCCGAGTTGGCGGTGATCGCCATTGCGGCAGGCGCCTCCGTCGATTGTGATCTCGACCCTGCGCCGCGTGCGCCCGCGCGCCCATGCGTCTCTCAGTTCGCCATGAGCAAGCTGGTTCCCGCCCAATCTCGGGACCGAGTCCGGAAATTTGAGCGTCGATTGTTGGTCGAAATCGACCCTGACAAGCTTGCCATTGGATTTTCCGTCGGGTTCGCTGGGACTTCAGCCCCGGAGTTCCAATAAAATATGACTTCTGACGGAGTGGTCGAATGCCTCACAGACGCTGCGTGAGGTCCACCGATCTATGGGGAAGGCTAAGAGTCAATTTACATATTACTGCGATAGTATTTGCCGTGTCGCGCTATGCTCTTCTTGCAACGACGCGTGACGGCCTTTGCGGCGACTGTCGATCCTTCGGCGTTTGCCGTCCGGGCTAAGCCGGCGATCGACAAAGGTGCGTTGCAGACGTTCGCGTCAGCAGCAAAGCGGCGACAGGGGCGCCCGCAAAGTCTTCGAAGTTGAGGCTGGGATATGTTGGACGCCAGCGAAGACATTCCCGCTCCAGGGCCGGCGGAGCTGCCGGTCGCCCGCCTCATTCGCGAGTTGCGAGCCATCAGCAGTTGCAACCAAACGCTGATGCGGGCGGTGGACGAGCAGGCTCTGCTCGACGACATCTGCCGCATCGTCTGCGAGGAAGCCGGCTACCGGATGGCGTGGGTCGGATTCGCCGAAAACGACGAAGCCAAAACGGTGCGCCCCGTCGCCTGGGCCGGATTCGAGGACGGGTATGTCGGACGAGCCGCGGTCACCTGGGCCGAAACGAAGCGGGGACGCGGCCCGATCGGAACCGCCATTCGCACGGAGCAAACCGTCTGCCTGCAGGACTACGCCACCGACCCTCGCGGCGCGCCGTGGCGCAAGGAAGCGTTGCGGCGAGGCTATCGCTCCAGCATCGCTCTGCCGCTCAAGAACGAAGACGCGACCGTATTCGGGTCGCTCAACATTTATTCTCCCGAGTCGAACGCCTTCACCGCCGAAGAAATTCGGCTCCTCGAGGAATTGGCCGGCGATCTGGCGTTCGGGATCACGGTGCTGCGCGCCCGCGCCGAGCGCAAGCGCGTCGACGCGCAGCTTCAGGCCAACCTGCGCTTCTTCGAATGCATGGATCAGATCAATCTGGCGATTCAGGAGACGAAAGATCTCGATCACATGATGAGCGAGGTTCTTGGCGCGGCGCTTTCAATTTTCGGGTGCGACCGGGCGTGGGTGATCGATCCGTGCGATCCCGAGGCTGCGACTTGGCGAGCGCTGATGGAGCGCGCCCGCCCCGAATATCCCGGCGCTCTTGTCCTAGGGACCGACCTTCCGATCAACGCGGAATTTCGCGCCGTGATGCGCGCCGTTCGCGAATCGCGCGGCCCTATGGCCTTTGGCCCGGGCTCCAAGTACGCGGCGCCTGGCGGGGCGTCGACGGATTTCCACATTCAGTCCCGGCTTTGCATGGCGATCTACCCCAAGACGGGAGACGCCTACATGTTCGGCCTGCACCAGTGCTCTCGCCCACGGGTGTGGAGCGAGGACGAAAAGACCCTGTTCGAGGCGATCGGCCGACGCCTTGCCGATGGTCTGACCAGTTTGATTGCCTATCGCGAGCAGCGCGTCCATGAAGGACGATTGCGCACCCTGGTGCACACCATTCCCGATCTCGTCTGGCTGAAAGACGTCAACGGCGTCTACCTGGGTTGCAATGCGCAATTCGAGCGCCTCGCCGGCGTCGCCGAAAGGGATCTCGTCGGCAAGACGGACTATGATTTCTTCGACAAGGATCTTGCGAACTCTTTTGTCGAGAACGATCGCCAGGCGGTCGAGCGCGGCAAGTCGCGCGCCAACGAGGAGTGGCTGACCTTCGCCGCTGACGGCTACCGCGGCCTGTTCGAGACGATCAAGACGCCGATGCGCGATCAAGCCGGCAAGCTGATCGGCGTTCTCGGCGTCGCCCGGGACATCACGGAACGCAACAAGGCGGATGAACAACTGCGCATCGCCGCCGCCGCCTTCGAGGCGCAAGAAGGCATCGCCGTCCTCGGCGCCGACCGGCGAATCCTGCGAGTCAATCGCGCCTTCACCGAAATCACCGGCTACGCCAACGAAGACGTCGTGGGGAAGACGCCGAACCAGCTGCGATCGGACAAGCACGACGACGCCTTCTACCGGAATTTGTGGGATTGCATCGATCGCAAGGGAAGTTGGAGCGGAGAAGTCTGGTACCGGCGCAAATGCGGTGAACTCTATCCAGCGTGGTTCAATACCGTGGCGGTCAAGAGCGACGGTGGCGATATCACCCACTACGTCGCGTCGATGGTCGATCTCACCGACCGTAAGGCGGCCGAAAAACAGATCGAACACCTCGCCTACTACGACACCCTGACTCAGTTGCCCAACCGTCGCCTGTTCCGCGAACGTCTGCAGCAGGCGCTGGCGGGCTGCGCGCGCAGCAGACGCAAAGGGGCGCTTTTGTTCATCGGTCTCGACAACTTCAAGATCCTCAACGAGACCGCCGGCCACGATGTGGGCGACCAGTTGCTGGTCGAGGTCGCTCGACGGATCGCCGGCTGCGTGCGCAAAGGCGACACCGCCGCCCGCCACGGTGGCGACGAGTTCGTCGTTCTGCTCGAAGAACCGAACGACTGTATCCGGGAGGCCGCCGCGCGGGCGAAGGAGATTGGCGAAAGGATTCTGGCTGCGCTCAACCAACCCTACTCGATCGCAGGGCGCCTGCATCACAGCACCTCCAGCATCGGCGTCACGCTGTTCATCGACGGCGTCGATTCGCTGGACGAACTGCTCAAGCAAGCCGACATCGCGATGTCCCAGGCGAAATCGGCCGGGCGCAATGCGTTGCGCTTCTTCGATCCCGAGATGCAAGACGCGCTCTCCGCCCGGACGGCCCTGGAATCCGCTCTGCGGCTCGCCATTCGCGATCGCCAATTCGTTCTGCATTATCAGCCGCAGGTCGACGGCGCCGGCGAGATCATCGGCGCCGAGGCGCTGGTGCGCTGGCGCGACCCCGAGCGCGGCATGGTTTCACCGGGCGAGTTCATCCCTGTGGCCGAGGAAACCGGACTGATCCTGCCGATCGGCCAATGGGTGCTGGAAACCGCCTGTGCGCAGCTCAAGGACTGGGCGGGCGACCCGCGCACCCGCGCCTTAAGCCTCGCCGTCAACGTCAGCGCCAGCCAGTTCCGCCAGGCTGATTTTGTCGACCACGTTTGTCGTACGCTGGAACAAACCGGCGCTCCAGCCGCGAAACTGAAACTCGAGCTGACGGAAAGCCTGGTCGTCGACAATATCGACGGCGCCATCGAGACGATGCGGGCGCTGAAGAAGCTCGGCGTTGGGTTTTCGATGGACGACTTCGGCACCGGCTATTCCTCGCTGTCGTATCTCACCCGGCTGCCGCTCGACCAGCTCAAGATCGACAGGGCCTTCGTCCGCAACCTGCCGGACAGCGTCAGCGACGCGGCGGTCGCGCAGACCATCATCACGCTCGCCAAGAGCCTGGGGCTGGCGGTCATCGCCGAAGGGGTGGAGACCGAGGCGCAGCGACAGTTCCTCGAGCGCCACGGTTGCCCGACCTACCAAGGCTTCCTGTTCAGCCAACCCGTGGACGTCGCGCAGTTCGAGCGGCTGCTGGCGTGAGCGTTCCGCTCTGAGGTGGGGTCGGCTCGTCGTGATTAGCCCAAGGAACCTAACGCGTTCGCAGGGGGCGTAAAATGGAATTTCTGGCAGGGTACTGGTCACGCGCCGAGTTGTTCGCCAACGGCATCCTGCTGCTTCATCTGATCGGCGCGACGGCGGTCGGATTAGTGCTCGGCTATGAGCGATCCTACCACGGCCGGGCAGCCGGGATGCGCACTTATGCGTTGGTGTGCGTGACTTCGACCATGCTGGTCGTGATCAACGCCTACCCGGATCAATGGTACGGCGGCCACTCGCTGACGCCGCTGACGATCGACCCGACCCGCGTCGTCCAAGGGATCATGACGGGGATCGGATTCCTCGGCGCGGGCGTCATCATGAAGGAGGGCTTCACCATTCGCGGACTCTCCACCGCCGCTTCAATCTGGATGACCGCGGCGATCGGCGTCGTCATCGGCATCGGTTTCTACGGAGCGGCGATCAGCGCCACGGCGGTCATGTTGGTGGCGATGACCGCGCTTGGCCAGCTCGAAAAGGTGTTGCCGCATCAGACGACTCTGCATCTGTCGCTGGTCTACCCGAACGGTCGGACGCCGACCGCGGACGAAATTCGCGCGCGGATGAAGAAGCACGGATTTGATGTCGTCGATTGGTCGTTCCACTATTGCGAAACCAACGACCACTTCCAATACGACTTGGTGCTGCAGGCCGTGGGCGATTGCCGATCGCACAATTTGGTCAGCGATCTCTCGCGCGCTCATGAGGCGATCGAGTTCCGTCTCGCGCCGTCTCGCGCATGACGAAGTGGCAAGCGCAATGTTGTCGCGGCCGGGAATCCGAGGCGCCGTTTCAGCCGAGAGTCAGTCGCTTGGACCAAGGCGGCGAACGTCTGAATCAGGCCGACTGTCGAGCATTTCCGAGCGGGAGCCAGGAGGCGGATTTTGACCGCCGGCAAGCTCGCCGCGAGGGTGATCGCGATGAGCGCCAGCACGCGTCGCTCCTCGCCGATCGTGATCTCGAAACCGCGCCGCTTGCAGCCGCACCCTACGCGCGTCGCTCAGCTCGCCGCTGCGACTTTGTCCTGGGTCTTGGTTTCGAAGTCGCTGGCGTCGTGGCGCTCGCGAAGCTGGCTCGCGGGCTCGCCGCTGGTGCGGTTGACCATGCGGCCGCGTTTGACCGCCGGCCGTTCGAGCAGCATGTCGGCCCAGCGCTGGACGTGTTTGTAGTCCTGCACGGCGAGGAACTCGGCCGCCCCGTACTGCCAGCCCTTCGCTAACCCACCGTACCAGGGGAAGATGGCGATGTCGGCGATCGTGTAGGCGTCGCCGGCGACGTACTGGGTCTCGGCGAGACGGCGATCGAGCACGTCGAGCTGTCGCTTCACCTCCATCGCGAAGCGGTCGATCGCATATTCGATCTTCGTCGGCGCGTAGGCGTAGAAATGGCCGAAGCCGCCGCCGAGATAAGGCGCGCTGCCCATCTGCCAGAACAGCCACGACAGGCACTCGGCGCGTTGGCCAGCTTCGCCCGGCAGGAACGCGCCGAATTTCTCCGCAAGGTAAAGGAGGATGGCGCCGGATTCGAACACCCGGATCGGCGCGGCGCCGCTGCAGTCCAGCAGCGCCGGAATCTTGGAATTGGGGTTGACCGCGACGAAGCCGCTGCCGAACTGGTCGCCTTCGCCGATGTCGATCAGCCAGGCGTCGTATTCCGCGCCGCTTTTGCCCAGCGCCAGCAGCTCTTCCAGCATGATCGTCACCTTCACCCCGTTGGGCGTGCCGCGCGAATAAAGCTGCAGCG
>Ga0224559_1001796_pt1 | contig 11438 bp, 24 predicted proteins | sample 714S33034metaG_FD_180676 | JGI IMG/M metagenome (GOLD analysis project Ga0224559, IMG submission 180676) | Peat soil microbial communities from Stordalen Mire, Sweden - 717 S3 30-34 | ecosystem: Environmental > Terrestrial > Soil > Wetlands > Peat | place: Sweden: Norrbotten County, Stordalen... | reverse complement strand
ATTTAGTGGTCATATTATGTCAGAGATAGAAGATCATTATGATTTTGTTAAGAAATTTCAATGCATACGATGTGAGAAATATTTCGCCGGAGTTACTTTTCGAGAACAAGGACATAAATATTTTAGGTATATGGAATGGGATGCTGAATGGGAGCATGAAGCTAAACAAATGGATAGAATGTTTGAAAAATTTGGTGAGTAAGATGGATGAAGTAGAAGCAAGATTTTATGTAAATTTAGAGATCCAAAAAGCTACAAATAGAGAAATTGATTATAGTAAATTAATGAGTACAGAGAGGTTGCTTGCCCGAATGATTGTTGATGATGCAATTCATAATTATTTTGATACATTTGAAATAAGTTATGATCATTATTCTGTGGAAGATGTAAAAGAAGCTGGATTTTTGGTTAATAAATTAAGACAAGCTAGAAAAATATTACTGGAGGATTAAAATGATAAAACCATATCCTTATGAGGCATATCGACAAGCATATAATATGATGGTTCGAGAAGCTGTTAAAATGTTCGATTTATATGAAGGAGATAAATTTACAATAGGATTTAACGTTAATGCTCCCCATCAATTATTGTTCTTACAAAATGGTAACTGGTATCCAACAATTCGAATATATGAAGACGATGATAAATTCGAATATTTCTGGGAAATGGCATATACCGCAGAACCTGCTTGTGGATGTTATTTAAGTCTTAGGAAAGGGAATAGCATTTTTACTGAATTTCAAGGAGAAAGGTGTTATGCTAAGAATCAATTTTATGAATTTATGTCAGTATTTATGTTGGAAAATGAAGGAGATTAAACATGACAAGATTAAGAATAATTGAATCCTATGTAATTGATTATGATGCAGAATATGAAGAGTTTGATTTAATGGAGGATGCTAAGAAAGAATTAAAGAAATATTATGATGATAATGACATGAGTGAAGAATTTCCAGATCAATGCATTGTTAGTCCTGAAAACAATTGTAGACATGATAAATGTATATTTGGAGATACTTGTGAAGGAAATATGGATAATTGGTAATTAGATCGTTAAACGGTTGTTTAACGAAGTAGGAGAATAAAAATGAATAACGACTATGTATATATGTGTCAAAAGGCTATAGAGATCCAAGATTTATGGTCTCCTAAAAGTGGGGATTTATATCATCATAAAGGTTGTTTTAATACCATGAGGCCAAATATGTTTGGTTCAGATATCAATGATGGTATAATTAGTTGGGATAAAGATAAGAATATAACAGGGGTGGATTATAAAAAAGATAAATTCTGGATGCCAAGGCAAGAAGACCTCCAAAAACTAAGAGAAGAACAATATGGGCATACTCCTTATGCAGTTTATAAATCATTTTTAATGTTTTGGGAAGATAAATTTACATGGGATAAAAATATGTATGATGGATTTATTACTCCTGCTACTCCTATAACAAATGTATGGCTTATGTATATTATGTATAAATTATTTAACAAAAAATGGGATGAAGAAAAAGAGAAATGGGTGATTATAGAATGAAAAGAACCGTAGATGGAATTATCTACAGAGTACATAAATTAGTTAAAAATGAAATTTGGAGGGATTAATATTAAGCAAGCAATTATAATTCGAAGAGATTTAAAGATGTCATGGGGTAAAATAGCAGGACAATGTTGTCATGCAAGTATAAGAGCATTTATGGGATCAGAAAAAGAAGATATAGAGAAATGGTTGAAAGAAGGGGAAACAAAAGTCATGTTAAAGGTATATTCAAAAGAAGAATTAAAAGAAACTATGAAAAAATTCATAGAAAGTGGACTTAATAATGTTCAATCAGTTCATGATGCAGGTAAAACTCAAATACCCGAAGGAGCATTAACAGCTATCGGTATAGGGCCTTATGAAGATGAATTGATCGATGAAATAACGAGTGAGTTGAAGTTATTATGAGAGAATTTGTTAGTCATTCATTTTTTGGTGAAATTATAAGAATTAGGGTATCTGATCAAATGGAAGAGGAGATTAAAGAGACACAAGAAAAATTAAAATCATTGACAGATAATGATTATCGAATAACAGCTGAAAAAAGATATACAGATTATGATTCAATGAAAGAATGTTATCCTATTTTAGTTATTACTCCTGATAAATATGAATTTATCGAAGATTGTTATGATGGGCCGAATTCTCTTGGACCTGATATTGGATATATTGGATATATGATGTTAGGTCATTTAAGTGATACATATCATCGAAAATATTGGAGACCCCAAACTTCTAGAGAAAAGAGTGAGTATATTAAATTTTTAACAGGAAAAGAACGTCTTGAATGTATAGCTGAAAATATAAGGTGAAAAGATGAATAATGATTTAAGTATAATTAAAATTCAAAGAAATATAGAAATTATTGATGGAGAGGAAAGATGGAATAGATTGGAATATGTAAAAGATCATAAATGGTGTTGTGAAGCATTACAAAAATCTGATTTTACTATAGATCAGTCTGGTAAATTTGGCGATCCTCAATATAAATATTGTTGTGGAGAAGATGAATTCGATTATACAGAAGAGATCAAGAATTGTCCATATTGTGGAAAAGAAATATTGGTACGAGAATTACCACCAATTAAGAAAATTGGAAAAAAAGAATGGGATGTATTAAATATCCGAGGATGTTTAGTTAAGAAAACAAATCCAAGGATTGTTTATGAAGATGGAACCATAGATGATATGAAGGGAAAAATGCATACTTGTGAAACTATAAAATTTGTACCAGATCAAGGTGATTAAATGAGTAAATTACCAACTAAATATATGATACCAATTGAGAAGATGATTCCTATTTCAGATCAAGGAGATCTTGGGATGGGATTTGCATATGCTGGAGAAATTGTGCATGATTTAACATTTAATGAAATTTTTAAGGAGGAATTTTTATAAAAATAATATTTCACAACGATGCAGATGGAAGATGTGCTGGGAACATAATAGCAGATTATTATGGGCATACAATGGAAGAGAATAAAGATGATTATATTGAAATAAATTATGACAAAGAATTCCCAATGGATATAATCCAACAGGATGAAACAGTCTATATCGTTGATTATTCAATTCCACCAGAATTAATGCTAAAGTTACAAAAAAAAGCTAATGTGATATGGATAGATCATCACCCAACTGCCATCAAAAAGTATGTAGACTATCCAAATAAAATTCATGGGATAAGGTCAACATGTGGCTCTGGTTGTGAGTTAACTTGGAAATATTTCTATGCAAGTAGAGATGTACCTGATGCAGTGATGTTTATAGGAGATAGAGATACCTGGACATGGAAATATGGAGAAGATACTAGAGATTTCTTTAATGGATCAGAATTATATGATTTACATCCATTAAATGAAGAAAATTGGAATGTCTTATTTGAACACCCAGAGATAATAAGAGAAGAAGGGTATTCTATTGAAAGATATAAAACACAACATAGTCAGAATTACCTAAAAGACTATGGATTTGAAGTAGAATTTGAGGGACATAAAGCCAATTGTGTAAATATTGGAAAAGTTGGTACCGAGTTCTTCGATAGTATTGAATATCAACACCCACTCCTTATTTCCTACGCATTTAATGGAAAGGAATATATAGTAAGCCTTCGTTCAGAGACCATAGATGTCGGAGCTTTAGCTCTTAAATACGGAGGAGGTGGACACCACGGGGCTTCTGGCCTTACCTGTAAGGATCTACCTTGGAAAGTAATTTAAAGTGATTGTATGTATGTAATTTACAAAATAAGAAATATTATAAATAATAAAATTTATATTGGCCAAACAATTAATTTTAAACAAAGAAAAAGAGACCATTTAAAGAATCTAAAACCCAGGAGAGTAAATATGAAATTATGTTTTGAAGTTGATGATAAAGTTGATGAAAAAGTAATTAATAAAATGCAAGAAGATATCACTAATACAATTGAACTGAGATCAAGACGTTATTTTGCAGAATCAAAATATACTTTTCCTATGGCTTTTGATGAAAAAGAGGAATACCCACTATTTACAAGAGAAGATATAGAAACTATTTTAAAAATGGGATTACAAATTGTAGTAAATCATGGATGGGATGATTGTGGAGGATATGGTTTAAGAATTAAATTATTTGATCCTGAAAGTAATATAGGTGTAAGAGAATTCAGTTATCATCCAGGGTGGTCTGGTGACGATAAAGATGATTTATTAGCTCCTTTTCAAAAATTTAAATGTAAAAATATTACAATAAAAGAATATTAAGAGGGGTATTGATGGTAAAATTATTCAGCGATGTTAGGTTTGATCCTCGTTCGAACGAAAAGTATAAATAAGAGAAGATTCAGAGTATTCTTGTGAAAAGAGTTTTCAGAAATGGGAACTCTTGCCCTCACACATTTAAATAAGAGGTGAAGAAATGGATCTAGGAAGCTTAACAGAACCAGCACTATTTTGGAAATATGATATTTTAAATGAACAAGAATTTTTAGAAACAATAAATGAAGCAAGAGCGGAATATGGATTGGAAGAAGATCTCACGGAAATTCCAATTGCACTTGATAATTATATAATGGAGGATTAAAATGGCAGGAACGATAGATTATGACATAGCATATGCATTAAGAGAAACTGGAGAAGATGGTGAGAGTTTAACTGCATTAAAAGCAACTATCCAAGATAGATTAGATGATGGATGGACTATTATAGCTATTAATGAAAGTCTAACATCTAGTATGGATATACAACATATGGTGTGGTATTATAAATAGGTGATGAAATGTTTGTAAAAACAAAAGCCGAAGAAATAAAAAAAGAGATATATCAAGGTCTTGCAGAACAAATCGACGAAGCAACTTATGATACTTTGATTTCAACAATTAATTTTGAGAAAATATCACAAAATATTTGGCTTAATGTTATTGGGCCAATAAAGGAAGAACATGAAAGAGAAATAGAAGAAAAAGAACGAGAAATGAAAATATTACAAGATGAATTAGAAGATGAAGACGAAGGTGGAGAAGAATAACTCTTCTCTTTTCGTGAGGGCTAAAAATGACTGAAGTAAAATGGAATTCTATTAAAAAGTATATGGAAGAGAATAACTACGATTTTGACCAAAAAGAATGGGGTGAAATTCGTGAAAAAATTGGGTCTTTAAGAGGCGTAGAGCGTAATCGCATGCAGATGGATATAGCAAAACGTTTCGACGATGAGGAAAAGTTCAAAAAAATTAAGCAAATTCAATTTAAAAAGTCAAAATTGTCAGATATAGAGTTAGATAGTATGATTAAACTTCAAAGAAAAAAATATTTGGGGAGAGATAAAGATGTCTGAAATATTAGATTTATTTTTAACTATTTATATCATAATCTTTTTAATTGCAATAGCGATAGGTGCATTAAATTTAATAGGTACTCTTTTTAGTATTGGATTTTTCATTTTAGGTTTACTTGAAATGAAAGATTATTTTAAAAATTATAAATAATTATTTTTTTTCTTCTATTCCCTGTTGTTGCATAATATATTGATCGATAGTGATAACGTTATTTGTAGCTTGACCATTTTCCATTCGATCAATATCTACTAAAATACCATGATAACTATCTATGGCATCATTCATAACTTTAAAGAGACCTTCATTATCATCTTCATATTTTATTCCTTTTCTAATTCTTATTCTTTGAACTACTGCTAGTTCATGCATCATATCAATAGAATTGATGCCTTCTTTATATAAAATCATTGCCTCTCGACGTTCTTCTTCTGTAAGTTTTGCTGTTATAGCGTCGATAAGATAAGAAGGAGCTGACCCTGGTTGTAAAGACGGATGTTTCCATTCACTCCCTTCTTTCGTTTCCATTGTAATGCTTCGAGTATAAGTAGGGTCTTTGTAGACTTTCATCTCATGAGCAAGTCGTTCTACGTCTTCAGTAGAAATTTTGAACTTTCCAGCTACTTCTTTATTTGAATGCATAGGATACATGTCTTTAAAAATAAGTCGTTCTTTAGCATTCAAGCTTTTATCAGTACGTACCCCTGAAATAGCTTCATTTTTCTGGAACTGTTCTTTAACTTGAACAGTTGACAGTTTTGTTTTATTAAGTTCCATTAAAAAAAAGAAGATGTTAGAGATTTATAAAGGTGTCGTTAAATCGAATTCTTCAATCTCTTTTATTGTTTTACAATTTATTAATTCTGTTTTTCTTGCTATTATTGCTACATATTTTTGCAATGTGACTCTTTTTAGAAATAAATTTTCTTTTTCTTGTTTTAAATCTTCTTTTTCTTGTTTTAAATCTTCTTTTTCAGTTCTGTACGCAAGAGCAATAGCCCTATATCGACCAAGACTATTGACTTTTTCGGTCAAAACACGAGCAAATTTATCGTTTTTCTCATCAGGATCTACAAAAAATCGAATAGTTGTCTTCTTTTCTTCATTTAATTGAAATTCGTTTATTTCAATAAGTTCTTCTACAAGTCCAGAGGTTATAGTATAGCCTAGTTCCTCATAAGAACTTAAAACGTCAGGAATTAAGCCATTATCATATCCCTGTTTCACAAATTCGTAGTCTTCTTCCGTCGTTATTAAATCAAAATTTTGTTCTGTCATACATATACATTTTCTTTTATATGATATATAATTTGTGGTAGGTTACACCGAAACCTTTATATATGAAAAAAGTCAATGGTGGATTGGTGATTTCTTTTGAACGAAGATCAAATTATATTAGGAAGACTAAAAAATGAAATATTTAAAAACCAAACAGCTATTATAGATTTAGAAGAAGCATTTACAGATATTTTTATTGAAAAAGAATGCTCCTCTGCGATATCTGTAATAGCATTGGCCGTAACTGCAATTGAATTAATTGATGTTGCAAAAAAAGATGATTTAGAAAAAGGTAGAATGTTAGAAAAAATTTTTTCAAAGGCACTTAGATTATCAGATGAGGAGAAACAAGATGTCATACGTGGAATTTAAGAAAAGATATACAGAAATTACAGGATTAAAATCATTGAACAATGATGATATGAATCGTTTTATGTTTTTGGCTGCTTTAGGTGCATTATTACACAAAAGAGGAATAAAAGTAAGAAGAAGATCTAATATGCTTGATACAAGAATTCATATTTTAGTCATTCAAGCATCAAGAACAGGAAAGGGTGTTTCTCTTTCATTGATGAGAGAATTTTGTGAAGCTATGAAATGGCTTGATGAAGAAGATGAAGAAGAAACAATTAATTTTGTTCGAGAACTTCAGATCACAGATGCAGCTATTGTTGGAACAATAGATGGAAAAATTGCAGAAAGAAACAGAGCAAAAGGTATAGATCATCCAGATGACCCGGATTATAGAGAACCTGTTATTATAGGAGATTTAGGGCTCTATGATGTTGTTGCATTTTCAGAAGCAAAACAAATGTTTAAAGCAGGAGCTCATAACGAGGATTTACTTGAACTTATTCAATCCGCCGCAGATCAACCAGGATGGATTGATAAAAAACTTGCAGGCGAAAATAGGATTCGTTATATCTCTAATGCTACAATTGTAGGAACCACTTATTTCCTAGATGAATTTAAAGAATTATTATTGAAACAAGGAATTTTTCAACGTTTCTTAGTTATGGTTAGAGATTTGACTTTTGAGGAAAGAATGGCTCTTGATGAAATGATGATTGATGAACCAGATGCCAAACATGTATCTGAAAAATATTTAGAGAATCCTTCAGAATATGTATCCAAAGAATTAGCAATACTTGCTAGAGATATTGTACTTCAAGTTGGAATGTTTGATAAAGATATTGTTCTTTCACTTGATGATAGTGGAAGAAGAAAAATGAGAAGTCTTCATAAACAATTTAAAAATTATTTATCAGGTTTTAGTGGAATAGAATTAGAAATTTTAATGCCTTTTAGTAGTGCAATTATTGAATTATATATAAAATTAGGTGCAATTGCTGCTGTTTTAAATGGTAGTAAGACAATAGGAAAAAAAGAACTTAATGAAGTAAGAGATGAAGTTACGATTTACACGAAAAGTATTGTCGATAAGATATTAGCAAGTCTTTCAGCTGTCGATCAGAATAAAATACGGAAAACTATAAATACTATATTGAACGATAACAATAATAAGGGACGATCGGAGGAAGATTTAAAAAAGTTCGTGTTGAAAGAACTTGATGATGTGAATCCCAGAAGAGTTAATATGGTTTTAAAAGCAATGATACAGAACAAAGAAATAATAAAGGATAGTAAGAAAATTTTGAAATTGAATAAAAATGAGGGTTAAACAATGGTAGAAGATAAAATAATAGAACAGGGTAAAGCGACTATTGAAGTTCTTGCAAAAAAAGCAGATATGCCAAAAGAAGAGCTTAATAAATTGTATCAAAAAATTGAACTCGAATTAAAAGAACAGGGTAAAAAAGTTACTGAAGAAAGAGTTCTTGGAAGGATGCAGAAATTCTTAAAAAGGAAACTTGTTGGTACCTCAAACTTAGTAACCTTGCCAGGCTTCTTAATGGGAAGAACAACTGCTATGGATAGAGCAAAAAAACATATAAAACTTGCTAAAGATTATATTGAAAAATATGATGAAGCAACAGCTATACAAGATGGATATCTTAATGAAAAAGGTGAATATTTATACGTCGATGATAGATATAAAAAGGGAAAACCTGTTCCTGAACACGATTTTGAAGCAGATGGATATGGTATTATAGCAAAACAAATCAAAGTGGATGGAGAAGATGCTCTTGATATGAGGTATGCTGATATTAAATTAAGAGGAGAAGCTGCAATTGAACCAATCGAATTCTTTAAAGAATCTATGATGAGGCTTTATCCTGTTGAATGCACAGATGAAAACAGATATAAATTCTCTATGAGTTCACTTCCAAAAGATGTTGATAAAGATTATATCAATAAATTTGAAGATAAAATCGTACCTTTAATAAAAGCTGCATATCCTAGTAGGGTTGTTAAATCTCTGTCAAATGCAGAAAAAATGTTTAAAATACAGGAAGATGAAAATGTTTGGAATCCATGGTTACTCATATCTGGAGATGTATTTAAGATAAATATCAGTGATAAAGGTTGGAATATCGTAAGTATTGACGATTTATCTCTTGGGGTAGAAGAAAGTGATGATAAGATTGCAAGCTTAGCAGTATTATTTAATCCTCAAACAGTAATGGATTTAAATGTGGATGCTGACGATGCTTATTTCCTAGTAGGGCCAAGCAGAAATAAAGAAGATGGAAAAGTAGGTTACTTTGGTCTTGGATATTATGTCGATGAATTCGGAAGAGCAAAAAATGACAATGCAACTGAAGTACCTGATGTGACAAACCCATTCGGGAGCTGATTAGATGGGTATATTTAAAACACAAGAAGATTCAATCAAAGAAGAGGATAGAGCTTCGATCTTTGATCGTATTGAAGCTCAATTCAATACTCTTCCAGATATTCCTGACGACAAACCGAATCCTCTTTGTGTTCTTTTTACAGGGGAAATATCTACTGCTAAAAGTGGTGTTGCTACCGCTTATGTAGCTCAATTAAAAGATGGAGAGTGTATTGTATATGTAGACCTTGATGCAGGGGACATGGACAATATTCTGACCTATTGGAGAGAAGAGTATAAAGAAGGAAAGATTAAATATTTCTATCCTATTGTTTGGGCAGAAGATAGCACCCAACAACGCCAACATAAAATCAGCTACCAAGATTCAATGAATGAAATGAGAGCATTAGGTATGTGGGTAAATGAAAACCATGAAAAATATAATATTAAAGCTATTATTTTAGATGGTGTTTCAAAACTCAAATCTTATGCAGAATATCAGATGAAAAACGATAAGAATATGGATGTTGCAGGAGACCCTCAGCGTAAATATTGGAGAATCAGAAACGTCGATTTTCTCGAAATTCTTGAACTCTATAAAATCATTCCAATCGATACAATATTCATTGGTCGTGAAAATTTTAACAAAGCACCAGCAGATATGCAAGCGATTGATCGTGACACAAATGATCTTATCTCACAAAAAGTTGTCTTTAAAATGGATAAAATAGGAGATAAAGTAGTTTACACAGCAAAGATATTAAAATCTCGACATAGTATGGAAAATAGAGAAAGCGAAACTATTTTTGCACAAGTGAATAAAGACCCTGAGTTTAATGGAGACAATAGAATTTGCTGGAAACCAGAAAATGTATTTGAACTTTTAAGACCTCCAGTAGAGAAAGAAGAAAAGCCGAAAAAGGAAACTAAGAAACAAGAGATTAAAAAAACAGAAATCAAGAAACCAGAAGTTACAAAAGAAGAACCAAAGAAAAAAACGAAAAGTGTTTTCGGGTAGGTAAAAATGGATATAAAAATATTTGAATCTGCGGAAGAACTTCAAAACAATTGGAAACCTAAATTAGGTGATTTATATTATCTTAACCAAGAGTTATATATTGGAACTGATGGTTCGTTAACTGCTCAACAATATGATAACCAGCGTGTTTATTGTAATGAACTCACTCCTTATTTCACTAAGGGTTTTAATTTCGTGGATCAGAAATTTTTTGTGGAAGAAGAAGTTTTTTCACATTCTATTTTTATTCCTTCTCAGGAATATTTACAAGAAAAATTATTAAAAAAATTTCATTCAGATGAAGCGATATTATTTGCATTTGTGAAATTTTGTTGCAATGGAAGTAAGATTAATTCATATCATTTCACAGAATTATGGTTATTATTTTACTATTATTATATATATAAACTTGGATGGGATGGAGAAGATTTTGTAAAAATTGAAATTGATAAATATGAGGAGAGGCTAGAATGAATAGGAGTATAAGAGAGTATATCCATGAGTATTTTTTAGACAGGGAAGAACTCCCTATAAAAGTAATAGACCGTGATACCGGAAATTGTAACTACTATGATATTGAATCAGGTACAGGAATATTGAGTAACAACTCTGTTGTTCTGTATCCAATAGGTCGTGATGATTCTGAAGGAACACCACTTTATCAAGCTGATATTGTTATTGTGAGTATTAAAACAAAATATGGAATAACGTTCAGAGGCGGGGTTATAAGAACTGAAGGATTCTGGGCATCTGGAATTGATTATTTTGACGATTATGGTCGACTAACTGAAGAGGGAGATTTCCTTGACGAAGTATTCATAGCAGGAATTCGAAAGATTGGCGACTTATTAGAAGTAGAGAATAGGGAGGGATTCGATTGGCAAGCTTACTTATGATGATGGAAGCAGCTATCATAGGCCTCTTTCTTTTAGCAATAGGTTTTATATTATATAGAGATGAGAGTGATCGTGATATAAGAATGATTCAGTTTACTGTAACTCTCATCTTATTCTTTGTAATATTAATAGCAATAAAAATAGGTGCATATTAAATG
>Ga0224559_1001795_pt1 | contig 11444 bp, 9 predicted proteins | sample 714S33034metaG_FD_180676 | JGI IMG/M metagenome (GOLD analysis project Ga0224559, IMG submission 180676) | Peat soil microbial communities from Stordalen Mire, Sweden - 717 S3 30-34 | ecosystem: Environmental > Terrestrial > Soil > Wetlands > Peat | place: Sweden: Norrbotten County, Stordalen... | reverse complement strand
GCAGAGCGCAGATACAAATGCTGAAAATTGACAAAGCCCTGTTCGCGCAGATTCCGCTCCGTAGCCGCGCGCTCGGTGTCGGCCCTGCCGGTGATGAAAAAGACGCTCACGCCCAGCTTTTGAGCCTCCTGATAAAGCCGCAGAGTGCCCGGAATTGCCGGAGCTTTGGCTGCATCGATCCAGGCGTTGAAGACCGCGCTGTCGTAGGCGAAATCGGCCTTGATCATCTCCTCGTAGTTGGAAAGGGAAGTCTCATCGATATCCAGCACCAGCGCCAGCTTTTCCTGGGGGCGGCGATGGGCTGCGCGGGTGCGCAGAATAGCAATGGCCCGCTCTGCCTGGTGGTCCAGGTCTTTGGCGTAGCAGCCGCACTTGCAGGTGCATTCGTGGTACTGCTTGAGCTGTGTCTTAACTGTTTCAAAATTGGGAATGTGTTCGGCGGGCGCATAAACGCTGACCCTGCTGGCCGTTTGCGCGGCCGGAGGCGTCGCTGCCGGTTTCTGTGCCATCAGGCAAGCGGGTGAAAGGCTGAGGGCAAAAACCGCCGCCGCAAAAAACGTGAAATGCTTTTTCACTGAAATAGCTCCTTTTCAGAGTTACCGATTGTTGTGCGCCGTCCTTGAGCGCATTTCAAGAATCCGCATAGTAACTCGGCACGACTTTATAGCTTGCGAAAAAATCACTCGGGTAGTAGGACGGGAATCAATCCCCAGCGTAAAGCTTATACAAAGGCTCCTCGGCAAGTCTATGGCTCAATCTACGCATACTACGCGTGGATCGATCCATGGGCCATGACCATCACGGCGATTCCGGGGAAATTCCGAGGGAAGACAAAATTGAAACTCTCTGGAAAGCCATATCAGGCAGTGCGATTCAAGCGGGTGACGGAGTAAGGTTCCGCGATACAATGCTTTCAACCAAGGAGGTTATATGCGTCGCATACTTTTTGCTGCACTCGCCGCAGTCTTTGCCCTAACGCTCGCTTCCCCGCTTCATGTCTTGGCCCAGGGCGCGCCGCCGCAGGTCAGCGCCGACCAGCCATATACCGTGGAGTACTACTACAAATGCCAGTGGGGCCACCAGGCCGAGTTCCTGCAGCTCTTCCGCAAGAACCACTACCCGCTGCTCCAGAAGGTCCAGGCCACGGGCCGCATTCTCTCCCTCAAGATCGAGTCGCCGGCCTACCACACCACCGAGGACGGCCGCTGGGATTACCGCGTCACCATCCGCTACAAGAATTCGACCGTAGCCACCACCGCCAACCCCGACGAAGAGGCTTTCAAGAAGGAGCTATGGCCGGACCAAGTGACTTATGAAAAGGAAGAGCAGCGGCGGTTTGAGATTCTCGCCGGACACTGGGACCTGCCCGTAACCGACATCACGCCGGCGAAACAATGAAGAACGCCAACCAAAAATAGAAGAACGCCAACCAGAAATAATGGAATAGGAAAAAGCCTTCCGAGCCTAACAATCTAGGTGCCCCATCCTTTCCGCTTTTTTCCGCGGAAAGGGTGGGAAAGTACATACTTCGGCCGCCCAGCGGAGGGAGCAGCGGCCTTCAGGCCCGGAGAGAATCGCCCTATTCCCAACTCCCTATTCCCTAGTCCCTATTTCCTAATCCCTGCCCTTCCACTGCCGTACCAGGTCTTCCGCCGCCTCCGCCCACTCCGCAAATTCAAACTCAAATCCTGCGTCCAGCAATCGTCCCGGAATCGCGCGGCAGCTTTGCAGAATTAGCTCCGGCTCGGTGCGTAAAAACAGAGCGCCCAGTTTGATGGCCAGCGACGGAGCGGGCAAACCGTTGGGAACGTCCCAGGCCCAGCGCAGCGCCGCCATGAATTCACGATTGGTAACCGGGTTAGGCGCAACGATGTTGACCGGACCGCTCATCTCCTCGCGGCCGATCAGGAACTCGACCGCCCGCGCATAGTCGGCCTCATGAATCCATGGGACAAACTGCCTTCCGTTGCCTTGCTTGCCCCCCAGGCCTGCGCGCACCAACCGCGACAGCATGCCAAAAGCGCTGCCCGGCGTGGGGCTCAGAACAACTCCGCTGCGAAGCGCCAGCTTGCGCGTGCGCGGGGTTTCCGCGGCAAAGAACGCAGCCTCCCAATCTCGTGCCACGCGTCTGGAAAAATTCCGGCGGCGGCTCCATCTTTCGTCAGGCGGTTTTGCTGATAACTCATCGACACCCAGATCGCCAGTCGCCTCATCCACAGGAAGATCAACTCCCTTTGCGTCCCGCGTGCGCTGGTAAATCGTGGCCGCCGAGGCATTCATCCATACACGCGGCGGCTCGGCCAGCCGGGCAATCACCCGGCCCAGCAGCCGCGTGCTGCTAATGCGCGACTCATAGATGGCCTGCCGATTTTCAGCGTTGTAGCGGCAGTTCACGCTGCGCCCGGCTAGGTTGATGCAGGCGTCGGCGCCTTCCAGGTACTCGGTCCACGGGCCGGTCTCGTCTTCATCCCAGTGAACCGTCTGCCAGGGTGCCGTGTACGGGCCGCGGGTCAGCACGGTCACTTGGTGGCCGCGCTCGGCAAAGTAGCGCGCCAGCGCCTGCCCCACCTGTCCGCTGCCACCCGGCAGCACAATGCGCAACGGACGCACGCACGCGGCAAAAGTCATATCCATAGATTCAGCTTACAGAGTCCGCCGCCTCAGGGCTGAGAGCCGTCGTCCAATCCGCCGGCGAATCCACCAGCACATCCGGCGGATACTTCGAGAGGCTCTCGGGCGCAAGGCCGAAGGTGCAGCCAATGCACCACGCCCCGCCATTCCTCGCCGTTTCCACATCCACCTGGCTGTCGCCAATTACCACCGTCTCTTCGGGCCTGGCGTCGGCCTCGCTCATCAGCGCCCGCAACCCCTCCGGATCGGGCTTCTTGGTCGCAAAGCTGTTGCCCCCATAGATGTTCAGAAAGTAAGGCGCCAGGCCCAGCGCTGCGCAGATGTCCCTCGCCGGCCGAACCGGCTTGTTGGTCAGCACCGCCATCGCCAGGGTCGCCTTCCGCCCCGTCCCGCCCGCCAGGTCGTGCAACTGCTTCAGCGCCGCCAGCGCCTCCAAAACCCCATCGTAGGCATAGGTGTAGTCCAGCTTGTGCTCGCGATAGTAATCCAGAAAATACTTGTATGCCTCGGCCAGCAAATCCTCATCCGCCGCCGCGCCCTTCGCCGCCGCAAACGACCTGCGCACCAGCATCATCGCCCCGTTGCCGATGAATCCGGCGATGGTCTCATCCGCCAAATGCTCGCGCCCGAATTGTGCCAAAGTTGCGTTAACGCTGTTGCACAAGTCCTGTGCGGAATCGATCAGAGTGCCGTCCAAATCGAAGACCAGCAGTTTCAGCCGTGCCACCGGAATCGGGTGAAGAATATGAAGCATGATTCCAGTGTAAAGGGAATTGAATCGCGACACACTTCTCTTGTCGCTCATCTCAACTGAGAAAATCAAGTGATCGTCGTGTTCACACGCAGACACTGAAGCTCCTCGCCATCCGCCGAATCCTTCCGATATGCCGGCTTTCCTGGACCTGTTCTCTATATGACACCTTGCGCTTCTACACGTTATCGTGTATATGTAGAAGTCATAGGTATGACGACTCCGTCCAAATTCGATCTTCCCCAAGGCACGCTTGACCTGCTCATTCTTCGGGTTGTCGCGCTCGGACCGGTTCACGGATATGCGATTGCGCAGCACATTCAAATGATCTCGAAAGAAGCGCTGCAGATCCAGCAGGGCTCACTATATCCCGCTCTCCACCGCCTTGAAAACAAAGGTTTTCTTGCCGCCGAATGGGGTCCAACCGAGACGGGCCGAGAGGCTAAGTTCTATCGGCTGACGGCCAAAGGCCGCACTCAACTCAAGACCGAAACTGAGAGCTGGGAGCGCCTGACTGACGTCGTGGCCATGATTCTGCAGCACCCGCTTGGAGAACCCTCATGAATTGGTTTCAACGGCTTTCAAAAACAGGTCGGATGGAAAAGGAACTCGACGCTGAGCTTCGCTTCCATTTCGAAACACAGGTAGTGGACAAGATTCAAGCAGGCTTAACCGAAGCCGAAGCGCGCCGGGCAACTCGCCTTGAATTCGGAGGTCTCGAGCAGATCAAGGAAGATTGCCGTGAAAGTCGCGGCACGCTCTGGCTTGTGTCCATTGTGCAGGACCTCCGGTTCGGTGCGCGCATACTGGCCAAGTCACCGGGGTTCTCACTGACAGCAATCGTGGTTCTTGCACTCGGCATCGGCGTCAGCACTCTGGCCTTTAGCCTGTACAACATTGCCACGCTGCAATTCATTCCAGTCCGCGACCCCGCAACTGTGGTTCGCATTCAGCGGCGGTCTCCGGAGAACATTACCCCCAGCGTACCCTATGCGTCGATCGCTTACTATCGGGACAACGCAAAATCGCTTTCAGCCGTAATGGCAACCATGAGTGCAGCGCCGATGGTTCTAAACCAGGATGAACAGCGCGTCAGCGGCACTTTCGTCAGTTCCAATTACTTCGGTGAACTGGGTGGCTCTGCCGCGGCCGGGCGCCTGTTTGATGCGGCGCTGGATGACGCCAATTCTGCACCGGTCTGTATTTTGAGTTTCCGTCTCTGGCAAAGAAAATTCAATGGCGATGCATCGATTGTCGGCAAGGCGGTCCGTCTGGGTGGAAAGCCAGCCACCGTAATCGGCGTTGCTTCAGAGGCATTCGCCACTCTCGGCACTGACGATCCTGATCTCTGGCTCCCTCTCTTGCAACATTCGTATTTTGTTGAAGGCAGCAAGTCCCTTACTGATCCAAAGTTCGATGGAACGATCCTCATGTGGGGGCGCCTGGCCCCGGGCGTCAGCACGTCCATGGCAAAGCAAGAAATGCTTTCCCTGACCAACCAGTTGCGCAGGCTTTACCCAACCGAAATCTGGGACCGTGAGTATATTGCCGTTACCCCCGGCGCTCATTTTCTCTCCCTTGAGGACGGAAGGCCTGTACTCCCGCTCGTTGGGCTATTGGTGTTGCTGATTCTTGCAATTGCCTGTGCCAATCTCGGCGGGTTGTTGATGGCGCGCGGAGCAGGCAGGCAACGGGAAATCCAGTTGCGATTCGATCTTGGCGCCCGCAATTTGCGGATCTTCCGCCAACTGCTTACGGAGAATCTGCTGCTGGGCTTGCTGGGTTCGATTGGTGCTATCCCACTGAGCTACTGCGTTCTGCGCCTCGCACTGGTGTATTCAAATGCTCCGTCGTGGATGAGTGCGATGCCCGACTGGCGAGTTCTTCTATTTACCGCTGCAATGGGTTTTGTCGCAGCGCTCGTTTTTGGATTGCTTCCCACTCTGCAGTTGGTCCGGCGAAAACAGAATCGCTCTCTCTGGCATCAACTCGTCGTTTGTACTCAGGTTGGAGCCAGCAGTGTGCTGCTCATCCTGGCCGGTTTGCTGGTGCGTGCGACACTGCACACACTCTATTCAGACCCTGGATTTGATTACGAGCAGGTGCTGTCCATTGATCCGGGAATGAGCGAGCACGGGTTTGTGCCATCCAGTGCCAAGGCCTACCTCGATCAGTTGCAGAATAGACTGCAGTCGGCGCCCGGAGTGATATCGGTCTCAATGGCGAGGAATCCTCCGCTGGTGAACAGAGATGTAATGATCACGGGCATCAGTGTTGGCGGCCGCCGGATCATGATCTACCCAAATTGGGTCGGTCCGCAGTTCTTCCAGACGATGCATATCCCGTTGCTGCGGGGCCGCTATTTCCGAGCCGGTGAGAACAACGCGGTTATCCTCAGCGAATCGCTGGCCCGCAAGCGCTGGCCAACCGAGGACCCAATTGGAAAGCAATGGAAAAATGGCAAAGACCTCGTTGTCGGCATCGTCGGCAACACCCGAGCCATGGAACTCAACAACTCGGATGCAACAGAGATTTACTACCCTCCAAATGATGATGTTCTCCCCGATATGTCTGTCCTGGTCAGAACGGCCGGAGATCCGAACACCTTGTCGCCTACCATCAAGTCAATTGCAACAGGCATCGACCCCGGACTCTTTCCAACGCTTATCCCGCTCACCGCCGGTTTTCGCAAGAATGTCTCCCAGGTGGAACAAATCGCGACGATCGTCAGCTTGCTGGGAAGCATTGCGATCTTCCTCGCAGTCGTTGGACTCCTCGGTCTCGTCAGCTACTCCATGTCGCAACGGACCAAGGAAATAGCCATTCGGCTCGCGCTCGGGGCCAACCGCATCGAGATTATTACCGCTGTGTTGCGGCAATTTGCCTGGCCCGTCCTGATCGGCCTGGTTGCCGGTGTGGCCATCACCGCTGGCCTATCGCAGATTTTACGTCGTGCGCTTTACGGGATCAGCGGTCTGGATCCACTCAGCTACATGGGCGCGATGGCCATCCTGATCGCTATCCTTGTTCTAGCCGCGTCGCTGCCAATCCGTCGTGCCTTTCAGCTTGATGTAGCCAGGATTTTGCATTCCGATTGATCAGTTTGTCTTCGCATCGGTACCGAAAAATCTCCTGCGACCATGAAAGCCTCGTGTGGCCGGCAAACCTCGCCTTGCCAGGTCCGCAATGTCGCGAAATCAAAATCATCTAACCTGCCCATGTCCCGCCTCAACCCCGCCCAAACCGCACCCAAAAACACCCCAAAACAACCAAATTCTTAATTCTTTCGCAACGTTTGGTCCGGCCATAACCATGCATCCCATCGCTTTTAGTCCGTCTCAAACTAGGCGTTCTCGCGTTTTCAACTCCATTTTGCAAATAAGTCCGCCTGCATCCCTACTCAATCGCGCTCTTTTATCGCCCCGCAGGCATACAAATGCACTCCACCTGCAGGACGGCATTTTCGCCGGCTTCCGCTCAAAATCCTCCTCCTTATCTTCGCTCAATCTTCGCCCTTCGCGTATAATCTTTCCATGGACTTTGAACTGGTGTCGAGCTATACGCCGCGCGGGGATCAGCCGCGCGCCATTGCCGAGCTGATGAACGGCCTTGCGGCGGGCGAAAAACACCAAGTGCTGCTCGGCGTCACCGGCTCCGGCAAAACCTTCACCATGGCCAAAATCATCGAGGCCTCCAACCGGCCCGCTCTGATCCTCGCGCACAATAAAACCCTCGCCGCCCAGCTCTATCACGAGTTCAAGCAGTTCTTTCCCAACAATGCCGTCGAATACTTTGTGAGTTATTACGATTACTACCAGCCCGAGGCCTACATTCCCGCCGGCGACCTATACATCGAAAAAGAAGCCACGGTCAACGAGGAACTGGACAAGCTGCGCCTCTCGGCCACGCGAAGTTTGTTCGAGCGGCGCGACGCTATCATTGTCAGTTCCGTCAGTTGCATCTATGGCCTCGGTTCGCCCGAGGCTTACTACGGAATGTTGCTGCTGCTCGAAAAAGGCCAGCGCATCAGCCGCAAAGATATTACGCGGCGATTGGTCGAAATTCTCTACGAGCGCAACGATACCGACTTCCGGCGCGGAACCTTCCGCGTGCGCGGCGACATCATCGAGGTCTATCCAACGTACGACGAGACGGCCTACCGGATCGAGTTATTCGGCGACGAGATAGAATCGCTCTCGCAGATTGATCCGCTCTTTGGCACGGTGAAGCAGAAGTTTGCGCGCCTCCCGATTTATCCAAAAAGCCATTACGTGATGCAGCCGGAGACCAAGGCCCAGGCGATTGATTCGATTGTGACGGAGCTGAATGGGTGGATTCCCGAGCTCGAGTCGCAAGGCCGCATGGTCGAGGCGCAGCGCATTAACCAGCGCACGCGCTACGACCTGGAGATGATCAAGTCCATGGGCTACTGCCACGGGATTGAGAATTACTCCAGACATTTTTCAGGACGGTTGCCGGGCGAGGCTCCCCCGACGCTGCTGGATTATTTTCCGCGGGATTTTTTGCTCTTTGTGGACGAGAGCCACGCGACGATTCCGCAGGTGCACGGGATGTGGTTCGGGGATAGGAGCCGCAAGCAAAACCTGGTGGATTACGGATTCCGGCTGCCGTCGGCGATGGACAACCGGCCGCTGAAGTTTGAGGAGTTTGAGAATCGCGTGCAGCAGGCGATTTATGTCTCTGCGACGCCTGGGCCGTATGAGCTCACTAAATCAGCCGGAGTTGTCGTGGAGCAGGTGATTCGGCCGACGGGCCTCGTGGACCCGGAGGTGGAGATCCGTCCGGTGAAGGGCCAGATCGACGATTTGCTCGGCGAAATCCGCGACCGCGCCAAGCGTGGCGAAAGAGTGTTGGTGACCACCCTGACCAAGCGCATGGCCGAGGACCTGGCCGGCTATTACACCGAGGTGGACGTGCGTTGCCGCTACATGCACTCGGAGATCGAAACCCTGGAGCGTGTCAAACTGCTCGCCGGCCTGCGTAAAGGCGAGTTCGACGTGCTGATAGGCATTAATTTATTGCGCGAGGGACTGGACCTTCCCGAAGTCTCGCTGGTGGCGATTCTCGACGCCGACAAAGAGGGTTTTTTGCGCTCCGCAGGCTCCCTGATTCAGACCATGGGCCGCGCATCACGCCACATCGAGGGGCGGGCGATTCTTTACGCGGACCGGATTACGGATTCGATGCGGCGGGCGATGGACGAGACCGACAGGCGGCGAACGATTCAGCGGGCCTACAACGAGGAGCACGGGATTACGCCGCAGTCGATTATCAGCCCAGTGGAGATGGGGCTGGCCGCGATTCTGAAGGCGGAGTACGGGGATGTGGCCGAGGAAGAGACGGCGGGGATACCGGAGATGGCTTCGCAGGCGGAGTTGGATGCGTACATCGAGCGGCTGGAGACGGAGATGCGGGAGGCGGCGCGGAAGTTCGAGTTCGAGCGCGCAGCGCGGCTGCGTGACTCCATCAAGGAGTTGCGGGAGAAGGAGATTTCGTTTGGCTAGGCTGCATCTGCTTCGCTTTTAGGCTCTTTGGGCACCTTCACTTTGGCAGGATAGTAGAGCCAGCGCAAGAGAGCCAAACCGATTATGACAAAGAAAAAGCCATGGATTAGGTGTGGTAGCGAGGACCGAATACTGAGTCCAGGCAGGGGCGCACTCTGTGGCATCATCCATTGGAATTCTTTTTGCGCGACCCATTCGCTGAAGGGCGCCGTAAAAACGTTTATGATTTGCTCGACCCCTTCCGCAAGCAGGTAGCCAAGAGCAATTGCTCCGACGTAGCTATAGACAAGAGCTTTTTTAAGTCGAGGAAACATCCGACCTCCTTATTATTTCTGACCATGCAGTGCGCAGGCTGCGAATCGGGCCTTGTCCGTAGACCCATTGAGACAGTAGCCATGCGGCGGCGGCATATGTTACGGCATTGAGCAAATGAGGGAGGCACTGGCTAAGTACTAGAAAATCATAGCCGTGAAGCCGAAAAGGGCTATATGGCATCTCACGTTCAGTTACGGCGGTTATCACGAATAAGACCGCACATAAAATCGCATAGAAGACGGGAGGAGCGAGGCCGTCGATCCCATCAATCAATGACCAAGCCATTAGCAGTGCGATGGCGATTGGCGCGACATGGGAATCGGCAAGAACTTTTCGAAGAGAATCTATCACTGTTACTCCTGCACTGGCGATTATTGCACTATCCTATTGATTCAAACAACTTAAACGATGCAGGGCGGCAAAGTAATGCCGATGTTGTGGTTTCTTGATGGCATGGAGTTGCAGGAAAAGAGTTTTTGTTTGGGTGAGGATAGGGATTGAAAAACAGGCTGATTGGGTTCATCATTTCCCACCCATCCGCAAAAACGCGGATGGATGGGGCACCTGTGGCCGAACGCGCTCCATTTCAGTGAAAGAACGATTTCCATTTCAGTATACTGAAATCAAACGCGTTCATTCCATTTTCCATAGATTTCAAAAAGGCTCCCCATCAGGGCCGCAACTACCTGCCAAAATACCCGGTGCTCTCCAGTTTCCAAAGGCTCCAATAAAGCCATTCCATTGGTGCGCTTCGGGACCACCATCAGAAGCTTCACTCAGTGCCTAACTCAATGTTGTACTAACCCAGGCAGAACCATCGTAAACCCAGAGTTTCTTCGTAGCCGGATCAAAGGCTGATGCCCCAGGGCCTGGTGTGTTGGTTGGAGCGCCAGCTGTCGCAGGCAAGACGAACTGCCCATGACCATTCACCGCACTGAGCACGGTGCCATCGGGATACTGAAAATCCACCAGATCTGCGGACGGAAAGCCAGTTGGGGCAGCTATCAAGGCGACTAATATGGCCTCTCCCGCTCCTGATACCCAAGTGAAGTTAGAAGTATCCCACACCGCAGAATATGAATTATCTACGGCGACTTTGTCAGCCGTCTCTACCTGGCATCCAGCCAGACTACTTTGCCATTCTCGCTGTGTATAACCAAGGGCGCCGGTGCCAATGCCTCCCGCTACTCCCGAATATAAGGCCGTGAAAAGCAAATCCTCGCCCAACGTTGAGATTGGACCAACAGTTATAGTCGAGGCGGATTCGGTCATTTGCGCGGTGGCGGAGGCATCAAGAACCGAGGCAATCGCGACATTTGAATATTCATGGATAGCTAAGCCCATAAACGAGCCAGACGTTTCTGTCACCGTTACCGTATTCGCACCAGCAGGAGAATTTAGTGCAACGTAGATGAATAGATGGGGAGTACTTGCCAAAAGAGAATAGACGTTCCCCAGGGTGTCTGTGATCGATGCGAGGGTGGAAATTGTAAAGTTATATCCAGCGGCTATCGCGAGTACGATCGCGCTTCCGGCCGTGACGGTCGACGGAAAGGCTACGACGGCGGGGTTGTTTACGCCAACCGCTCCTTGGATAAACGCAGGCGTCAAGGAACCGGAAGCACCTTTGATCTTCAGGCCAATTATCGAAGAATTGCCAGTATCAATTTCGACCGGAGCGACTAACCCTGCACCGCCTCCGCTCCCTCCTGAAGGCGCCACCCAGCTTGGCGGAGCGCTGGAGCCATTCGATTGAAGCACCTGGCCGCTTATTCCGGCAGCGAGACGTTCAGGCGCCCCCGACGCGCCTCCATAAATAAGGTCACCTTCGGTGGTCATCGGGTTAGTCATGCCGCTGCCGCCACTACCGCTTGCAGGGACCGCCCAGATGCCATCTGCCTTGAGATATTTGCCTGCTGCGGCCGCGCCAGCAGGTGGTGCCGGCACGGCGCCTTCTGTACCCCCTGCGCCTGTATCTCCCACCATAACTGGCATATCTATGGGCACCATGGTGCGCAGAGTGGAAACGCCGGCCGAGCCATCAGCGGGTGTGGCAATAATCTTATTACCTGAGCCAGAAGGAAACGGAGGATCTGAAGTTACATTGGTCCAAGTCGTCCCGTCGTCATACCATGTTTGGTTAGTGTCGGTAGCATAATAGATGCGGCCCGCCATCCCAGAAGTTGGCAAGTTCGCATATAGACCCTTCACGATCACTGAGG
>Ga0224559_1001794_pt1 | contig 11448 bp, 7 predicted proteins | sample 714S33034metaG_FD_180676 | JGI IMG/M metagenome (GOLD analysis project Ga0224559, IMG submission 180676) | Peat soil microbial communities from Stordalen Mire, Sweden - 717 S3 30-34 | ecosystem: Environmental > Terrestrial > Soil > Wetlands > Peat | place: Sweden: Norrbotten County, Stordalen... | reverse complement strand
TCACCTGCTGCCCCGCTAAAAATGCGGTGCTTAGCCGGCCGAAAATGGAATGTCTTTTGCGTCAGGTTGTCACAAAAAGAGAGACATTCAGAATAAAGTCTATATGTTTTATATATTGATGCAATGCCCTCGCCTCCGGAGGGCGCAGAGGAAAACTCATGCCTGACGCTTATGTCATTCAGGTCAGTGGCCGCACCGCCGGCATCGTCGCCCGCGACGGCCGCGATCTCTGCTTCAATTTCTTCGCGGCTTCGCGGCCCTTCGAAGCGATGGAAGGCCAGAGCTTCGCGGATCCCGTGGCGGCCGAGCGCGCCGCGCGCTATCTCGCCAAACATGGCAGCTTGCCCCGACGGGTCGAAGACGATGCAGCGGGCGTCGGCGCGAACGACATATAAAGCCGCAGAATCTCATTTCAAAAGCGCAGTGCCGAACTGGCGGGCGGCTAGCATCGCCCCGCCGGTCTCGTCTTGCCTTCCAACAGGCGGACGCCGTGACCGCACACGCGGTTACGATCACGCTTTTGCGTTCCGCGGAAGCCTTGTTCGCGCCATTGTCAATTGCTACCGAGATGGGGCGTTTGGCTTCCATCGAACTTTGCCGCCTGTTATCGCTCGCGGGGGCGCGTCGGAGCCTTGCGCACGGATCGCGATAATCGGCGACAGCTCGGCGCCGGCTGAGCGGATGCGTTATTTCTGACCCATGAGCGAGCGCCGATTGAAAACCCGCCCTTCCTTTCCAGCGCCGCTTCTCGGCCTGGGATTCGCCGTGGCGCTCTCGGCTTGCACGGTTGGCCCAGACTATATGAGACCGCCGGCTCCCGAACCCGTCAAATACAAGGAGCTTAAGGGCTGGAAGCAGGCGACCCCGCTGGACGCCATCGATCGCGGCGCCTGGTGGAGCGTTTTCAAAGACCCCAAACTCGATTCCCTTGAAAGCCGCGTCGTCATTTCCAACCAGACGATCGCCCAGAACGAGGCCGCCTACCGGTCGGCGCAGGCGTTGCTCAAAGAAGCGCAGTCAGGCCTATTTCCGACCGTCACCGGGAATTACGCTAACAATGACGCGCATTCGGGAGCGAAATCCTCCGGGGCGTCGACCGGCACTGCGAGCACGCTGGACACGTTCAAGGCGAACGCCAGTGCGGCATGGACGCCAGACATTTGGGGCAAGGTTCGCCGCTCGATCGAGAGCGATGTTTCCGGCGCGCAACTTTCGGCGGCCGACATCGCCATTGCGACGCTTTCGGCTCAGGCAACGCTGGCCACGGCCTATTTCAACCTGCGCGCTGCCGACGCCCTGAAGGACCTCCTCGACCAAACCGCAAAAGAATACCAGCGAACGCTCACGATCACGGAGCATCAATATGCGGCGGGCACTGTCTCGAAAGCCGACGTCGCCACAGCAGAAGCGCAGCTCCTGAATACGCAGTCGCAGGCGATCAACACCGGCGTCAGCCGCGCGCAATACGAACATGCGATCGCCGTGCTGATCGGCGAACCGCCGGCCGAACTGACGATCACGCCCGTCGCGTTCAAATACATGCTCCCGTCGATTCCGGTCAGCCTGCCCTCGACATTGCTCGAGCGGCGTCCCGACATCGCCGCGGCGGAACGGGCGATGCAGCAGGAGAACGCGCTGATCGGCGTCGCCGTCGCGGCTTATTATCCAAACATCGGCCTTTCCGGCCTGTTCGGCTTCGCCGGGCGCGGCGGCCTCGCCGTCTCGCTCGCCAATGAGGTCTGGAACCTCGGCGTCACCGGGGCCCAAACTATCTTCGACGGCGGCCTGAACAGCGCCACGGTCGACGCGGCGCGAGCGACCTATGATCAGAGCGTCGCCAGCTACCGGCAGACCGTGCTGTCCGCGTTTCAGGGGGTCGAGGACCAGCTTGCGGCGCTGCGCATTCTGTCGCAGCAGGCCAGGATTCAGGACCAGGCCGTCAGGGCTGCGCAGGAGGAGGTCGACGTTCTGCTCAATCAATACGCCGCCGGCACCGTCGCCTTCACCGCGGTGGTCGTCGGGCAGGCGCAGCTCCTCAGCAACCAGGAGTCGGCGCTGACGATCAGGCAGGACCGCTTCCTTGCCGCGGTCGCGCTCATTCAGGACCTCGGCGGCGGCTGGGATGCGAGCCAGTTGCCGAGCACCGCAACGCTTGAGGGCGCCAATCCGCTGACGCCCCGGTTGTAGAAAATTTTTTCCGCGGTGCAGCGCGCAAAGCAGATGGAAGAACTGTCGCCGTCCGAGCCTGAGACAAGTAGAACATCAACGAAGCTTTGGTTCGAAGAAAGCCACGATTTTGCTTCACGAAAGTGTTTGATTCCCGGGGAAAATAGCATCGATCGGAGTCGCGATCTTTGGTATTTATCAATATTGCAAAAAGCTCATGCGCCGGAAACCCCGCCGCAACGCGACCTGAGCGATGATCTTCCCGGGTTCGCCTCCTCTATGCGGGGGCAAATCCGGTCATTGGAATGCACGACCCATGGATGATCGCTCCCGCACGGAAACCGAGCAGCCCCACGATCCCGTCTATTTGCGGGAGGAGGCTAACCCTGGCGTTGAAAAACGCCCTCCTCCCATTCCCGACGCGGCTCGAACGAGGCCGGCGCGATCGCCGCTGCGCACGGCCATTCTTGTGGCCCTCGCGGCTCTCATCGGCTTCGCAACCTATCGTTTCGTGACGGCGGAGCGGGCGCCGCCGGCGGGCCGGCCGCCCGAATCCGGGACGGCTCAGCCGGTCGGCGCGGCGACCATCGCGACCGGCGACATTAAAGTTGTCGTGACGGGGCTTGGCACGGTCACGCCGCTCGCCAATGTGACCGTGAAAACGCAGGTCAACGGCCAATTGACGGAAGTCGCCTTCACGGAGGGGCAGACCGTCAAGAAAGGCGATTTCCTGGCTCAGATCGATCCCCGGCCCTATCAATTGGCGCAGAGCCAATATGAAGGTCAGCTGATCCACGATCAGGGATTGCTGGATCAGGCGAAGAACAATATGGCGCGTTACGACGCCCTGCTGAAGCAGAATTCCATCGCCCGCCAGACCGCGGAAGACCAGACCTTTCTGGTCAAGCAATATGAAGGCTCCGTCAAAACCGATCAGGCGCAGATCGATAACCAGAAGTTGAACCTCGCCTATGCGCGCATCGTCTCGCCGATCGACGGCCGCGTTGGCCTGCGCCTCGTCGATCCCGGCAATTACGTGCAGACGAGCGATACCGGCATCGCGGTCCTGACCCAGTTGCATCCGATCTCGGTGATCTTCACGGTGCCGGAGGACGATATCCCGGAAATCCTGGCGCAGCTGAAGGCGGGAACGCCGCTCGAGGTGACGATCTTCGATCGCGCCAACATCAATCAACTGGCCGTCGGCAAAGTCATGACCATCGATAATGAGATCGATACGACGACGGGCACCGTGAAGGTCCGCGCCATATTCGACAATCTCGATGACAAGCTGTTTCCAAACCAGTTCGTCAACGCCCGGCTGCTGATAAAATCATTGAAGGGCGTCGTCGTCGCGCCCTTGACCGCCATTCAGCGCGGCGCGCCCGGAACTTATGTCTACCTGATTGGTCCCGACAGCAAGGTGTCGGTGCGCAAGGTGAAGCTCGGCCCGCAGAGCGACGGCATGGTCGCCGTCACCGAGGGACTTGCGCCGGGCGATCGCGTCGTCGTCGACGGCGTCGATCGTTTGCGCGACGGGGCCGAGGTCTTCATCGCGGCGAGCGACGGCGGCGCTGTCAGCGGGCCCGACTCCGCCAAACCCGCGGACGCGGGCCAAGGCGGCGGACGACATCGCGACCCCGCGCGGCAGAGCGGAACCCCGCCCGCAGCCCCGCCGCAATGATAGCGATGTTTGACCGCGAGCCATTTGATCGGACGGCGCCGGCGCCCGACGCCAACCGGCGACGCACCACGGGGCCGCATCGATGAACCCCTCCAGGCTGTTCATCCTGCGGCCGGTCGCGACGACGCTTTTGATGCTGGCGATTTTGCTCGCCGGCAGTGTCGCCTATAATTTCCTGCCGCTGTCGGCGCTGCCCGAGGTTGATTACCCGACCATCGAGGTGCGCACCTTTCTGCCAGGCGCCAGCCCGGAAGTTATGACCTCATCCGTGACGGCGCCGCTCGAGCGGCAGCTGGGCCAGATGCCGGGTCTGAACCAGATGACCTCGGCGAGTTCCGCCGGCGCCTCCGTCATCACCCTGCAGTTCAGCCTGAACCTCAATATCGACGTCGCCGAACAGCAGGTGCAGGCGGCGATCAACGCCGCAAACAGTCTGCTGCCGTCAGATCTGCCGGCGCCGCCGATTTACGCCAAGGTCAATCCCGCCGACGCGCCGATCATGACGCTCGCCGTCACCTCGAAGACGCTCGCGCTGCCGGATCTCCAGGACATAAGCCAGACGCGGCTTGCACAGAAAATCGCGCAGCTGTCGGGCGTCGGAGAGGTCGCGATCACCGGCGGCGAGCGGCCCGCCATGCGCATACGCTTCAACCCGCAGGCGCTCGCCGCCTACGGGCTCAATATCGACGATTTGCGCACCACCATCAACAACTCCAATGTCAACGGCCCGAAAGGCGGCTTTGACGGGCCGCATCTGTCGTCGACGATCGGAGCCAACGACCAGCTGACCAGCATCGAAGATTACAAGAACATCGTCATCGCCTTTCGCAACGGCGCCCCGGTGCGCTTGTCCGATGTCGCCACCATCGTCAACGGCCCCGAGAACACCAAGCTGCGCGCCTGGGCCAATGGACAGCCCGCGATCATCCTCAACATCCGCCGCCAGCCCGGCGCCAATGTCATCGCTGTCGTGGACGGCATCAAGAAACTGCTGCCGACGCTGAAAGCCAGCCTGCCGGCAGCTGTCGACATCACCGTCCTCAACGATCGCACGACAACGATCCGGGCCTCCGTCGCCGACGTCGAGTTCGAGCTCGCCCTCGCGATTGCGCTCGTCGTGCTGGTGATCTTCGTCTTTCTGCGCAATCTGCCGGCGACGATCATCCCCAGCCTCTCGGTGCCGCTCTCACTCGTCGGCACGCTTGTCGCGATGTATCTCCTCGGCTTCAGCCTCGACAATCTTTCGTTGATGGCGCTGACCATCTCGACCGGCTTCGTCGTCGACGACGCCATCGTTATGATCGAGAACATCAGCCGCTTCGTCGAGGACGGCGATCCGCCCCTCGAGGCGGCGTTGAAGGGCTCGCGGCAAATCGGCTTCACCATCATTTCGCTGACCGTCTCCCTGCTCGCGGTGCTGATCCCGCTCCTGTTCATGGGCGACGTGATCGGGCGGCTCTTCCATGAATTCGCGATCACGCTCGCCGTCACCATCATCATCTCGGCGGTCGTTTCCCTGACGCTCGTGCCGATGCTCTGCGCGCGGCTGATCCGCCATCGGGCGGCTTCGCAGCGCAGCCGCCTCGACCTTTGGGCGGAGCGCGCCTTCAACGCCGTCATCGCCAGCTACGGCCGCATGCTGCGGGTGGTGCTGCGGCACCAACCCCTGACGCTGTTCGTCGCAATCGCCACGCTCGGCCTCACCGTCGCCCTTTACGTCGTCATCCCGAAGGGCTTCTTCCCGGTGCAGGACACCGGCATGATTCAAGGGGTCTCGCAGGCGTCGCAAAGCATCTCCTTCGAGGCGATGTCGGCCCTGCAGCAAAAGCTCGCCGATTTGATCTCGAAAGACGCGGCGGTCGAAAGCGTCAGCTCATTCATCGGCGTCGACGGCGACAACGTGACCCTGAACAGCGGGCGCTTCCTGATCACCCTCAAGCCGCAGTCCGAGCGCGGCCTTAACGCAACCGCCGTAATCGCCCGGATCAAGAAAGAAGTCGCCGATATTCCAGGCGCACAGCTTTTCCTGCAGCCTGTGCAGGACCTCACCATCGACTCGACAGTCGGGCGGGCGCAATACAGCTTCATTTTGGAAAACGCCAATCTGACCGAATTCGCCGCCTGGACGCCGCGTCTTCTGGAGCGTCTGCAGCAGATGCCGGCGCTCGCCGACGTCGCGAGCAATACGCAGGCGCAGGGGCAGGCGCTGGACCTTATCGTCGACCGCGCGACCGCCGCGCGATTTGGCATCACGCTGGCCAGCATCGACAATGCGCTCTACGACGCATTCGGACAGCGCATCGTCTCGACTATCTATACGCAATCGAACCAATATCGGGTCATCCTCGAAGTCGACCCCAAACTGCAGCGCGACATCGCCGATCTCTCCACGCTCTACCTTCCCTCATCGTCATCGGCCGACCATGGACAGGTGCCGCTGTCGGCGATTGTCCATGTCGAACAACGCCCGGGTCCGCTGCTGATCAGCCATTTCGGCCAGCTGCCGGCGACCTCGATCTCCTTCAACTTGGCGCCGGGCTACTCACTGGGCGCCGCCACTGCGTCGATCGACCAGGCGATAGCAGACATCGGCCTGCCGCAAAGCTTCGTCGTCGCGATGCAGGGCTCCGCCGCCGCCTTCTCCGCATCGACGACAAATGAACTCTTCCTCATCATCGCCGCGGTGGTGACGATGTATATCGTCCTTGGCGTGCTGTATGAGAGCTTCATCCACCCGATCACGATTCTCTCCACGCTGCCATCGGCTGGCGTTGGCGCCCTGCTCGCATTGATCGCCTTCGGCGGCGAACTCGACGTCGTCGCCGTCATCGGCATTATTTTGCTCATCGGCATCGTCAAGAAAAACGCGATCATGATGATCGACTTCGCGCTTGACGCAGAGCGCAACGACGGACTTCCACCGGAAGAGGCGATCTTTCAGGCCTCGATTTTGCGCTTTCGCCCGATCCTGATGACGACCATGGCGGCCATTCTCGGCGCCTTGCCCCTTATGCTCGGAACCGGCGTCGGCTCCGAACTGCGCCAGCCGCTCGGCATTGCGATCGTCGGCGGCCTCACTCTCAGCCAGCTTCTGACCCTATTCACGACGCCGGTGATCTACCTTTATTTCGATCGCCTCGCCGCGCGCCTTCGCGGCCGGCCGCCGGCTGGCGCTCTCGCTCCGGAGGGCGCCGAATGAATATTTCGGCGCCTTTCATCGCGCGTCCGGTGGCGACGGCTTTGCTCGCCGTCGGCATAGCGCTCGCAGGCGCCCTCGCCTTCCTGCGTCTGCCCGTCTCGCCCTTGCCCGAGGTCGATTTTCCGACGATTTCGGTGCAGGCGAATTTGCCCGGAGCCAGCCCCGACACAGTCGCCTCGACAGTCGCAAGTCCGCTTGAGCGCGCGCTTGGCCGCATCGCCGCCGTCTCCGAGATGACGTCAACCAGTTCCATCGGCAGCACGGCCATCACGCTTCAATTCGACATCGACCGCAACATCGACGGCGCGGCGCGCGATGTGCAGGCTGCGATCAATGCGGCGCGAGCCGATCTGCCGACGAACCTGCGCAGCAATCCGATCTACCGCAAGCTCAACCCCGCCGACGCGCCAATTCTCCTGATCGCCCTGACATCGAAGACGCTGACCCCGGGGCAGATGTATGATTCAGCCAGCAATATTCTGCAGCAAAGGCTTTCGCAGCTCGACGGCATCGGCCAGGTCACCATCGGCGGCTCGGCGCTGCCCGCGGTGCGCGTCGAGATCAACCCGCACGCCCTCTCAAAATATGGCATCGGCCTCGAAGACGTGCGCGCGGCGCTCGCCGCCGCCAACGCCAACAGCCCGAAAGGCGCCATTGAGGGCGATGGCCAGCATTTGCAGATCTACACCAATGATCAGGCGAACCACGCCGCCGATTACCGCCCCCTCGTCATCGCCTATCGCAACGGCGCGCCGGTCCACCTCACCGACGTCGCCGAGGTCACCGATTCGGTCGAGGATCTGCGCAACGAAGGGCTCGTCAACGGCAAGCCAGGCATCATCCTCTTGCTGTTTCGCCAACCCGGCGCAAACATCATCAAGACCGTCGACGCCGTCAAGGCGGAGCTGCCGCACCTTATCGCCGCCATGCCGGCCGCCATCGAATTCTCGCTTGCTGGCGACAGGAGCAACACGATCCGCGCTTCGCTGAAGGATACGGAATGGACTCTGATGGTTGCGATCGGCCTCGTCACGCTGATCGTCTTCCTTTTCCTGCGCGACATTCGCGCGACCTTCATTCCCGCCATCGCGGTGCCACTCTCGATCGTCGGCACTTTCGGGGCGATGTATCTGGCCGGCTTCAGCCTCAACATCCTGTCCCTGATGGCGCTGACCATCGCGACAGGCTTCGTCGTCGACGACGCCATCGTCGTTCTCGAAAACGTCACCCGCTACATCGAGGCGGGCATGCGGCCCGTCGAGGCCTCCCTCAAAGGCGCGGGTGAGGTCGGCTTCACCGTGATTTCGATCAGCATCTCGCTCATCGCCGTGTTCATTCCGATTCTCTTCATGGGCGGGCTTCTCGGACGACTGTTCCGGGAGTTCGCCGTGACTCTCTCTTTCGCAATTCTCATCTCGCTCGCGTTGTCGCTGACCCTGACGCCCATGATGTGCGCGCTGCTGCTCAAACCTCGCCCGCGCGGCGAGGCGCGGCCGCGCCGTTTCGATCCGCTGGCCGCGCTCGTTCGCGGCTACGGGCGCACGCTCGGCTGGGCGCTCCGCCACAGCGGCTTCATCATGCTGCTTCTATTTGCGACCGTCTGCCTCAACGTCGCCCTGTTCACAATCATTCCGAAGGGATTTTTCCCGCAGGAGGACACCGGCCGCGTCATGGGCGCGATTCAGGGCGACCAGAGCATCTCGTTTCAGGCGATGGAGCAGAAGCTGAAGACGCTTCAGGACATCGTCCAGGCCGATCCCGCGGTCGCTACCGTCGTCGGCTTCACGGGCGGCACGCAAACCAACTCGGGACGAAGCTTCCTCACGCTTAAGCCGAAGGCGCAGCGCGACGTCAGCTCCGATGGGGTCATCGCGCGCGTGCGCGACAAGCTCGGGCAGGTGCCTGGAGTCAATCTCTTCCTGCAGTCGGTGCAGGACATCCACATGGGCGGGCGCCTCGGCAACGCCCAATATCAATATACGTTGCAAGGCGATGACGCCAATGCGATCTACGACTTCACGCCGAAGCTTGTCGAAGCGCTCCGCAACAGCAAGGTGCTCGCCGACGTCAGCTCCGACCAGCAACAGGGCGGCGTCCAAACCAATGTCGAGATCGATCGCGACACCGCCGCGCGTCTTGGCCTGACGGCGAGCCAGATCGACAACACGCTCTACGACGCCTTCGGCCAGCGGCAGGTTTCGACCATCTACAGCGCGGTCAACCAATATCACGTCGTGATGGAGGTCGCGCCGCGCTACTGGCAGGATCCGGCCATTCTGCAAGACATCTATGTGAGCACGTCCGGCGGCAATCCGAGCGGCGCTTCGCAGAGCAATCTGCCGTCCGGCACGGTGCAGAGCAAAGCGACGAGCGCCTCCGCGGTCAATGTCGGCGCCAGCGATTCGGCGCGCAACGCCGCGACCAATTCGCTTGCCGCCGCCGGCCACAGCAGCGCCTCGGCCGGCGCCGCCGTCAGCACGGCGCAAGAGACGATGGTCCCGCTCTCGGCCATCGCCCATTTCGCGCCTGGCAAAACGCCGCTGATGGTGAACCATCAGGGCCTCTTCGTCGCCAGCACCATCTTCTTCAACCTGCGGCCCGGCGCTTCGCTGAGTCAGGCCATCGCCGAAATCAACCGGACGGCGACGCAGCTGAAAATGCCGCCTTCAATTCATGGCGTGCCGCAGGGCGCGGCCAAGGCTTTCCAGGCCTCCCTCGGCAATCAGGGGCTTTTGTTCATCGCGGCTCTGGGCGCCGTCTATATCGTCCTCGGCGTCCTCTATGAGAGCTTCATACATCCCATCACGATCCTGTCGACGCTGCCGTCGGCTGGCGTCGGCGCGGTTCTCGCTCTCATGCTGTTTCGGGCCGAGTTCAGCGTCATCGCCCTCATCGGGGTGATCCTGCTGATCGGCATCGTCAAGAAGAACGCGATTTTGATGATCGACTTCGCGCTGGAGGCGGAGCGCGTGCAGGGACTTTCGCCGCGCGAGGCGATTTTTCAGGCCTGCATGCTGCGCTTCCGGCCAATCATGATGACCACATTCGCGGCGATCCTCGGCGCTATTCCCCTCGCGCTCAGCTTTGGCGAGGGCGGCGAGATAAGGCGCCCGCTCGGCATCGCAATCGTCGGCGGTCTGGTCGTCAGCCAGGTTCTGACGCTTTACACAACGCCCGTGCTCTATCTTTACATGGATGAATTCCGCCTTTGGGCCAAGGCGCGCTGGCGCAGTCTTTTTCCGCATTTCGCCACGCCGGCGGCGGATCGGCAGATCTAATCCGAGGCGGCGCGCCGAACGCCTCGCCGCCACGCCTGCGCCCGTTTCTTGACTTCGCAGGTCAAACTGGCCAGTTTCCGCGCTCCTCCACGCATGGCCGCTCGACCATGCCTTCCAATGCAACCGTGAACATGCGTCCCAATGGCAGCGCCGACAAAAAGTTATCTCGATTTCGAAAAGCCCGTCGCCGAACTCGAAGCCAAGGTGCAGGAACTGCGCTCGGTGGCGGAGAACGGCGATGCCGTCTCGATCGGCGATGAGCTGGCGCGGCTCGAGAGCAAGTCTGAAAAGGCGCTGGCCGATCTCTACGCCAGCCTGACGCCGTGGCAGAAAACGCAGGTCGCGCGGCATCCGCAGCGGCCGCATTTCAGCGACTATGTGAAGGGCTTGTTCACCGACTTCACGCCCCTGTCCGGCGACCGGCAGTTCGGCGAGGACGCAGCGATCATCTGCGGCTTTGGCTGGTTCCGCGGCCATTCCGTCTGCGTCATCGGCCAGGAGAAAGGCACCGACACCACCGCGCGCATCAAGCATAATTTCGGCATGGCGCGGCCGGAGGGCTATCGCAAGGCCGTGCGCGTGATGCAGCTCGCCGACCGCTTCAACCTGCCCGTCATCTCGCTGGTCGATACGCCCGGGGCCTTTCCCGGCGTAGACGCGGAGGAGCGCGGCCAGGCCGAGGCCATCGCGCGGGCGACGGACGCTTCGCTTTCTCTCGGCGTGCCCAATATCGCGGCGATCGTCGGCGAGGGCGGTTCGGGGGGCGCCATCGCCATCGCCGCCTGCAACCGGGTCCTGATGCTTGAGCACGCGATCTACACGGTCGCCTCTCCCGAAGCCTCGGCCTCCATTCTCTGGCGCGACGCCGCCAAGGCCGAAGACGCGGCCACAACGATGAAGATCACCGCGCAGGATCTCTTCAAATTCGGCATCATCGATTCGGTCGTGCCCGAACCCGTCGGCGGCGCGCATCGCAATCCGGCCGCTGCCATCGACTCGCTCGGCGCCGCCATCCAACGCGCGCTTGAAAGCCTCATCGGCCTATCGCGTGACGAAACCCGCAGCGCGCGGGCCGACAAATTTCTCGCCATCGGACGCAGCCTTTAGGTCAGTCGCTCCAA
>Ga0224559_1001793_pt1 | contig 11448 bp, 8 predicted proteins | sample 714S33034metaG_FD_180676 | JGI IMG/M metagenome (GOLD analysis project Ga0224559, IMG submission 180676) | Peat soil microbial communities from Stordalen Mire, Sweden - 717 S3 30-34 | ecosystem: Environmental > Terrestrial > Soil > Wetlands > Peat | place: Sweden: Norrbotten County, Stordalen... | reverse complement strand
CGGCGCTTTGTCCAAGCCGACTTCTGGGACGTAGGGGCATCACGACGGTTGAATCGCCGCTTGGAAACAACCCGCCTTGTTGAGCCTCTTCTTGACAAGCATTCGGGTCGCGCAAGGCGCTTAGTCCCTGCCCGCGGCCGCGCCGCGCCGCAACGCCCACGGCGAAGTCCGGGCGCCACTGGACTCATTGCGCTGCCCATGTGCGTCGCGTCGATGGTGGCCCAACTTTGGCCTAATCCTGCAAGGGCGTTTGGACCGCCGATGCACTATGATCTAAGATCTGCATTCACCAAGACTAAGGTCCCAGATGAGTGGCTCGTCAGACGAAAACCGCACCCCAACTTCACCGAGCTCGCCGACGAACGGGTCTTCAGAGCAGGATCGCGGTCCAACGCCAGCCGCTCCCGCGATGGCCGACCTGTCATGGCGGCACCGCTCTCCTACTACGTCGCCTAGCGGTCCGAACGAATCGGGCCCGACGCCCTCCCTGGCCCAACCGGTCCCCGTCTCAAGTCGCTCAGCGGGCCGGAACCCTACCATGTTGCTGCCGAGCGGGCTCTTGGGTCCGAAGCGAAGTCTGACGCCCGCTCCACCCGGGATGACGGGATCATCTCCTCACGGCCGCGGTTCATCGCCATTGGTCCCTCCTTACTATTCGGCAAATTCACCAGGCCCGAGGCGCGCTCCGACTTCCCCGACTCCCGGCAGGGGTGGGGCGCCTGTCCTGAACAGCGCGGCCCCGCCAACTGGCGGACTGCCCGTGATGCGGACCCATGGTATTTCAAGTCTGAAACGCCCATCAACGCCATCCGTTCCGCCGGAGACTCGGGCGCCAACTCAGGACCGCTCCTCAGCGCCGCCGAATTCAGCGTTGAGTGAGCCAGCAAGCCACGTCCGCAGTTCAGCGGCAGCAGCTCCTGGGATGAGCGGCGCGGCGAGCCCCAACTTCATGGTGACATCGGGGGGAGAGTCGCAAGCGAAGTCGTCCGATGCCGTGTTTGGCCTCAGCGACGACCGGCGAACCAAAGACCTCGTGCGCAGCAACAGCGGGGCTTTTCCTCCCGAGATCGGTCTGGCTAGAGAGGGCCTGGCCGTAGGGCAGCAGATCGACGCCTTCCGTGAGCTGCGTACCCGGCTGCTGGCCCTGGGGAAAGGTGTGGGTTTGCATCGGCCCATCGTCTTGGTGGCTCCCGTAACAAACAAATCGGGCGCCAGCTTCGTAGCCCGGAACCTAGCGGCGGTGTTTACGCTGCAAGAGAACCGCCGCGCAATCCTCATGGATTGCAATCTCCGCAACCCGACCCAGCATCTGGCATTCGATCTTTCGGACGACTGCGAAGGCCTGTTTAACTACCTTGAGACACCCGACACACGCCCGGAGCGAATGCTCTATCGCACCGACCTCAGCGGGCTCTATCTGGTCCCGGCCGGTCGCCCCTCGTCCCCTTCGTGCGAGTACTTCTCATCGAGCGCCATGCGGACCCTGCTAGGCTGGTTGCAGAAAAGCGTGTCCTTCCCACCCTGTTTCTTGGTGCTAGACGGTCCTCCGGTGATTGGTTTGCCGGATGCCCGCATTCTGTCTGAGCTGGCCGATTTCGTGGTTCTGGTCGCGGGATATGGACGCGACACGGTGACTGGTATCGCGAAGGCCGCAGCACTATTCGATCCGGCCAAGCTCGCTGGCGTTGTGTTCAACACTCAAGAAGGTGATGGCCGGGATCTGCATCGCGGTGCGAAGCGCTAGGACTTCCCTTTGGCCGCGCGGCCTCCCCGCTCCCCGCAGGCGACGCGCGCGTAGAGGTCTTCGTACTTTCGAATCATAGCCCCCATGCTGAACTCGTGCATGACCCGCTCCTGGGCGGCCCGCCCGAGCCGTGCACGATGCTCGGGGTTACCGATGAGGCACACGAGCCGTTCCGTCAGCTCCTGCTCGTTCTCGCTCTCGAACAGCAGGCCACTTACCCCGTCTTGGATGATCTCGCCGTTGCCTCCTACGTCGCTCGCGATGGTGGGAACGCCAGCCGCCATCGCTTCAAGCGCGGTGTTCGACATCCCCTCGCTAAGGGAGGGCAATACGAAGATATCGAGCCCCACCAACAGCCGAGCCACGTCCTCGCGGTGTCCCAGCAGGTGCGTGCGCGCGGCGATGCCGGTGCTGGCTGCGAGAGCCTCGAGGCTGGCGCGCTCGGGGCCCTCTCCGATCAGCACGAGACGAACGGATCCAGCGATACGGCTGAACGCGCGCATGAGAAGCGCGTAGTTCTTCACGGGGACCAAGCGCCCCACGCTGCCGATGACGATCTCTTCGTCGCCTACACCAAGCGCTTGGCGTGCGCTGGGCCGGTCGGCGCTAGCGATTCGGCCCATATCCACGCCGTTGTAGATGACCTCGAAGCGTCGCTCGGGGACGCGCAGGTGATGCACAAGATCGTGGCGGAGCCGGTCGGACACCGAGAATGCGCCATCCGTGAAAGCGAGGAGCCAACGCTGCGCCGTCATCCGCCGACAGGAGTCGGGCAGCACCCGGCCGTGCTCGCTGTGGATCAGGGATGGGCCCCGTGCAAGCTTGGCACCAAGGAAACCGTAGAAGAAGGCCTCAGCGTTGCGGGTGTGGACGACGTCGGTGTTCGTGCGTCGAAAGAGGCTGGCCAGCCGCAGGGGCAGCCTGATGTCGTTCCCGCGGCGAAGGCCGAGCGTGTGGATCTCGACTTCCGGGGAGCGGATGCGCGCGGCGAACGGGCCGGCCTCCTGAAGACAAGTCACGGACGAGCGGAAGCGGTCCCGGTCAAGCCCGTTGATGACGTTCACGACGCCATTCTCAAGCCCCCCGGGTCGCAGGCTCAGCACCACGTGCTGAATGTGGATCTTCTTGGTCACAGCGGGCCCGCGCTCGAACGACCAATCGGAGTGACTCCATCCGAACCATAGCGCATGCGTGGGAGGTCGTGCTGCCGGCGGTAGTCGGCAAGAACAGTCTCGACGTCGGTGAACGACGCCGACGCCAAGAGCCGATCGAGGCGACCTTCGCACTTATCTAGATGGAAGTAGTGACGGAAGCGCGAGAGCCGGCCCGCATGGACGCGCGGCTGACCTGGATCGATCTCCCATGGGTGAACGTAGAACATGGCTGGTTGCCCCTCACGCTGATTCAGTCGGGCAATCGCTCCGGCGCTTACCCAATAGGGAAAGATGCGAAAATAGCCGCCGCCACCCACCGGAAGGTTGAATCCGGCCAGATCCAGCGTCGAGACCGGAAACTCAACGATCGAGCCAACCTCTCGCTCGATGACATGGGGAAACCGAGGTGCGTCCGGGATGCCGTAGCGGTCGTGCCGCACCGGGAAGACGCTCGAGTCGTACTCGAAGCCGAGCTCGATCAGGGTGTCGAGTGCCCAGAGCGATCGCTTGGTAATCGAGTAACTGGCGGCGCGGTAGCCGCGCACGGGGCGGCCGAGCAGTTGCTCGATCACCTCCTTCGCGTGTCGGGTCTCCTCCGCGAACTCGGCAGGACTTTGCTGGTAGATAAGGCGGTGCGAATAGCCATGGCAAGCAACGTCATGGCCGCGCTGGTCGATCTCGCGGACAAGGTTCGGGTACCGCTCGGCGATCCAGCCGAGGACGAAGCAGGTCGCCTTGGTGTGATGGCGCTCCCCCAGGTCGAGTAGTCGCCGGGTATTGTCCTCGACCCGCGAAGGCATATCGGTCCACTGCTTCCGGTCAACCACGCCCTCGAAGGCAGAGACCTGGAAGTAGTCCTCCACGTCGATCGTGAACGCGTTCTTCATATGCTTGGCCGAGCCGCAGGCGACCTCAACGCCACGCCGGACGACATTCGCCAGACGGTGTCACGGGTCAACGTCTTCGTCAACTCTGCCGCCTCCGGACTACTCTGCCACGTCCGGGTTCGCTGGCGAAATCATGGTTCACGCACCAAAGGCGCATAGCACGCGAGTCAGTATGCCCCGTAGCCGTCGGCGGCCAAGCTCCTGGCGTGAAAGTCCGCGCTTCCCGGCATCACGAGCTGCGGGTCAAGATTGATGGTCCCCGAGACGCAGGCGGCACCGCCCGTCGTCGCCCGAGCGCCGAACAGGACGTTGTCCTTGATCCGGAACCCGCGCGAGGTCGCGTCGTAGCAATCGTTGAGCATGGCCTTCGAGCCGACGAAGACATTCTTTGTGACGGTAGTCTTCGCGCCAGAACCCGTGTCGTCGAGGTTCAGGTCGGATCGCCCGCTTGCCGTCGACCTCGCCCCGTTTGCATAGAACGTATTCCTCTCGACGAGAAACTTCGAGGTCATCGTTCCGACGAAACGGAGACCGGAGTAGTAGTTGCCATAAATGAGGTTGTTTCGGATCATGACGTCGTCCACATTGCCGGTGCCTTGCATGCTCACCGCGATCCCATCCTCGTAGTTAGCGTGGCCGTTGTCGCAGATTCGATTGTATTCCACGACGACGTTCTTGATTTTCCCGTAAGAGCCCTGCTGCGTGTTGAAGAGGATTCCGCGCGACGAGTTTCCTCGGATGATTGAATTGCGGATGGTGATCCCGGTGCCGAATGCCAGGTAAACGCCGTGATCTTCGTGGCCCCTGGGCCCGCAATGGCCGAACTTCTCCACGATGCACGAGTCGATGAGGACGTCCCTCCCGCCGACGACCTCGATGTGCCCACCCTTCGAACCGGTGGCGCAGTCGCCGGTGAAGGTCACGTGGCTGATCGTGACGTCGGCGGCGGCGACGTCCATGGTATTGAACGAGCTCTGCTTCGAGAATCCTGCGAGATCGAAGGACAAGTTCTCGATGACGACGTGGTCGGATCCTTCGACGATATTTGCTCGACCGCGAATAACGACGCCGGATCGGCTTTCACCGACGAAGCGACGAGCAGCGATCTTGCTGCCGCCCTTCCGTACCCAAAGAACGGGGGACTGGCGTTCGACATACGTTCCATTCTTGATGAGATAGCAGGTCTCCGGTGGGTCCATTGCAAACCTACCCTCGCCGCGCGAAGCGTCCTCGAGGTCCTGAAGTTTGGCGATCTCGACACGTTTCTCGCCTTTGGGGCAAGCCCCAGGTCCGTCGGCCCAGGTCGCGATCTCTCGCGGTCGAGAGCCGGAAGTGCCAGCACCACCTTGTCCCCTCGCGGCCACCTCGAACTGCGAGAAGGCGTGGACGTTGTCGGCCGCGTTCGTCGGCGTCCCAATCCCTTTGCTGCTGACCCCGGCGAAGAAAGTGACGAATGCGAGAAGCGCGTGGAGTGGTCGCACCCTGCAGATGTACCAGCGCCCGTCCGTACTTGCAAGCCGGGTTGTCCTTGCCAGTTGACGAGTCGGCCGTCGGGGCGCAGCATCGACGGGTGGAACTTGGTGAGACATTGCGCTTGAGTGTGCAGGCCGCGCTTCGCGCATGTCCCGTTTCCGAGAGAGCAGGCACACGTACAGGACCGGGACGATAGGCCCCCCGATGAGCTTCCTGTACCCCTTCTTCAATTTCTTGCAGCCCGGAATCTTGTGGCCCGACCTAGCCTCGCTGAGGCCGATGCTCGTGTTGTCGATCCTAGCCCTCATGATGGGGCTACGGGGCCGCTCAAGCTACGACCGGCGCGAGGCGTGGCGGAGCAAGCAGTTCTTCTGGCTCGTTCTCTTCATCATCGCTCAAGCGCTTTCGGTTCATCGGTCGGGCGTGGGCGAGATCCTGGCGGAGCTGGGGAACTGGTACGTGTACCTGCTCTTCGTCGTGATCTCGGTCTTGCTGATGCGGGACGAGAAGGCACTCCATCGCTACGTGTGGGGCACGCTTCTCGGTTCGCTCTTCGTCGTCGGGTACGGCATCTACGCAGTGCCCGCCTGGGGCGGCTATCAAGGCACCGGCCGCGCTGGCGCCTACGGGATGTACGACAATCACAATGACTACACCTTCATCATCATCCAGATAGTGCCGTACTTGTACCTGTTCTGGAGGCGTGAGAAGGGCTTTTTGCGGAAGATGGTCCTCCTCCTGGGCCTGGGGGCCTGCCTGATCGGCGTCGCGATGTCGATGTCTCGCGGCGGTATGATCGCCCTGGTGGTTGAAGTGGTGCTGATCGTCATCCTGGGCATGGAAGGTCGCCGCCGATGGTTGCTTCTACCGTTGATCGTCATCCTGGGCGTCAGCGCCGTCGGCTACCAGTACGCGCGCCGAGCCGCCAACCAGGGGAACGACTACACTGCGGAGGAGGCCGAGCAGGGGCGACTGGAGTTGTGGAAAGCGGGCGTGGTGATGTTGGCGGCCAATCCTGTGCTTGGTGTCGGCAGCCGACATTTTCCAGAATATGCGTGGCAGTACTATGACCTGAGCCATGACATGAAGGGCAAGGTATCGCACAACACCTACGTAGAAGTGGCAGCCACGTCTGGACTCGTTGGCTTTGTATCGTTCATGCTGATGGGCTGGCGTCTGATACAAGACCTGAGGCGCGCACGCCGCTCTGGCCCGACCGGAGGAATCCTCGACGCAACCAGGCTCGCCACCCTGATTGGAATCTACGCCATGGCGATGCGCGCCCTCCTGGATGCCAAGCCGTACGATTGGTGCTTCTACTCCTTTTGTGCCATCAGCATAGCCTGCTGTCGCATGCTCGACCGTTCCGCCCAGAGCACCGACACGAGCCCTGCGGAGCGGGGAGCCAAGGGGACGATCCGTGCATAAGGCGAATGAACGCTAGAGTGCGCTGGCCTTCAGCAACTGCCAGGGGAGCGCCTCCCGCGCACCGATGGTCGGCGCTCCGATCCGGCGGAGCTCGAAGATCTCCGAGAGCCGCGCCGACCCGAAGCGTGTGGACAACGCCGCTTGGAAGTGCGATCGGCAGAGTTCGACGATTGCCGGCGTGCAATCCTCCGTCTTTCCGTTCGGGTAGCAGAACACGGGGCTGCACCGGCCAATTTCCGCCTCAATGCGCCGCTTGCTCTCTAGGATCTCGTCCTGCGCCTGCTCAAAGGGCAGGCGGGACAGAATCGGATGGTTGACCGTGTGAGCGCCGATCTCGAAACCGGCCGAGGCCAGCGAGCGAGCCTCGTCCCAACTCATGAGCTTCTCGTCAGGCCCTGGGGGCAATAATCCAGGTCCCCCCGCCGCCATGGACTCCAGCTCCTGCACGATTGTCTCTGCCTGCGACGAGGAAAGGCGCTTGAGCGCACGCTTGGCTGCCAGGAAGCCGACAGTGGCCAAAGAGGCGCTGGACAGATCGATCCGGTGCCCTGCGACCTGGACCGACTCGCGGCGCCCCACCAGGCTCCGGACGGCGAGGTCCATCTGTTCGGGCCAGAGGCAGCGGTCGGTGCCCACATAGCCTGTGGTCAGAAAAAAGGTGGCAGGAAGCCGATGGTCGAGAAGCGCCGGCGCAGCCCGCGTAGCGTTGTTGCGGAAGCCGTCGTCGAAGGTTATGGCCGCCGTTCCGGCCAGGTTCGCCCCACGACGCATTCCATCGATCATCTCGGAGAGTGCGATCACATGGCGCATAGAGTCCAGAGCGCGCAACTGGGCAACGAACAGGTCGAGCGGAAGGTGCTTGTGCGCATCACCGAGCCAACGGGGCCCGTCGTGGCTGAGCACGCCGTGGTACATGAGGATGACCGGTCCGCAGCGGGCCTGGTAGGCCCGTAGCCACGAGGACGGAACCGCGGTGATGGAGCGCTTCAGCCAGGCCCACCAAAGCGACCTGTCAGAATATACTCGGCTCGCACTCCCTCCGATTACCATCAGATTTCGTCCGGCTTCTCACCGCGAAGCCACGCCCTCGTCGCACGCAGACCGTGGCGGAGGGCGATGCCGCTGCCAAATGGCAACGTGGCAAAGAAAAGCGGTTGGACGAGGCCAGGGCCAGTAGTGCAGCGACTTCAGGTAGTGCGCGCGAGCGAGAGCAGGCTCGCTGCGCTTGAGTCGCTCGGAGGCGATCCAGGCGTGCGCCTCAGCAAGCTTGCGGCTGAGCAACTCGTCGGGCAGGTCGATCGCGTGGCGCTCATTAAGGATCATCGGCTCGATCGTGCGGACCAAGTTCTCGGCCATGTACACGGCGTACCGTCCCGCCGTCAACCGGTCGGGCAGTCCTTGCTGATAACGGATGGTCGGTAGGTCGATGAGACCGACCGTCCCCTCGCGTGCCGTGCGGAGGTGAAAGTCGAAATCCTCGCCCGAAACGCGGAGTTCGGTGTTGAACCCCTTCACGCGCGCGAGCCGCTCACGCCGAAGCACCACCGTCGAAGTGTGGACGAGATTGCCCATCACCATCTTTGAGAAGATGTTCCCGGTGCGGAGCTTCGCGTCGCCAACGTGGTCGGTGAGGTCGGGCGCGATCTCGCGCAGCGGGATCGCGCGATCGAAGATCTGCTCGTCGGTAAACAACCGGTACGCCGTGTACATCTTTCGGAGGTAGCGCTCGTGCAGCACCTGCCCGTCGGGGCCGATCATCTGCATGTCGGTCCACGTCATGCCGACGTCGGGGAAGCGCACCATACAGCGAATCTGCAAGTCGAGCTTCCAGGGGTGCCATGTATCATCCGAGTCGAGGAGCGCCACGTAGTCGCCGCACGCCTGATCGATCCCGGCGTTGCGCGCGCTCGCCGGACCCCCGTTCTCCTTCTTGAAGTAGCGAACGCGCGGCTCGCTGCCGTAGCTCTTCCGGACGACAGCCTCGGTGTCGTCCGTCGAGCCATCGTCCATGACTACAATCTCCAGGTTCTGGTACGTCTGCCTGAGGGCGCTTTCGATCGTGCGGCCGACGAGGTGGGCTCGGTTGTATGTGGGGACGATGACGTTAACGAGCGGGGCAGGCATTCAGTAGATCTCAAGTCTCACAACGATAGAAACCAAAATCATACCACTCATCGTCGCACGAGATCCAGCGCCCAGTCGCGCTCAACCCGTGCCGCGCATGATACTTCAACCCGCGCGCGGCTGCCACGTCGCCATGGTCTCGCCACGGACAAACTTTGCGAATGCCAGGGCGAATGCCGCGTTGCTCACAATGAAGTAGGTGGGGACTACGGTGAGTGGGCCGAGTGGCCCCGGCAACTTCCTTCGCAAGCCAATAATTGCGAGAACATAGATGAGCACTTGGGCCGCGAAGATCGCCAGGTATGCCCAAGAGCCTGTGGCGAGAAGGGCATTTGCGGCAAACGCAACGGGCATGAACGCGAACGCCCCATAGCGCAGCACCTTGTGCGAGAGAATGCGAAAAGCCGCCCCCGGGAAGCGCCAGGGGTTCATGAGGCGCCGCATATAGGCGAGTCCCTGCAAGGCCCGAAGCGCGACGCGCACACGCATCCGGAACTCCGATGCGAGCTCCTTGTTGGCGACCTCGCTCGCACCGACCCGTTCGTCATAGACAACGCGGTGGCCAGTGCTGATGACATGGAGGGGAAGGATGAGGTCGGTGATGAGTTTCCGCGGGACATCGACGTAGAGCGCCTTGCGGATCGCATCGACGCCTCCGTTCACGCCTATGATCGAGCCGGAGCGTGACTCGAGGGTGCGAATGGCGTTCTCGTACCTGATGTAGGCGTTGTTGCCGGCGCCGCTCGCGCTACCCGCAGCCGCGACGAAGCGAAGATTTCCGGTCACGTAGCCAACCTCGGGATCGGAAAAATTCTCGACCATCTTGCGAATGCCGTCGGGCGCGAAGAGCGAGTTCGCGTCGGAAAAGACGATGATCTCGCCGCGCGCGTGCCCGACGGCCTCGTTGAGCGCAGCAGCTTTCCCTTCCCTCGGTCCGCGGCGGAGGAGATCGACCCCTCGGCCGGCGAACCCTTCGACGACCTCGTCAGTTCCGTCGGTCGAGCCGTCGGAAACCACGAGGATCTGGAGCTGCTCTGCAGGATAGTCCTGCTCCAGCTTGTTCGTGATGGTCGCGCCGATACAGCCAACCTCGTTGTACGCTGGGATCAGAACCGTGACGGACGGAAGCCACGGTCGGCGCTGAACCGGCCGAGGCCGGACCCAACCCATCACCCAAACCAGTAGCGGGTAGCCCAGGTACGGGTACACAATCGCGGCGCTGCAGATCCAAAAGACAACGGCTAGGGCGGTCACGATGGCTGGACTTTGATTGAGGTGTCTGTCGGCGGAGATGTGTACCAGCCCGCGCCCGCTGTTGCAAGCGTCGTGGCATCGCAGCCAGGGGCGCCCAGAAGTTCGTGGCGGCAGACCGCCCCGAACTTCCGAGCGCCAGGGATGCGTCAGGAAGGCACAAAACCCCCTTTCCCCCGTCGGGATGAAATCGGACACGCTGAGGTGGGTGACAAAGAAACGGGTGACGGGCGAGATCAGGGCGCGGTGGCACACGCCTCGGGAAGGTTGGGCATCCCTTCCGCTGGCCAAATCAGAGCGTCGCGCACCCAATCCTGTAGCTGTTGCCATGCCGTCTTCCGCGCCGCCTCGGAGCGAAGGTGCACGGCGTGCAGCATCTCAAGCAGGTTGTATGCGATGATGCGCAGGAGTGACACGACGGGCAGCCCGTTGCCACGATGGACCCAGCGGCCGTGGTCTTCCTGCCACTCGATGTCCAGCCGTCCGAAGCAGTTGTTCTCGATGCGCCAGTGCGCTCTGACCAAGGCCAGGATGGCGTCGCCACCCAGTCGCCCCGTCGGCAGATTGGTTGCATAGAAGCGCTCTTCAAGCACCGTCTCTGGCGCTTCCCGGTTCGCCCGCGCTAGCACGCGCACAAGCCACACCTGGCGCAGATGCGACCATGTTCCCCAACCGGCCATCTCGCTCGTCCGCCACAGTTGCCGTTTGATCCACCCACGCGACGAATCCGATTCCCAGTCCATCTCGGCCTCTGGCGCGCAGCTCTGCGCCTTTGCCCACAGCAGCCGTCGCGCTTCGTTGTGCAGCTCCGGCTGGTTGCCCTTGATGGCCATCAAGTACGCTTTGTCTGCGTTATCCACCTGCCGGGCGTTGGCTTCCGACGTGAAGCCCGCATCGGTGCTGACCAATTCGTACAGGTTTGCCTTTCGGTATGTCTTTTCCAGCTTGGCGAAGAAACTCGCGAATACCCCCATGTCGTTGGTCTCGGCCGGTATCGCCTCCTGGTCGATGCACAGAGCCGCCGTCGAGGAAATCAGCGTGGCCCGTGCCACCCGATAAAGCCAGTACGGTGGCTGTCCTTGCGGATTGTGCTTCTGGCAATCCGAGTTCGCCTCTTGGGATAGCGTCGCCACGGTCTTGCCATCGATGCTGATGGCACGGATGGGCACCACACAGGGTTCCAGAGCCTTGCGCCGGTGCTCGGCCAATACCTGCCGGTGCAGGTGCCGCCGCAGTCCTTGCGGGTCCAGTGCCGCCAGCAAGTTACCCAGTGTCGAGTCGGGAACTCGCCGGTCGATGCCACGCTTCTTTTGCGCTGTGGCCAGGTCTTCGCTGAAGCGCTCTGCCCCGCGCAGACTGCGTGCCATCGTCATCAGCGAGAACACCG
>Ga0224559_1001792_pt1 | contig 11449 bp, 12 predicted proteins | sample 714S33034metaG_FD_180676 | JGI IMG/M metagenome (GOLD analysis project Ga0224559, IMG submission 180676) | Peat soil microbial communities from Stordalen Mire, Sweden - 717 S3 30-34 | ecosystem: Environmental > Terrestrial > Soil > Wetlands > Peat | place: Sweden: Norrbotten County, Stordalen... | reverse complement strand
CGATGACTGCGTACCGGAAAAAATACTACAGCGATGAAGCGTGGGCCAAAGTCATCCAGCGCCCGGAAGAAGAAAGAACGCAACTTTGGGCTGCGTGGACTGCGCTCCAGCAGGAGGTCGCCGCCGCGCTCGACGAGGATCCAGCCGGCGACAAGGCTCAGGAACTATGCGCCAGATGGGCCGATTTGGCTGAGAGGACGTCAGGCGGTGACCCGGAAGTAAAAGCTGGCCACATCAATGAATGGCGCGATCACGAAAACTGGCCCGCCAGCGCGCGCCAGAGGATTTCCTCCTTCCGCCTCGAAGAAGTGGTTGACTTTATCAAAAAAGCCTACGTGTGCCGGGCGATGAAACAGGCGGTGGAGCAGCGGCATAGAACACATCAACCCGTAGTGTAAAAGCTCCGTGCCCCATCTATTTCACGTTCTTTGTGAAATGGGTGGGATACCACGAAATAGACTTGACAGGAACAGTGAAAATTCCCTAAGAACCGATCAACCCGCCTCCACCAACCCATAGCGTCGCTGCCAGGACTCTTTGAGCCGCGCCCAAACCCGCGCCCGCTCGAAGTCGGTCGCCTCGTCGCCGGTCGCCGCATTGGCAAAGCGCGCGGCCTCCAACTTGGCCAGCTCCAGCAGCTTGCGGTCGCGCAGCAGGTTGGCCACGCGGAAATCCGGCAGTCCGGCCTGACGAGTTCCAAAGAACTCGCCGGGACCGCGCTGGCTCAGGTCCAGTTCGGCCAGCTCGAAGCCGTCCTGGGTGCGGACCATGGCGTTCAGCCGCTCCTCGCCCAGCGGAGAGACGCGCTCGCCGGTGATCAGAATGCAGTAGCTTTTGGCCGCGCCGCGCCCCACCCGCCCGCGCAACTGATGTAACTGCGCCAGCCCGAAGCGCTCCGCGTGCTCCACCACCATCACCGTCGCGTTGGGAACATCGACGCCCACCTCGATCACCGTCGTCGCCACCAGAACGTCGATCTCCCCACGCTGGAAGCGGCGCATGACGACTTCTTTCTCATCAGCGTCCAGGCGGCCATGCAGCAGTCCCACGCGCAGACCGGCCAGCGGACCCGCGCGCAGCTTTTCGTGCATCTCGACAGCCGACTTCAGTCCCAGCTTCGCCCCCGGATTCGCCTCCTGCGCCGCCTTGGGAAACAGATCCGCCGTCTTTCCTTTGCGAACCGTCTTACGAACGGGTGGGAAACCGGGTGCCCCAGGTCCGGATTTTCGGACCTGGGATGTAGGTTGAACCACTTCAACCCCAACCTCCGGATCATCATGCGGAAAATCCAGCTCCGGCTGATCCTCCTTGCTGCCCTCGATGACCGGGTAAACGATGTAAGCCTGACGGCCCTTGCCCACCTGCTTGCGCACAAAATCCCAAACCTCATCGGCCATCTCGCCCGGAACGCGCCGCGTGACGATGGGCGTCCGTCCCGGCGGCAGCTCGTCCAGCACGCTCACATCCAGGTCACCGTAGAGCGAGAGCGCCAGCGTACGCGGGATCGGCGTGGCGGTCATCACCAGCATATCCGGTTCAGCCTGATTGGGCTTCTTCATCAGCTTGAAGCGCTGCAAGACGCCGAAGCGGTGCTGCTCATCGACCACCACCAGGCCCAGCCGGTCGAACTCGACCTTCTCTTCGATCAGCGCGTGCGTGCCGATCACCAGTTGCGCCTCGCCGCGATTGATCTGGCTGCGGGTCTGGCGCTTGCGCTCTTCCGAGAGCGAGCCGGTCAGCAAGGCCAACCGATAATGCCGACTGGACTTTTCCAGCAGCTTGCGCATCGCCAGAAAGTGTTGTGTGGCAAGGATTTCCGTCGGCGCCATCAGCGCGGCTTGATAGCCGTTCTCCATCGCCACCAGCATCGCCTGCAGCGCCACAATCGTCTTGCCGGAGCCGACATCGCCTTGCAGCAGCCGCCGCATCGGGCTGGTCTCGCGCATATCGCCGACAATCTCGCCCAGCGCCCGCTTCTGCGCCGTCGTCGGATGGAAGGGCAGCACTTCGCGGATCGCCTCGCGCACCTTGTCGTTGGTCGCAAAGCTGATCCCCACCCGCTCCCGCAGCCGCTTGCGCTTCAGTTCCAGGCCCAGCTCCAGAAAGAAAAGCTCCTCGAAGATCAGCCGCCTGTGAGCCGGCGTGGCAGCGGCTTGCAGCAGCGCAAAGGGCGTACCCTCGGGCGGAAAATGCGCTTCGCGTAACGCTATCTCGCGGTCGGGTAAGGCGAGCCGGGCCAGCATCAATTTCGGCAAGCACTCCGGCACCGCGCCCCGCAACCCCTCCAGCAGGTGAAAGATCGTCTTGCGCTGCCAGCGCGAGGCCAGCCGCGCCCCGCCCAGCGATTCGTAGACCGGCGTGATGCGCCCCACTTCGAGCATCTGCGTCTCGGCATCGGCGCTGGTGTCCGGCAAAATCTCAAACTGCGGCTGAATCATTTTGAAATTCTGGCTGGAGCGCGACGGCTCGATGCGCCCATAGACGGCCACCGTCTGCCCAGCGTGAAACTTGCCTTCCAGATAGCCGCCGTTAAACCAGATGCACTTCAGCGCCAGCCGGCCTTGGCCCACGGTCAGCTCGAAGATCGGCGCCTTGCGCGTCGTCATCAGCAGCGAGCCGCGAACCTCGGCGATCACCGAAGCCGTTTCGCCCGCCTTCAGCTCGTCCAGAGAGCGCGGATTCTGCCGGTCCTCGTAGCGAAAGGGCAGGTGATAGAGCAGATCCTCGGCGGTCAGAATGCCTTTGGGCGCCAGCATCTCCGCCACGCGCGGACCCACGCCCTTCACATACATCACCGGACTATCGAGATCAGCCACACTCGGATGCTAAATGTTTTCAGCGAGTCAGCACCAGTGCCGCGCAGCTCTTATGCTCTTCGCATTCTGATGAGGCTGTATGTGTAGCAGAGCAAAACCGCAATGCTGATCGCGGTTGACTTGTACGGCTCAGGCACAAAAAGGAAACATGAATAACTGAGGATCGAGCGCCCAACGGCGTGCTGCAATCCAACGGGATCATCCGCCGCCCAGCCGTATGGAATCCAGATGAGGCCCATCAAGATCGCTCCGCCCAGGACCACCAGGCTTGCATTGTGCGCAAGAATCGCGGCGATGATCACCAAAGGCCAGAACATAGCGACCAGCCCCATCGATTGGAAGAAGAGCTGGCCCACGGGATTTCCCGGACTCATTTTTTTCAACTTCCGGCCCCTTAAGAGATCAATTAGAAGACCGAAGGGGAAGATCATCCCGCTTCCGAATCCGACGATATAGCCTAATTGGTTCGGAGTCACGTAGAGCGCGGCCACCGCGACGATGGACCAGTAGACGATGCCGGCAATCGGCATCGATTGGGTGCTGGTGGCAAGGAATTCGCCTCTGAGATCAGTCAGTTTCGCCGTCGAATCCAATCTTGTTCAACCTCCGTGGAGCAGATTGCTCATTTTCTTATACGTATTCTTGCAGAAGATGTTCCAAGCGGACGTTCAGATACGGATCTGATGCTAAATGGCGCGTGTCCCGTGGGATAAACCGGGCTAGATTCCGCTATCGAGCGCGTGCGTGGCCAGCGCGACGACACGCGGAATCGGCTTCGCGCCCTGCTCATAATAGGCAACCATGCGGCGGCTCAACCCGAGCGCGGCGGCGGCGGTATCGAGCGTATAGGCTTTGCGCTCCCGCCAATGCTTGAACGCATCAGGCGACATGGTCTGCCCCGACTGCTCCTGCGCCAGCCGCCAAAGCGTATCGGCGGCCATGTCTATCTCCTCGGTCCAGCAAACGTCGGTGCCATAGTCGCCCACCCCTACCCGCCCAAACAACTCCGACGAGCGGCGCAGCGGTTCATAAACGCGGAAGGTCTCCACCAGGCCAGAGACATCCACCCGGCTCTCCTCGCCCTTTTCCCAACGAATGAGCAAGGTCAGCGGCTTCTTGCCGGCGGCAACCGACGCGATACGCGGTAAAATTTTTCTCGGCATGATCGTTACCCCCGTTCGTTCAGTTCTGCCCAACACAGCGCCAGCGCCTCTTGATGGCTTTGCGCCCAGGCCAAGGCCTCGGCGATCTGGGCCGACCGGGCTTCTCCCGCAATCACCGTCAGATCGGAAATCCGCACCAAAACCTGAAAATCTGGCGCGACGATATGGAAGTGAGGCGGCCGGTGATCGTCGGCGTACATCCGTACACTGACAGAGCCGAAACGTTGCAAAACTGGCATACAGTCTCACCAAACAACGTAATGCAACTATTGCACTATTTACAAGGAAAATCAACCCCCCGTTTTTGCTTTTCGATCTAAATTTCAGGAATGTTGCAGGTGGGGAAGCGGAGAGACGCTGATCTTACTGTTTTTGGCGATCTTCCATAGGTCGTACTTGGCCTGCATCCGCAGCCAGACCTCCGGCGAGGAGGTGCCGAAGGCGGCGGCAAGGCGCACGGCCATCTCCGGTGAAACGGCAGCCTTGCCGTTGAGGACGCGCGAAAAGGTGACTCGGCCCACACCCAGATGCTCAGCCGCCGCCGACACGGTCATCTCGCCCAGATACTCCCGAATCACTTCGCCGGGATGCGGCGGGTTGTACATACGCATAGCGCTCTCTCCTCTCAGTGATAATCCTGGTAATCGGCCAGGATGGCGTCTTCACCCTCAAAGCGGAAGGTCAAACGCCAGTTTCCATTCACCGTGACCGACCAATGGCCCGCCAGATCGCCTTTCAAGGGATGAAGCCGCCATCCGGGGGCGTTCATGTCCTCGGGTACGCCAATGTCGTCGAGCATTCCCAACTGAATGCGCAACCGCGCGGCGTGCTGGGCCTGAATCCCGGCCTTTGAGCCGGTGCGGAAAAACTTCTCCAGCCCCTTGTGCGCAAAGCTCCTGATCACAGATTCAATGTATCGCTTGACGATACATAAGTCAAGCGGAACTCTCGTTTGCTTTTCGTCAAGGCCTGAAGCGGCGGAATTTCGGCCACTGCTCTCTTTCCGCGACAGCGGCGGTGGACTGCCAGTCACCCGCCAAGTCCTGTCTTTGGATAGGAAATCACCTGTGCAATACTCAAAACATGAAGCAAGTGACCTTGACAACTGACGGCGCGTGCGTTGGAAACCCGGGTCCTGGCGGTTGGGCATACGTCCTCCGATACAGGGACCACATGATTGAATGCGCAGGCGGTGCCGGAGACACGACGAACAATCGGATGGAGATAACCGCGGTCCTGGAGGGCCTCAAGGCACTCAAGGAGCCATGTGAGGTTTCGCTCATATCCGACAGCCAATATTTGCTCAACGGCTTGGAAACGTGGCGGTTTGCATGGCGTAAGCGGGGATGGATGCGGAAGCCAAAGAAGGGACAGGAACAGCCTGTGTTGAATGCGGATTTATGGAAAGAACTAGACGCGCTGGCCGATAAACATAAGATCACAGGCAAATGGGTCAAGGGACATTCAGGACACCCTGATAATGAACGTTGTGACAAACTGGCGGAAGCTCAGGCTCGGCACTTCGTTAATGCACCTGGCTGGACAGGCATCGTTGCCGCCAGTAAATAGTTTTTTTACAGGACCTCTGTCCCGGATGCATCGGGTCCCTACGCCGCCGCCTGGTAGACGCGCACCTCGGCTTCAATGGTTTTGCTCAGGGCGAGTTTGGCTTTGATGAGGTCGTGCATCTGCTGGAGGTTGAGCCAGAACTCCGGGCTATTATCGAAGAAGCGGGCCAGGCGCAGGGCCGTATCGGGGGTGATGGCGCGCTTGCCGCGAACAATTTCGCCAATCCGCGTGGAGGGCACGCGAATGTTCATCGCCAACTGGTGCTGACTCAACCCCAACGGCTTCAGAAACTCCTCCAGCAGCATCTCCCCCGGCGAGGTGGTCACGTACTGATAGTTCCATCCCCGCGCGGGACGCACCAGAGGTACACTATCTCCCTTTTCGTTCGCGGTGGTAGTCGACGATTTCAATTTCATAGGCCCCAAACTTTTATCAGTGCTTGGCCAGGAAGTAAGCCTCGACCGCCTGAGCCATGGAGGCATGGTTTAGAAAGGGTATTTTGCCTTCGTAGCGGGCGGACCAGAGAACCTGGTTCACGATGTCCCTGGGGTAGCACTGGCGCAGTTCGAGCTTCAGCACATGGCGGATAAAGTCGATCAGATCCTGGGAGACTGCGGTGTCCATCTCGACGTCGTTTTCCAGTGCCACACGGCGCAGAATCTCGGTAAACTGCGCGTCGGAAAGCCCGTCAACCTTGATCTTGGTCTGAATCCTGCGCAGGAAGCAGGCGTCCACTAACAGCGCCGGATCCATATTGGAGGCGAAAACGACCAGCATCTCGAAGGGGATCTCCAGCTTTTTGCCGCCGGCCAGCGTGAGGAAATCGATTCTGCGATCCAGCGGAACCACCCAGCGATTGAGCAGATCTTCCGGGCGCAGGCGCTGGCGGCCAAAGTCGTCGATGATCAGCACGCCGTTGTTGGCCTTCATCTGCACCGGGCCGACGTAAAACTTGGTGGTCGGATTGTATTGCAGGTCCAGCATCTCGGCCGTCAACTCGCCGCCTACCAGCACAGCCGGGCGCTGGCAGAGCACCCAGCGCTCGTCGCGATCCTCGGGCTCCGACTCAATCATCCGCTTGTGAATCGAACTGTCGTAGAGGGTGATGATATCGCCGTCCACCTCGACCGCATAGGGGATCCAGACCTCATCCTCGGCAATTACCCTGGAGAGCGTCTCCGCCACCGTGGTTTTTCCGGTTCCCGGAGGGCCGTAGAGAAAGATCGAGCTGCCGGAGTTGAGCGCGGTTCCGAATTGCCGCAGGAGCGCGGGCTCAATGACCAAGTGCGCAAAAGCGCGATTGACATCCTCCGCATGTACCTCGGCCTTGCGGACGCTCTGCTTGCGCACCTGCTCGACGTAACTCTCCACCGAGACCGGCGCGGGGCCTGTATAGTGATTTTGCGTAAGCAGGTCGGCCGCCCGCGAGCGGCCCTCGGAGGTGATGGCAATCTGGGGAATATTGCCGTTCATCCCCGTGACCTGGCAGAGCAGTTCCGTGCGCAGCCGGAAGGAAATCTCTTTGGCCACCTCGAAGCTGAGGCGGGTCTTCTCGGAGAGCTGATGGACGGAGAGCGAGCCGGCCAGATAGAGAATCTTTAACGCCAGATCCTCAAGAACGCTTTGGCGCACATCGAGTTCGTCGATGGACTGCGGCCGGCGTGCTGGCCCGTGAATGGGTTCAGACTTCAAAAAATCAAAACTCGACATTGTCATTCAGCCTATCATTTTTTCTTTGCGAGAAAACTCCGCCGGAAAAGAGGACGTGCAACGTCTTTAGTTCCCGGAATATGCACCCCCTTCGATGCAGCACCCTCACTTTTGATGCACTCCGGTTCCGTTCATTAACCCTAAAGTAAACGAAGAAACCCTATTGAAGCAACTGAAGCGGCAATTTTAGTGCTGAATGAAATCTCTGCCAATTTGCAATTCAAGATCCCTGGGAACTATTTAACGCTGTTTGGCGTAAGCAAAGCAGACGCAGCTTGAAAGGTGCTTTGGTACACTCTTTCCAGGCCAGCCCACGCTATCGCCAGAAACAATGCCTATCCAAATCGCAGATTGCACAGCAGGAGAATCCATGCCAGTCGTCCAACTCGAGGCCGTAACCAAGGCCTACGAGAGCAAGGTTGCCGTCAACCACCTGAGCCTCTCGATTGAAGCCGGCCAGATCTTCGGCCTTCTGGGCCCGAACGGCGCCGGCAAAACCAGCTCCATTCGCATGATGATGGGCATCACCATGCCCGACTCAGGCTGCGTCCGTCTCTTCGACAAGCCCTTCGAGCGCCTGAGCTTGGAACGGGTCGGCTACCTGCCCGAAGAGCGCGGCCTCTATAAAAAGATGAAGGTTCTGGACCAGTTGGTCTTCTTCGGCGGCCTGCATGGCCTGAGCGCCGAAGAAGCGCGGAAGCAGGCGACCGCCTGGGCCAAGCGCATGGAGATTGCCGAAACACTGCAGAAAAAGACCGAAGAGCTTTCCAAGGGAATGCAGCAGAAGATTCAATTCATCTCCACGCTGTTGCATTCGCCGGGCTTGATCGTGATGGATGAACCATTCAGTGGCCTCGACCCGGTGAATGCCGTGCTGGTGGAGCAGACGCTGTTGGATCTCAAGGCGCAGGGCAAGGCGATTGTCTTTTCCACCCATCGCATGGACCAGGTGGAAAAGCTCTGCGACTCGATCTGCCTGATCAATAACGGCGAGGCGGTGCTCGGCGGCAATCTGCGCGAGATCAAGAAGCGCTACGAGCGCAACCGGGTTATCGTCGAGTTCGAGGGCAGTTCGGCGTTTCTGACCAGCGACGAGATTGCCGAAGCGCGGAACTTCTCCGGCCACGCGGAGATCAAGCTCAAGCCGCACGGCGACGCGCAGAAGCTGCTGCATGAAGCGGCGGCGGCGGCGACTATTTATCGCTTCGAACTGGTCGAGCCGTCATTGGAAGAGATCTTCATCGAGACCGTGGGAGGCAAGGTTAATGCGTAATATACTTCTCGTCGCCAAACGCGAGTATCTGGAGCAGATTCGCGGCCGCGCCTTCAGAATCTCCACCATCGCACTGCCGCTTTTGATGGCTGCGCTGCTGGCTTTCAACCACTATATGGACCACAAGGCCAATACCGGCAAGCACATCGCCATCGTTGCCGAGGATGCTGCCCTCGCCAATCAGGTTCGCCAGCAAATGCTCGAAGACAAGTGGGCTCAATACACGGTGGATGTGATCACGCCGGCCAGCGATGAACAGCGCAACGAGCTGCAACGGCAGGTGCGCGCGAAGGAAATCGACGGCGTACTGGCCATCGACTCCTCTGATCCGCATAAGATTACCGCCACCATTACCTCGCTCTCTGTCGCCGATGTCTCCGCATACGGCAGCTTGCAGAATGCTTTGAATCGCGGCGTTATCAACGAACGCATGATCGCCAGGGGCATGAGCTCGGCCGAGGCCGACGCCATGCTTGCCAAGGTCTCCATCGATGCTTTGCAATTGGACAAGGACGGAAAGATCGGCAAGAGCAATGGGCGCGCGACCGTCATCAAAGCGTTCCTGATTTTATTTATTCTTTCCATTCCTATCATGCTTTACGGGTTGGATATGGCGCGCGCGATCATCGATGAGAAGACCTCGCGCATCTTTGAGGTGATGCTGGCTGTGGCCAAGCCCAGCGATCTGCTGGCCGGAAAGCTTCTGGGCGTGGGCGGCGTCGGCCTCACGCAGATTGCCATCTGGGTGGCGGGCGCCTCGGTCTTCATGGGCACCTCGCTGGCCGCCGAGCTGCTCACCGGCGACATCGCCATCCGCTTCTCTTGGCAGGAGGGCATCTTCTTTCCCGTCTACTTTGTGCTGGGATTCGCTCTCTTCAGCGCCATCTTCTCCGGCCTTGCGGCCACCTGCGAAACCGCAACAGATCTGCAAAAGTTCATGTGGGTGGCAATCGTTCCGCTTTATGCCGCCATGGGCCTCATTGGGGTGATGATCAAGGATCCCAACTCCGCCTGGAGCATTGCCGCCACGCTTTGCCCGCTGACCTCGCCTTACACCATGCTCTCGCGCATGGGCATGGCCGTGGTGCCGTTCTGGCAGATTGCCGTCTCGGTGATCCTGCTGGCACTCACCACCTGGGGCGCTCTCTGGTTCTCTTCGCGGCTCTATCGCGTGGGCATCCTGATGTACGGCAAGCGCGCCACGCTGCCGGAGATCGCGCGCTGGCTGCGGTATTCCTGAACGGAGCAAAGCGGAGTCAAAGAATCTGTGCTAAAGATGGGTGCCCCACCCTCGCCGCGTTCTTGTTTTTGCGGCTAGGGTGGGAGGGATGCCAACTCCGCTAAAATCAAAGAGTGACCGCCAAAGATCAGCCTCGCTTCACTCTCGCCCAGCGCCTCATTCTGGCCGTGGTTCCGCGTGTAGTTTGGGCGCTCTTCAGCCTCTGGGGCCGCACCTGGCGCTTTGAAGTGATCGCCGAAGAAGGCGTGACGCCGATTCCCGACGGGGTGAAATCCCCGCCGGAGGTTTTCTGCTTCTGGCATCAGTGCGTGCTGCCCTGCACGGTCTACTTCCGCGCCTCCCGCGCCGTCATCCTTATCAGCCAGAGCTTTGATGGCGAGCTGATCACGCGCATTCTGATGATGTTCGGCTTCGGCGCGGTGCGCGGCTCCAGTTCGCGCGGCTCGCGCGAGGGGCTGATGGGTCTGAAGCATACCATCGAAACCGGCCACACCGCGATCTTCACCGCCGACGGCCCGCGCGGCCCCATCTATCAGACCAAAATGGGCCCCATCAAGCTGGCGCAGATGACTGGCGCGCCCATTGGCGCCTTTCATCTGGAACCGGAACACGCTTGGGTCTTGCGCTCCTGGGATCACTTTTTGATTCCCAAGCCTTTTACGCGGATTTGCGTCAGTTGGGCCAAGGGCATGAGCATTCCAACCGATCTTGCCGCCGAGGAATTCGAGCCCAGGCGTCAGGAGTTGACTGCGGCCATCGAACGCGCCCGTCTGCGCGCGCTCGACTACTTCGGAAAGCCGCGTCCATGAGCAGCCTGCGCGTCGCCGACTTCGACTTCGATCTGCCCGCCGAGTTGATCGCTCAGCAGCCCCCCGTCGAGCGCGGATTGAGCCGGATGCTAACGATGAATCGGGCAACTGGCGAACTACGCGACTCGACCTTTGCCGAGCTTCCCGCGCTGCTCAATCCCGGTAACCTGCTAGTCCTGAATGAAAGCCGCGTGATCCCCGCGCGCCTTTACGCCCGCCGCACGCTGCGCCGCGAAAAGGAAAAGCCAACCGGGCGCATTGAAGTGATGCTTACCGAGCCGGTAGCACAATTTCCCCAAACACAAGAAGCGCAATACCCCCAAACACCAGATGCACAATACCCCCAAAGATCTGTCATCCTGAGCGAAGCGCAGCGGAGTCGAAGGACCTGCGGTTGCACTTCAGTAGAAGACCACGAACCTCAATCAGCATCCGGCGAAATCCTCTGGCGCGCCCTCGTCCGTCCGGGCCGCAAGGTCGCCATCGGCGAAATTCTTGTCTTCGCTGCGCCAACCGGCGAAATCGCGCTGGAAGCCGAAGTTTTGGAGCGCGCCCAGTTTGGCGAGCGCCTGCTGCGCTTCAAGCCAGTGGATGATTTCTTCGCCGTCCTCGACCGCATCGGCCACATTCCGCTGCCGCCTTACATCCGCCGAGAGGATGCCGCCGCCGACCGCGAGCGCTATCAGACGGTTTTCAACCGCGAGCGAGGTTCAGTGGCCGCGCCGACGGCCGGCCTGCACTTTACCCCGCAAATCCTTGATGAACTGATTGCGCGCGGAGTCGAAATTGCCCGCATCACACTGCACGTCGGCCTGGGGACCTTCGCCCCGCTACGCGTCGATCGCGTGGACGAGGTTAAACTGCACCGC
>Ga0224559_1001791_pt1 | contig 11460 bp, 8 predicted proteins | sample 714S33034metaG_FD_180676 | JGI IMG/M metagenome (GOLD analysis project Ga0224559, IMG submission 180676) | Peat soil microbial communities from Stordalen Mire, Sweden - 717 S3 30-34 | ecosystem: Environmental > Terrestrial > Soil > Wetlands > Peat | place: Sweden: Norrbotten County, Stordalen... | reverse complement strand
TCACGCCGGAACCGGCATTGACCACGCCGCGATACGGCTTTTGCGCTTCACCGGCCTTGGGCGCGTAGGGGCCGATCTGCGCGAAGAACATGTTCATCCGCGCCAGGTCGCGAACATAAACAAAATCGCGGCGCTGCTCGCCTTCGCCGAACCCGCCGGTACCGGCAAAGAGTCGCACGCGGCCGGTTTCCTTCATCTGTTTCGTAAAGTGGTGGATGACCGAAGCCATGCGTCCCTTGTGCTGTTCGCGCGGCCCGTAGACGTTGAAGTAGCGAAGGCCCACAGCGGTGATCGGGACGCGGTCCAATTCGAGTTGATGGCGAAAGTAGTGGTCGAAGGCCAGCTTGGAAAAGCCGTAAATATTCAGCGGGCGCTCGTTTTCGATGGTGGGCGTGAAGTGCCCGGGGCCTGACAGTCCGTAGACCGCCGCGGTGGAAGCATAGACCAGCGGCGCGCCGAAGCGAATGGCAAAGGCCAAAACTTCCTTGGTGTACTGGAAGTTGTTGTCCATCATGTAGACGCCGTCGTCTTCAAGCGTGTTGGAGCAGGCGCCCTGATGCAGAATCGCCTCGATTTTGCCCGATCCCAGTGCATTCTCTCCGATAGCGCGGCGGAACTCCCGCTTGTCCATGTAGTCCACGTAGCGCGCCCCATGCAGATTCTGGACCTTCTTCACGTTGGCGAAGTTGTCCACCACCAGAATGTCGGCGATGCCGTGGGCATTCAGCTCGTGAACCAGGTTGCTGCCGATAAAGCCCGCGCCTCCGGTAACGATCAACATGTCCGACAATTCCTCTTTGCGGCAGGATCTACACAAACCGCTTCACAGACAAACCGCCTTCAATGGGCGGCGATGACGGGACTCTTCCCGGCGCGCCCACTCAGTACCTTGCCCGCAGCTGCGGCCATCTCTTCAACGGTGATGGAGGTGAGGCAACGGCGAGCCTCAACCACACAAGTCTCCAGTTTGCAACCGTGGCAACTGGTTTGATGATAAACGATCTGGTGCTGCTTCCCGGCCGGGTACCAAACGCCTGGAAGCCCGGCTGCTGAGAAGACAATCACGCAGGGTACTCCAACGCTGGCGGCCAGATGCATGGGCCCGGAATCTGGTCCCAGAAAGACATCGGCATGTTCAAGCACTGCCGCGGTCTCGCGCGGTGTGAGATGACCGCACAAATTCACCTTGGGGCCAACCCACTCGCCGGCAGCATACTCGGCCACAGCGGTGTCCTCTTTGGCGCCGATCAGCGCCAGTCCATATTGCGGAACCTCTTCGTTCAGCCGGGCGAGCAGCGATCGCCAGTTTTCCTGGCCCCAATCCTTGGCCTGCATCTTGGTTCCGGGACCGCAGACGATCAAAGGCTTTCGCGCGAGTGCGCCCAGCGCCAGAGCCGCAGCCTCGCGTTCGGCGGCGGTGAGTTCCAGACTCCAATTCTTCTGTTCTCCGATGCTCGCATCGCCTAACTCAGAGATCGACCGGGCCAGCCGCGAAGCCTCGGACTCATAAAGCCCAGTAGCGCAGTCAAAGCGATGTTGCAGCTCTTCCGCGCCAGGCAGTCCGACGATCTGCTTAACGCCTGCCGCCCTGAAGAAAAGCCGGTCGCGGCGCACGTTCTTCAAAGGGCGCACCGGCATCAGGTAAACCAGCAGATCGGGGCGGAAGCGGCGAATCTGCCACGCCAGGCGCATCAGCGCACCAACACTGCGCGTACCGACGGTGTAGCGCATGTACCGGTGAACCAGCCCTGAGTCGCCCAGCACCGCCGCGGCGGCCGGGGCTTTGGCGTGGACTGGAAAGTTCGTGAGCAGCACACGCTCCGCCTGGGGATAGGTGCGCGCGATCAGGTGAAAGCATGGCAACGCGACCACCGTGTCGCCCAAGCTTCCCAAGCGGTAAATCAGCACCCTTCGAACTGTCGATCCAGTCTGCAGGTTCTATCTCCCAAATTGAACGAGGGACGGCACGAACACTCCAACCAGCACTGATTGTGAGACGGAATTCTAGAAGCTGACCTTTCGTTCCGGAAACCAGGTGAGTTGAATGGTGGTCGTGGTCACGGTCTGCTGGCCGGGAAGGTAGATGGGGGCCTTGTAGTGCTCGTAGGCGAAGTTGCCGTTGACCTCGAAGTCCTTGCCGATGCGTTTGACCACCTTGAAGTTGACTTCGTTGAGCGTGGTCCCACCGGGAATAAAGTCCTTGGCCGCCTTTTGATTGCGCACGCCCACCTGAATCCATTCGTTGCCGCTCAGATGATAGGTAATCCAGCCCTGGCCGCCCTTGCCTTCGCGGCCGATCCAGTCGCCGAACATCTGGCCTGCGTTGGTGTAACCCTGCACATCGATGGTCTCCCAATACATGAACTTTCCGCCCTTGCTGGTCGCGACGGGCGGATCGGTGGAGACGCCTTCGACGCGCACATCGAGCTTGGGAACGCCCGGGACATGGGACAGATAGATGCCCGGCCGCCAGGAGGCGCGACGCGGTGCGTCAATGGGTGAGACATCGTCGTGAACCTCCGAGTCGGAGTAGAGCGTAAGCCACTTGCGCACGAATGGAAGGCGGTAGGTGAAATCGAATGCGCCAAAGCGCGCGCCAGGATCGCTGTTACTGAATTTGATCGCGGGTGTGGTAGCAGTAAGACTGAAGAAACTCCGCAGGAAGGACTTGATGGTAATTCCTTCGTGCCCCTCGCCTCCCCAAATCACGGTGCGCTCAAAGCCAAGCTCCAGGTTCGGCGTGGGCTTGAAGCTGACTTTCTCCACATGTACCCATGGGTCGTTCGGGTACTTGTGGCCTTTGAGCGATCCCACCAGAAACTCGTACCGGAATGGCCCGGTGAGCCGGGAAAGCAACGGAATACGCAGCGGCTCGACGCGGTCGATGTGAAACGCGTAGATATTCTCCGCATTGTTGGAATAGGCCATGCCGCCGCCCAAGCCAGGCCCCATCCACTCATCCTGCTTGCCGAAGAAAATCTCGTGATTGAGGTAATGGGCCGAAACGTAGGCCTCCATCACCCGCCCATCGATGGCCGCGGGTATCGGTCCCAGCGGGATGGTCGCCTGTCCGGCCGGAGGGATGGGATAGTTGTAATAACGGGGGTCGTAGGGCGGCGGGAGATCGATGTTGGAGAGTGTCTGGCCCAGCGCTGTCGAGTAGCCGGCGGCCGAAGGCGCGCCCTGGAACTCCCCACGCACATAGAGCAGGAACCGGCCTGCGCCCACGTAGCCGCTGGCGCCTGAGTAGTTGGTGAAGCCGTGCGAGTAGGGCCGGCCGTAGTCGTTGATGACCGTCGAGCCGAGATGAAAGCTGTCGCGAAGCGGCGTGCCGGTGATGGCTCGCGCCACCGAGTAGACCGACTCGATGCGCGAATTGCCCTCATGCACCAGGCAGGGACCCTGTATGTCATCGCGCAGTGTCTGAATCAGCGCTTCATAAATTCCTTGCGCCTCGTCCGTTGCCGGCCCAGGATCCGCGTCCTCAATGCGAGCGCCGGCCTCCTCCAGCATGTGATCCACACTTGAACGTGTCCAGGGACGCATGCCCAGATAAGCGCTATCCACAAAGCCAAGCGAGAACAGACGCATCACCGCCGGATACACCCAACTGTCGACCGGGATGAAAGGCGAATCGAGAAGAGAGGGCTCGCAGACGGGCACAGGGCGACCGGGATCGCTACTGTGACCCCAGGGCCAGTCCCCCATCGCCGATCCAGTCGCTCCCGATCCGGTTACTGCAGGTCCAGGCCCCGATCCGTCAGGTTGTTCGGCTGAGGCTGAGCTCACGGTTACGAGCAGAGAGCAGGCCAACAACGCCGCGCCAAGAATCACCGGAGCTTTTGCCCATCGGCTGCCCAAATTCATACGCTCACTCATTCTCTCTATTCTTCTACGCCTGTCTGACGTTGTAACCGTGGAAAAGAACCTGGCAGAAAGAATTGCAGCGGGAATTCCAAATTGGTCAAGGAAAAAGCAGCCTGCGCAGCTTGCTCATTTCGTCAAAGCAATCGAGCTGACCACATTAGAAAGATACCATTTGTAAGCTTCCTTCATGCCCGATTCAAAATCGGTGGGAGCGCTCCAACCGAGCGCGCGCAGGCGGCTGACATCCATCACCTTTCGCGGCGTGCCGTCGGGCTTCGATCGGTCGAACGTGAAACTTCCCTTCCAGCCGATGATGGCGGCAACGCTCTGCGCCAGTTCCAAAATCGTCATATCCCTTCCGGTGCCGACATTCAAGAACATCTCGCCGGAATAGTTCTTCATGACAAAGATGCAAGCGTCGGCCAGGTCTTCCGAGAAGAGGAATTCGCGCCTTGGCGTTCCGCTTCCCCACAATTCGACGGTCGGCGAGCCTGCCATTTTGGCTGCATGAATCTTGATGATCAATGCAGCGACAACATGGCCGCCCTCGGCATCGTAACGGTCTCCGGGGCCGTACAAATTGGTCGGCATCACGGAAACAAAGTCGCATCCATATTGGCGGCGAAAAGCCTGGCACAATTTGATGCCGGCAATCTTGGCAATTGCGTACCACTCATTGGTAGGCTCCAACGCGCCTGTCAGCAGCGCCTCTTCGCGCATCGGCTGCTCGGTCATACGCGGATAGATGCAGGAGGAGCCGAGAAACAGCAGCTTCTTGACGCCAGTGCGCCACGCCGCATGGATGATATTGGTTTCAATGGCAAGGTTCTCATACAAGAACTCCGCCGGCCGCGTCGCGTTGGCCATTATGCCGCCCACGGTCGCGGCGGCAAGAAATACGGCATCGATCTTTGCGTCGGCCATCCACGCATCGACCTCCGCCTGACGCAACAGATCGAGTTCGCCGCGCGCCACCGTGACAATTTCGCAACTCTCACGCTGCAGCCGCCGCACAATCGCCGAGCCGGCCATGCCGCGATGCCCCGCGACCCAGACACGCCAGCCGGTCAAGTCGAAGCTACTCATAGCCATGCTCCCTGCTGCTGGCCTCTTTGGCGATGACCTTCAAATCGGAGTCCAACATATCCGAGACCAACTCGGGAAACGTGACGGTATGCTTCCAACCCAGAATGCGGTGAGCCTTTGAAGCGTCACCGAGAAGCAGATCGACTTCGGTGGGGCGGAAGTAGCGGCTATCGATCCTCACCAACGGCTCGCCATTGGCGGAATCGATGCCGACCTCATCAATGCCCTTGCCCGTCCATTCGATCTTGCGATCGACCTTGGAGAATGCCAGCTCGATGAACTCGCGAACGCTGTGCGTCTCACCCGTGGCGAGAACGAAGTCGTCCGGCGTTGGCTGCTGTACGATCCGCCACATGCCTTCAACGTAATCGCGCGCGTGACCCCAGTCGCGCTTGGAGTCTAGATTGCCGATATACAGGGTCTTCTGCACGCCCAGGTGGATGCTTGCTACAGCGCGAGTAATCTTGCGCGTGACAAAAGTCTCTCCGCGAATCGGACTCTCGTGGTTGAACAGAATTCCGTTCGAGGCATGCATGCCGTAAGCCTCGCGGTAGTTCACGGTAATCCAGTAACCGTAAAGCTTGGCTACGCCGTAGGGACTGCGCGGATAGAATGGCGTTGTTTCTTTTTGTGGAACCTCCTGGACTTTCCCATATAACTCGGAGGTCGATGCCTGATAGAAGCGCGTCTTTTCCACGAGCCCTAGAATCCGGATCGCCTCCAGGATGCGCAATGCACCCAAAGCATCGGCATTTGCGGTGTACTCCGGAGTTTCAAAGCTGACCTGGACGTGGCTTTGCGCGGCAAGGTTATATATCTCGTCCGGCTGCACGGATTGAATGATGCGAATCAGATTGGTGGAGTCGGTCATGTCCCCGTAATGAATCTGAAAGTGGCTGTCAGGCACATGGGGGTCCTGGTAGATATGGTCGATGCGCGCCGTATTGAACGATGAAGAGCGGCGCTTGATGCCATGCACAAGATAGCCCTTATCCAGCAGCAGATCGGCGAGATACGCACCGTCCTGCCCGGTAATGCCGGTTATTAGAGCAGTTTTCCCCATAAGCGTGCCTCGTTGAATAGATTGATGGAGCAGCAAGGACCGGGCTTCCGCTCGAGCTATGTTGAAGCCGGATCGAGATGCGGAAAGTGATCCGGAAAAAACGCCTCTGCCGATGCTGATAGTTTACAGCGCCCTGTCGGAAACGCGGGACGGATCGGCCTGTGCGGAACATGCTCAGGATGCGATGGCCTCGGCGGCTTCGGCCTTGGCATGAACGGAGAAGCCCTGGATGACGTGAACGATTTGCACCGAGAGCGCTCCAAAGGCCGTGTAGATATTCATCTTGAGAACGCCCTCGGAGGTACTCAGCGGAAGCAGCATGACGCAGACAAGCTGTACCAGCGTAAGCACAATCACCTGCATCGATCCGCTCCACCAGAAGATCCACTTGCGCACAACCGCGATGGTCCACATGGCCCCCGTAAAGTACCCAATCGCGGAAGCGTAGATGACGAGTTGCACCTGCGGAGTTAGATTGCTGTAATTCGCGCCCAGCAGAAGGAGGTAGGCGCCTGGACACAACTTTGCCGAAGCAACCACCATGAGGGCAATAACTGCGACGGCGCTCATGGCATTCAGGTACCGCTTGCGAAACAGAGAACGCGGACTCTTCGAGAAGTAGGGTCCTATAAGGACGCCGTTCGATGAATTCAGCAGCAGAAACAGTTGGCCAATCCTGCCCGCGGCTGCAACTTCCGCGATCTGCCCCACGTGTCCGAAGACAGCAATCAGGAAGAGCGAAATCTGGCCCTGAAGCGCCTGATACACGGTGCCCGGCAGCAGCGGCACCAGGAACCGTATCATCTCCTTGCTGTGCTCCTTTGAAGCTTTGCGAGGCACATGGATCCAGCGCCGAGCCATGATTCTGTAAGAGACGCCCATGACCACAATGCTCAAAGTATTGGCCATGATCACTGAGGTCGCGGAGATCCAATGCATGTAATACAGGACAACGGAACTAATAATACGGAGAGCGGCCGCGGCGATCTGCGGGCTGTAAAACGAAACTAACTTGCCGTTCAGCAGGAGGGGTATCTCGTAGTAGGAAGCCCACGCTTGAAACTGAACCGTCAGCAGCACCGCGAGAGAAAGTAGAATAAGCTCCTGGCGGCCATATGCCTCGAATTTTGTGTTGCGGAAGATACCGGCGAGCAGAATGCCCGCTCCGCAAATGATCAGCAGAAGAACCTGCCTGAGATGGCTGGCGGTTTTAACGTAAGAACCCAGGACATCCTTGTCCTGATATCTGGTGCCCACCAAGCCTGCAATGGCTCCTCCGAAGCCCATATCGGTGAGGATGGTGATCATCCCCTGAATGCCGAGAGCGATGGCATAGATGGCGAAGTCGGGTTTGGTCATCAGGCGAAGCAGCAGCAGTCCGGTTGCCGCGTTGAGCAATTGGACGGCGCTTTGACCACCGACAAAGGTGGACAGTTTCTTCCCGACTCGGAAGATTTTGCTGAGATTCATGATCTCCCTATGGAGTAATCTGGCGGATGACACGGGCAGGAACACCAACCGCAATCGACAGGGATGGAATGTCTTTGGTTACCACCGCGCCAGCGCCGATGATGCTGCCTCGTCCAATGCGAACGCCGGGAAGAACGATTGCGCCGGTACCCAGCCAGCAATCCTCTTCGATGGTCACCGGCACCTCGATCCCGCTGCGGCGGGTCGCGATCTGTTCAGAATGCGTGATTGCCGCAATCGAGCAACCCGTTGAGATTTGCGTCCTTGCCCCGATATGAACGCCTCCTCCGCCAAAGATATGGGTGAAGGCATTAATGGCAACATCGTCTTCCAGAGTTACCCTGTCGGCTCCCCAGATTCTTGCGTCGGGACTAATCGATACCCTCGCTCCGCAAGCGCGAAGCTCGCCGATGAGCTTTGCGTTGCGGTATTCCAGGTGCCATTTGACGAACTTATCAATGACTCTGAAGAACAGTCGCTTCAGCATAGCTTCTCCCGATTTGAATACACCGTTCGACGAAGCGAGATGCACTGCCAGGTTGCAACTCCAGCAATGCCGTATTCACTTATCCTTTTCAGGCCGTCAGAACAGACTCATACATCTTGAGATAGCGAGGAATAAGTACTTTCCAACTATAGCAATTCTCGGCTCTCGCCTTTCCTAATTCACCAAGACGCTGAAGCTCTTCCTTTTCACCCGCGATCCGTCGAATACTCGATGCCAGCGCGCCGGGCGCCGCCATGTCGCTGTAGAGTGCCGCATCTCCGAGCGCCCACCGGAAGTGCGAGGTGGTGTGACAGACGACCGGTACTCCCGCCGAACAGGCTTCGAGGAGCACCATCGGGAGCCCTTCCGACAGCGATGCCAGAACAAAGAGGTCCGCCGCAGCCAGCAGCGTAGGAACCTTTGCTCGCGGGACGGAGACAATTGTGTGCCGGTCGGGAAGAAGTTCCGCCGCCAATTCTCTCAGTTCAGGAGTTTCAGAGGTCGGCTGGCCGGCCATGCACAAAAAGACGGATTCGTCGCGCAGAGCGGCAACTTCCCGTATCAGATAATCGAGTCTCTTGTGGCTTCGGTTGAGAGCGGCGACCGACAGAATAATGAATTTGTCCTTGGGCAGACCAAGCTGCTCCCGCGCAGCCTGCTTCCCTTCCGCTGAGCGAAATTCCTCCGGATTGATGCCGTACGGAACCAGATGCATTCGCTTCTGCGCGATGCCGAACCGAAGCGCATCCTGCTCACACTCGGCGCAGACCTGGTGAATAAAAATCTCAGGCCGGAAGTGCTCGGCAGAGTAGGGACCGCCGTTGGACAGCAACAGCCTTACACGCGAGCCGGTCAAGCGCAGAAGCCGCGCCAACACGTTTCCGACAGTGCCGTCACTGTAGTGGACAAGTTCGATTCTCTTCAGAATCAGGTAGGGAAACAGGGCGAGAGCAAATGTAATCTGTTCCCAGCGAAATGCCGTTTTGGGGTCGACGAACCGCGCCAGGAAATCGCGCCGGAGGCAAGGCACAACCACCTCGTGGGGCCCGCTCTCTCCTGAACCTTTGCACAACGTGACGTCAACCTGCCCGGAAAGAGCTCGAAAGAGTTCGCGCGCGAACGATTCATAACCGCGCCGTGTGTGTTCCAAACCGCAGCACGCTATGACCATGCGCATCGCCGGAAATCTCCAGAAACAAAGTTATGCAGAGTTAACACCGTTCTAGCCGGAATGCTTGTCGCTCCAACAAACGCGCTGGCGCGATACGGTCACACCGGCAGTTGCTTCGAGTATTCGGAGTACCATTTCCAGGCGGAGCGGATGATGCAATCCAGGTCGGAGTATTGCGGATGCCAGTCCAACACCTTGCCTGCGAGGGAAGGATCTGCAACCAGAATGGCCGGATCGCCCTCCCGCCGAGCGACGAAACTGTGCGGCGCCTCGCGCCCGGTCACATCTTCGGCGACGCTGATAACTTCCTTCACCGAATGCCCCTGACCGGTTCCAAGGTTCATTGCAATCGACGCTCCTCCGCCAACCAGGTAATCGAGCGCCTTCACGTGGGCATCGGCCAGATCGGCCACGTGAATGTAGTCGCGCACGCAGGTTCCATCGGGAGTTGGATAGTCGCCACCGTAAACTTCAAGCGGCCGTCCGCCGTCGATCGCCTGAAATACAAGAGGAATGAGATGCGTCTCCGGAGCGTGCATTTCTCCAAGTTTCCCGTCGAGGTCGGCGCCGGCGGCATTGAAATACCGCAGTGCCGCGCAGGTGAGATCGTGCGCGCCTGCGTACCAGTGCAGTGCACGCTCCATGATGAGCTTGGTTTCGCCATAAGGATTGACCGGGCGCTGCGGCATATCCTCGCCGATCGGAATACGGTCCGGCGTGCCGTATGTGGCGCAACTCGAGGAGAAGACTACGTGACGCACTCCGGATTCCAAGACGGCATCGAGCAGCGTAAGAGACTTGGTCACATTGTTATTGAAGTACTTCTCTGGCTTCTTGACCGATTCTCCCACATAGGCGAAGGCCGCGAAGTGCATCACCGCGGATATGTTGTATCGGCCGATCGTCTCCATCAGCAGATCGCGATCTCCGATATCTCCTTCGACAAATGGACCGGATTGCACAGCCCAACGATGGCCGTAGACAAGATTGTCATAAGTGACAGGAACATATCCGCGTGCTGCCAATGCTTTTGCTGCGTGGCTGCCAATGTAGCCTGCGCCTCCGGTTACCAAGACGGATTTCTTCGATGAGTCGTGCATAAGTCCTCGAATCTTACCTGGTTTAATGCAAGCAACTTTGAACTGGGCCTGAGTTACACGGGATTCAATAAACTGGAATACGCTGAACCTACCAGTTCCGCCGCCGCCTTCCACGTGTACTTCTCGGCAGCGTCACGGGCAGCTTGCCGGCCAAGCCGCTGACGCAAACTCGAGTCGGTCATCATGAGCTCGACCGCGCGCACAATCTGTTCTGAATTACCGGGCGAAACAAGAAGACCGTTCAGGCCGTCCTGAACAACATCCTTCATTCCGCAGGTTGCTGTCGTAATGGCCGGGATGCCGGTACACATCGCTTCAATCAGAGCAAGAGGCGTGCCTTCAAAGAAACTCGGCAAAAGAAAGACATCGTAATCCAGCAGGACTTCAGCACATTCCGCATGCGAGAGCGGCGGGAACACAACGATTCTTGAACGCAAGGTCGCGGGGAAATCCGCGAGCACGCTCTCAGCAGGCGCTCCCGCGCCGAGGATGCCGAGCTGCAACGCAGAGTGCCGGTCTGCCAAAACTGAAAATGCTTCGATCAATTGCCTGATCCCTTTTCGTTCAATCCATGTTCCGGAAAAGATCAACTTGTTACAGGCGCGATCGTAGGATCGGCTTGGCGCGGCGCTTTGAAACTCCGGGCTTGTGCCGGGAAAGACTCGTGTAATTCTCTCTCGCGCGATATTGAAACGAGTCGCAAGAAATGACTTATCCTCTTCATTCAGGCATAACACATGGTCGGCCCTCTTGAGCGTCAGCCGCGACTGCCACAGGCTCAGCATCGGAAACGATAAGCGCGTCTTCAAACTCGGAGGCTCTGGGCCAGGCGGGTTCTTCCTTAGGCGCAACTCCCAGTAACGCTGTTCCACTCCGTGCGACATGGCCACAATAGCCGGCCCGCCCAATCGCGATTGGCCCAAGACAATAGCCGCTCCTGCCGGTTCATGAACGTTGATCACATCGTATGGTTCGCCGCGAAGGAACGCCTCACGAGCATAGCGGCGGGCATACCAGGTGAAGGCATAGCGGCGAAATCGCTTGCCGCCCGCCGCGGGCAAATCGTCTGCGGTAAAGTAATCCGTTTTCCATCCGAAAGCTTCAAGCTCGGTGTGGATGGATTCCATCAAGCGCGCCATGCCGCCCCAGTGACCCCGCATCGCGTTGTGAGCCACAAGCACGCGCCTGGAACTGGAGTGGTGGATCATGATGGTCG
>Ga0224559_1001790_pt1 | contig 11469 bp, 7 predicted proteins | sample 714S33034metaG_FD_180676 | JGI IMG/M metagenome (GOLD analysis project Ga0224559, IMG submission 180676) | Peat soil microbial communities from Stordalen Mire, Sweden - 717 S3 30-34 | ecosystem: Environmental > Terrestrial > Soil > Wetlands > Peat | place: Sweden: Norrbotten County, Stordalen... | reverse complement strand
AAGCAGGCGCGCGCCCGCGACGCCGCCGGCGCGGTGAAATCCTGGGCGGCGCCGACGACGGTGCGCGGCCTCGCCTTCCTGCCCAAGGGCTATCGGCTGGCGCTCGCCCATTACAATGGCGCGTCGCTGTGGTTCCCCAACGCCGCCGCCGAACCGACCCTGCTCGAATGGAAGGGTTCGCATCTCGACGTCACCGCTTCGCCGGACGGACGCTTCCTCGTCACCTCGATGCAGGAGAACGCGCTGCACGGCTGGCGGATCGTCGACGCGCGCAACATGCGCATGACCGGCTATCCCGGCAAGACGCGCGCCTTGTCGTGGTCGCACGACGGTCATTGGCTGGCGACCTCCGGCGCCGACGCCTGCATCGTCTGGCCGTTCAAGGACAAGGACGGACCGATGGGCAAGGCGCCGCGCGAATGCGGCGTGCGCTCGGCCCGCGTCGTCAAGGTCGCCTTCCATCCGCGCGCCCTGGTGGTGGCGATCGGCTATGCCGACGGCATGGCGCTGCTGTGCCGGCTGGTCGACGGAGCGGAAATCCTAGTGCGCGCTCCGGGCGGCGGCGCGGTCAGCGCGCTCGGCTGGGACGCGACCGGCGCACGGCTGCTGATCGGGCTCGACGACGGCGCCGCCGGACTGCTGACTTTGCCCGCATGATTCTCGTCTCAAGAAGAAAGGCGCACGCATGAGTCTCGATGCCTCTCTGCTGTTCCAGCCCTTCCGCCTCGGCGATCTCGACCTGCCCAATCGGGTGGTGATGGCGCCGCTGACGCGCAATCGCGCGACGCCGGGCACGGACGCCCCCAATGACTTGGCCGCAACCTATTACCGCCAGCGCGCCGGCGCCGGGCTGATTGTGTCCGAGGCCTCGCAGATCAGTCAGCAGGGACAGGGTTACGTCTGGACGCCGGGCCTCTACAGCGAGGCGCAGGTCGAAGGCTGGCGCAACGTGACGCGTGCGGTGCACGAGGCGGGTGGGCGCATCTTCGTGCAGATGTGGCACGTCGGCCGAATCTCGCACACGTCGTTGCAGCCGAACGGCGGCGCGCCGGTCGCGCCGTCAGCGATCCGCGCCAAAAGCAAGACCTATATCGAGAGCGGGTTCGCCGACGTGTCCGAACCGCGCGCGCTGAGCGCGGCGGAGATCGCCTCGATCGTTTCGGACTATGCCGAGGCCGCCCACAACGCCAAGCGCGTCGGCTTCGACGGCGTCGAAATTCACGCCGCCAACGGCTACCTGATCGACCAGTTCCTGCGCGACGGCTCCAACCAGCGCCAGGACTCTTACGGCGGCGCGATCGAGAACCGCGCCCGCTTGGCGCTGGACGTCGCCGACGCGATCCTCAAGGTCTGGCCGTCGTCGCGCGTCGGCGTCCGGATCGCGCCGGTCAGCCCCGCCAACGATATCGCCGACTCCAATCCAACGGCGCTGTTCGGCTATCTCGTCGAGCGCCTGAGCGAGCGCCGTCTCGCCTACATCCACGTCGTCGAGGGCGCGACGGGCGGCGCGCGCGACTTCGCGCCGTTCGACTACGCGGCGCTGCGCCGCAGCTTCTCCGGCGCCTACATCGCCAACAACGGCTACACCCGCGAACTCGCCAGCGAAGCCTTGGCCGAAGGCCGCGCCGATCTCATCGCTTTCGGCAAGCCATTCATCTCCAATCCCGATCTCGTCGAACGCTTGCGCCGCGGAGCGCCTCTGGCGCCGCTCGACAGCAACACGCTTTATGGCGGCGGCGCCAAAGGCTATACGGACTATCCGACGCACAGCGAGGCGTAGGGCCGTTTGGGTTAGGCCGCATTCATGGCGGCGCGCGCGAAGCTTGCGTTCTCGACGACGCGAGGGCGATCCGATTCGGGAAGGTCCGGCAGTTGCAGGAGCTCTTCGCACGTCGCCAAGCATTCGTCGTACCGTCCGCTCCAATAAGCCAGAATCGCGAACTCGTCCTTCATGCCGTAGCGATAGATCCAGTCGGCGAGAAACAAGCCCTCGCTCGGCTTCGAGATTTCGGCGCCGCGCCTGGCGAACAGATAGCCGCTCTGAAAGCGGGACTTTGTACGACACAGACGAGCCGCGGCGTGCAACGCCTCGGCCCGCGTCGGGCACAACTCGAAGGCTCGGAGGTAGGCGTCGAGGCAGTAGGCCACATCGAGTTCGAGCGCCTCGGCCATTTGCCCCGCGTGGTACAGGCTGACGTAGACTTCTTGATCCCAGTAGCCGAGTTCCGCCCGCCGCAGATAGGCGTCGAGCGCGTTGCGATGACGTCCGCAATCACGCCAACTCTGGGCGAGGTAGAACGTATACCGCGAGCGCATGAACGGGTCCGCTTCGCCCTCGAGCGCGGCCTGCAGGACAGCGGCGTCGCGTTCGTACTTGTCGCCTGTTTCGTTGCGGGCGCTGTCCTGCAGCGACTGGCAGTGGAATTCGTCTGTCATCTCTTGCGTAAACGCGTCGGCGCAGTCCAAGAATTCGTGCAACACCCCCCGGAAATGGAAAGGTTTCCGATTGCTGATTAGTTGCGGCCGCGTGTAGGTGTAGCCGCCGAGCCGGGTCCAGATATTGATGACATCGGCGCTTAGGCGCGTTTTGAAGGCCGCCGCGTCGAACGACTCCTGGAAGACAATCTGGTCGTCGGCGTCGATCATCAGCGCGTAGTCGATGTCGTCCTTTTCCCGCAGCTTCGCTAGGGCCGCCGACCGGTTGAAGGCGAAATCGCGCCAGGGCTCGTCGACGACCGAGCCTTCGAGCGCGAGTTCGGCCAAGACGTCCCGGATTTCGGCTTTGGTGGCGTCGGTCGAACCGGTGTCGACGATCAGCGCATAGTCGAAAAGAGGTCGCGCCGCCGTGATGCAACGGCGAATGATGCGCGCCTCATTCTTCACGATCATACATAGAGCGATCTTTTTCAATTCAGCCGTCCGAAAATCCACTGTGATCTAACAATGCGAGTAAGGCTTTAAACCGCTCCAGTCCGGTCGCTGTGTGGCGGAAGTATCACATGCCCTCGAGAATTAGCCTTACAACTTGAGTCCCTCGAACGAACCCGCGAAGCCCGTCTGTACCAACCATTAGCATGCATGTTACCCAGCGGAAGGGCTGGGGGCGACGACATGACGCATGGACATTTGCGGGTAAATCGACATTGGGCGCTGCTCGCGGGGATCGCGGCCGTCGCGCTGACGGCCTCCGCGGCGCCCGCGCTGGCGCAAGCGCCGTCCAACGAACAGCTCTACCAAATGCTGCTCGAACTCAAGGCGGGTCAGGAGCGCCTGAAAGCCGAGAACGTCGCCACGAAAGCCGAGAACGAGCGCATTCGCAAGGAATTGCTCGAAACCAAGCGCAAACTCGTGATCGCTGAACACGCCGCGGGCGCTGCGCCAGTCGCGCTCGCATCGCCGGCGGCCCCTGCCGGGCCGCCGCCTAAGCCCGACGAATCGGCTCCCGTCGTGTCGGCTGTCAGGAGCCCAGATCCTTATTCCCACGCCGCTACGGACGGCGCGTACGCGCCTTTGCCGGCCGTGTCGGCGTTGAACTTCAAGGGCGAAGGCGCCGGACTTGCGGCAAACGACGGCCGCGCGCTCAGCGGCGTTCGGGCCAACAACGCCTTTGGCGGCTACGGCGCCGGTTCTTTGACGTTTCCCCTGGGGCACGATTTTGGCGCGTCGGTGGACACGGTCTTGGGCTCTGCGGGCGCCAATCCGTTTGTCGGCGCCGCCGGCCATCTCTTTTGGCGCGACCCGTCGACCGCCTTGGTGGGCGTTTACGGCAGTCTGGCCTATGCCGACCAGCCGTCGAGCGTCTTTGGCAAGTCCGACGACGTCTACGCCAAATTGGGGATGACGACGGAACTTTATCTCGGCCGCGCCAGCGTCGAAATTCTGGGCGGCTGGGAGACGGGCGGCCCACTGAACAATTCGATTTACACCTACGGACCGGGCGGTCAGAGGAATCGGCTATTCGATCAGCTCGACCTCGCCTACTATCCTCTCGATGATTGGCGCGTGAGCCTCGGCCAGCGCTATTCGCAAGGCCAAAACCTCTTCACCGCGAAGACCGAGTATCAGTTCGACAACCCGAATCTGCGGGGCGTGTCGATTTTCGCCGAGGGCGACATCGGACAGAACAACTACCGGGCCGCCATCGCCGGCGTGAGATTCTATTTCGGTCAAGACAAGACTTTGATTCGTCGGCATCGCGAGGACGATCCGCCGATCTATTTGGCGGAGGACATTCGCCAACTCTCGCGACCGATTCAGCCGTCCTTACGCCCACATTTTGGCGGCCCGACGGGCGCGACAGGGGCGACGGGTGCGACGGGCGCGACTGGGGCTACCGGAGCAACGGGTTCGACTGGGGCTACTGGAGCGACGGGCGCAACAGGGGCCACTGGCGCGACGGGCGGAACGGGAGCGACGGGGCCGACTGGGGCTACCGGTGTGACCGGCCCCACGGGAGCGACGGGTTCGACTGGGGCCACCGGAGCGACGGGCCCGGCGGGAGCGACCGGAGCCACCGGCTCGACGGGCGCCACTGGGGCGACAGGCGCCACCGGGACCGGAATGACATTCGATCTGTACGAAGGCGCCGCGGCGCCGTGCGCGTCCGGGCCCTCATGTACTTCATCGACGCTGCCGACCGCGGGGCAAGGCACTATCTATTACGACTCGGCGACCGACACGCTCTGGGAATACACCGGCGCGGGGACTACGAATACTGTGACCCTGATTGCGACCGGCAACAGCTCCAACGGCCAATTTACATCAAACGATCCGTCGCTGTTCTCGGTGGAGTCGGGCACGGCGCCATCGTCTCCGAGCGGCGTCCCCTACAGCGCCGTGTTTACGGTGGACACGACTTCTGGCGCCAATTCGCTGTGGGTCGCAAACAGCCAGGGCGTCTACCAATTTCTAAGTAACGTCTATGCCGGCGAATAGGAAACGACGACCGGCGCCAGCTCACGTCTCCCGTGGCGACTTCACGCGACACAGAGGCGCGATCGTCCTTCGGGTCGCGTCGACAATACGGTTGCGAGGCCGTTGAGAACACGACGCGCTGGGAGCCGCTAGATCGTCGCCGAGACGCTGAAATAGGAGGATGCCGCGGCCGCTTCGCCTCAGGCCGGCGGGAACGGCCCAGGGCCGTCGATGGCGAGAGTCTCCTCGTCGGCGGACATGACGTTGCCGCGCCAGACGAAGCGGGCGTTCATCCAACCGCTGAGCCACAACGCGGGCAACAGCGCGTCGCGCGCCATCCAGGCGGCGGGCGACGCCCAGGCGAGCGGCCAGCCGGCGGCGGCGGCGAGCGCCGCTTCGGCGCCGTACCAGATCGCCGCTGCGAGGGTGACCGCCGCCGGCGCGCCGACGCCGAGTTCCTCGCCGGCGACGCCCGCCGCGGCGAGCGTCAGCAGGCTCGTCGTGACGATCTCGGGGGCGAAATAGAGCGGGAAGGTCGCGCGCCGCAGCCGCGCCCAGCGCACCTGACGCGCCCAGACGTCGCGTAGGCGCCGGACGCCGAGCGGCTGCAGCGACGGCGGGTTGGCGAGATGGGCGCGCAAGTCGGCGCGATGGACGAGCTTGGTCGAAGCGGCGTCTTCGGCGATCTCGGCCCCGAGCGCCTCGATCCCGCCGCCCGCCTCGAGAATATCGCGGCGCCACAGCATCGTCTTGCCCTGGGCGAAGCCGAAGCCGAGCGCCTCGGCGGAATATTGCCAGCGCGCCTGGTAGGTGTTGAGGAACGCACATTCGATCTCGGCGGCGAAGCTTTCCGGTCGCGCGCCGAGCGGCGGGGCGCAGACGATGCCGGTGTCGGCGCGCCAGCGCTGCATCAGCCGCTGGATGTAGTCGCGCGACATCAGCACGTTGGAATCGGCGATGACGATCCATTCGCGCCGCGTCGCCTTCCAGCCCTTGACGACGTTGTTGAGCTTGGGATTGGCGCTGACGCGGTCGTCGCCGATCAGCAGTCGCGACGGGATGCCGGGATGGGCGGCCATCGCCCGGCGCGCGATCGGCGCGATCGGGTCGGCCGCATCGGCGACGCAGAAGACGACTTCATAATCGGGATAGTCGAGGGCGAAGACCGAGGCGAGCGTCTCCCGCGAGAACGCTTCGACGCCGCACAAGGGCTGGACGATGGCGACCGGCGGCGCATCGGCCGGCGGAGCAAGCGGCTTGCCGCCGCGCCGGCAGCGGACGGCGGCGATGGCGGCGCTGAAGACGTGCAGCGCGAGGCCGCCGCCAGCCACGCCGGCGGCCAGGGCGGAGATCGTCATCGGGGTCCCCAGGCGGTTTCGCGCCGCGAATCGGCGATCGGGCGATATTGCCGGGTCTTGGCGACGCTTCTATGAAGGCGCATGGCCGCTGCTCCCATCGTTCGCTTCGCCCCCTCGCCGACCGGGTTCATCCATATCGGCAACGCGCGCACCGCGCTGATCAACTGGCTCTACGCCTTGCGCGCCGGCGGCCGCTTCGTCCTGCGCTTCGACGACACCGACCTGGAGCGGTCGCGCCGCGAATACGCCGACGCGATCGAGGCCGACCTCGCCTGGCTGGGCGTCGTTCCTGATTTCAAATGCCGCCAGTCGGAACGGATGGCGCTCTACGACGCCGCGGCCGACAGGCTGAAGCAGGCGGGTCGGCTCTATCCCGCTTACGAGACCGCCGAAGAACTCGACCGGCGGCGCAAGCGCCAGCAGGCGCTCGGCCGGCCGCCGATCTACGACCGCGCCGCGCTCAAGCTCTCCGACGCCGACCGCGCCGCGCTCGAAGCGCAGGGGCGCAAGCCGCACTGGCGCTTCAAGCTCGATCCAGACGTGGTGCGCTGGGACGACGCGGTGCGAGGCCCGAGCCATATCGACTGCGCCTCGCTCTCCGATCCGGTGCTCAGCCGCGAGGACGGCAGCTACCTCTACACGCTGCCCTCGGTGGCCGACGACATCGACCTCGGCATCACCCATGTCATCCGCGGCGACGACCATGTCACCAACACGGCGGTGCAGATCCAGATCTTCGAGGCCCTGGGTGCCGCGGCGCCGGCCTTCGGCCATCACAACCTGCTCACCGACGCCGGCGGCGAAGGGCTGTCGAAACGCAGCGGCGCGCTGTCGATCCGCTCGCTGCGCGAAAGCGGCGTCGAAGCGCTCGCGGTCGCCGCGCTGGCGGTGCTGGTCGGCTCGGCCGAGGCGGTCAGGCCGGTCGCCTCGCTCGCCGAACTCGCCGAGGCGTTCGACCTCGCCGACATTTCGCGCGCCGCGGCGCGCTTCGACGAAGCCGAGCTCAGGGCGCTGTCGGCGCGCGTGCTGCATCACCTGCCCTTCGCCGCCGTGCGCGAAAGGCTGGAGGCGCTCGGGGTCGCCGGGCCGCTCGCGGAATCGTTCTGGGCGGCGACGCGCGGCAATCTCGCCCGATTGGACGAAGCGGCGGAGTGGTGGGGCGTCGTTCACGGGACAATCGCGCCGATCGTCGAGGATCGCGGCTTCCTCGCCGAGGCCGCCGCTTGCCTGCCCGACGAGCCGTGGGACGAGAAGACCTGGAGCGCATGGACGGCGACGCTCAAGTCACGCACTGGCCGCAAAGGTCGCGACCTCTACCACCCATTGCGGCTGGCGCTGACTGGGCGCGAATCGGGCCCGGAACTCGCCGCCCTGCTGCCGCTGATCGGCCGCCTCAGAGCGTCGGATCGATTATCCGCACCCTCCGCTTGACGCCGTCGGGGCCGACCGATTCGGTCGTCTGGCCCTGACCCTCGCCGTATCTGGCGCCGCTCTGCACCTCGCCGCCGGCGATGCCCGAGGCTTCGCGACTGATCGTCGCCGCCTGCTGGCTCAGCGCGTCGACGGCGGGGTCGGCGGTCTGCGCGGCCGGCGTCGCCTTGGCGTCGGCCGGCGTCTTAGCCTTGGCCTTGGCGTCGAACTTCGGCCGCGACAGTTCGATCGACTTCTCCGGGGTGACAAACACGTCGCCCTTCGATTCGCGCCCGAGCTTGGCCTCGGCGCCGGCGAGCGCCTCGGCCCAGCTCTCGCCCTTGCGCTTGCATGAGCAGGTCGAATCGAGACTGGTGCGGTATTTCAGCGCGTTGGGCAGGTCCATGTATTTCGCGCCGCTGAGCGACACCGCCTGTTCGATCTGGCCCGACGGGGAATAGGTGTAGAGCGAGACGTCGGCGTTGGGGCACAACGCGCGGCACATGTCCTCCAGCCCGCCGAGACGCCCCTGGCTGGCCGAATAGGAGACGGGGAAGAACGAGCCGTCGCAGGCGCGCACGCACACCGCCTTCGAGCCCGCCTGGGCCTCGGCGTTCTGGGGCTGATCGGGGTTGAGCGGCACGGTCTCCATGTCGCTCGGCTGGTGGGCGTTCGTGCCGAAAATCGCGTCGAGGATATTGCCCGGCTGCCGTTGCTGCTGTTGCGCCGTCGTGCACTGGGCGTTGAAACGGGCGATCAGTTCGCCGCGCCCGCCGGCGCCGCCGCCGGCGCGCTGCTGCAGCTCGTCGAGATTGGCGCGCATGCGGCTGACCTGAGCGTTGATTTCGCCGCATTGCGGCGGCGGCGCCGCGCCGAAAAACAGGAATTGATGACGGTCGCAACCGATCGAATGGGCGTAGGAGACGGTGCGGTCGAGCTCAGCGCGCTGCCGGTCGGCGGCGGCCTGGTATTGCGCCCCCGAATCGCCCCGCGACGCGTCGGCGATCGCCGCCCGCAACCGCTCGCAATCGGCGCTGAGCTGCTGGGCGGAGACGTGGCCGGCGAAGACGGCGGCGGCGGCCGCCATAACCAGTCCCAAGGCGACGCGGCGGGCGATGGTCTCGATCGTGCGCTTGCTCATGCCGCTGCTCTGCTGGCCCCAGTCTTCGGTCGGCGCGGGCGTGTGGCGCCAACGCTGCAGGTGAAGCCGGCCGACGCGCCCCTATGGCGGGACAACGCGGCGACATCATGGCCCGCTTCCGCCGGCGCGCCGGGCTTGTAGGCATTTTTTCGCCGCCACGCCATAGGGGGCGCCGAATGGCCGCTGGCCGCGGCGGCCGCGCTTGGGCATAGTCTCGGGCGATGAGCGATTCTGACGTCCCCGGCGCCAACGCGCCCGAATTTTCGGTCAGCGAGCTGTCGAGCGCCCTCAAGCGGGCGATCGAGGACCGCTTCGGCTACGTGCGGGTGCGCGGCGAGATCTCCGGCTACCGCGGCCCGCATTCGTCCGGCCACGTCTATTTCTCGCTCAAGGATTCCAACGCTCGCCTCGACGCGGTCATCTGGAAGGGCGTGTTCGGCCGTATGCGCGTCAAGCCCGAGGAAGGGCTCGAGGTCGTCGTCACCGGCAAGATCACCACCTTTCCCGGCAAATCCGCCTACCAGATCATCGTCGAATCGCTGGAGCCGGCGGGCGTCGGCGCCCTGATGGCGCTGCTCGAGGCGCGGCGGCGCAAACTCGCGGAAGAGGGGCTGTTCGACGCCGCGCGCAAGCAATTGCTGCCCTATATGCCGCGCGTCATCGGCGTCGTCACCTCGCCGACCGGGGCGGTGATCCGCGACATCCTGCATCGCCTCGCCGACCGCTTTCCCGTCCGCGTGCTGGTGTGGCCGGTGCGGGTGCAGGGCGAGACGTCGGCGGCCGAGGTCGCGCAGGCGATCCGCGGCTTCAACGCGCTGCCGCCCGACGGGCCGATCCCGCGCCCGGACGTGCTGATCGTCGCGCGCGGCGGCGGCTCGCTCGAGGACCTATGGAGCTTCAACGAGGAAATCGTCGTGCGCGCCGCGGCGGAGAGCGACATCCCGCTCGTCTCCGCCGTCGGCCACGAGACCGACTGGACGCTGATCGACCACGCCGCCGATCTGCGCGCGCCGACGCCGACCGCCGCGGCGGAACTCAGCGTGCCGGTGCGCGCCGAACTGCTGGCGACGCTCGCCGACCTCGGCGGCCGGATCGCCGGCGCGGCGTTGCGGCTCTCCGAGCGGCGACGCGCCGAATTCCGCGCGCTGACGCGCGCGCTGCCGTCGGGCGAAGCGATCCTCGCCGCGCCGCGCCAGCGCCTCGACGCGGCGCGGGCGGCGCTACATGCGCGCGCGCGCGCGGGTTTCGACGCCCGCGCGCTGGCGCTCGCCCATCTGTCGCGCCGGCTGGCGCGGCAGTCGCCGCAAGCGCGGCTCGCCGGCCTGGCCGAACGCCGCCGCGGCCTGGCGCAACGGCTGGCGCGCGCCGGGGCGACGCTGACCGAGCGCCGCGCTGACCGCCTTGTCGCCGCGGCGCGCCGGCTCGCCGCCGCCGCGCAAGGCGAAAGCCGGCGCGGACAAGAGCGGGCGCGATCGCTCGGCCAGCTCGAAGGCCGGCTCAGGCGCGCGCTGTTTGAAGCGCAGCGCCGACGCGGCGAACGCCTGGCGAGAGCGGAGCGGATGTTCGCGGCGGTCAACTATACGAGCGTGCTGGCGCGCGGGTTCACGCTGGTGCGCGACGCCGCCGGCGCCCCGCTGTCGCGCGCGGCGGCGATCGCGCCCCATCAGCCGCTGCGCATCCAATTCTCCGACGGCGAAATCGGCGCGACGGCCGACGGCCACGCCGAGCCACACGCGAAACGCGGCAGGCCGAAGGCGACCAAAGACGACCAAGGGTCGCTGTTTTAGAGCGTTCTGCGATTTCGACGAGTCGACGCGCCCCTTCGTCCGGCTCACGCGCTAGGAAAGAGGCCGATCGGCCGGAATCGCCGTCGACCTCATCGAGGTCGCCTCAGGCGCGCGGCGGCGCTCGTCCCGTGGACGCGCGCACGATCAGTTCGGTCGCGAGAACTCGTTCGCCCAGAGCGACCGGCGCGGTCAGCATTTCCACGGCGATCCGGCCTTTTTCCGCGTGCGGCTGGCGAACGGTGGTGAGGGGCAGGTCGGCGAGCGCGCCGCCGGCGCTGTCGTCGAAGCCGGCGACCGACAAGTCCTCGGGGACACTGAGGCCGGATTCTCGCGCCGCCGCCACCGCCCCAAGCGCCAGTCGATCGCTCATCGCCAGGATCGCGGTGGGCCGCGTAGCGGAGTCGCCGGCGAGGAGCGGCGCGATCAGGTCGCGCGCTCGCCGCTCGTCGCTCACCGCGCATTCCACGACCGGCGCCGTCGCCGGACTCAAACCAGCGGCGGCGAACGCGGCCCGGTAGCCGCGCAACCGCGCCACGCTCACTTCGTAGGTCGCCGCCGCGATCCGCCTCTCCGTAGCGACCCCACTTCCGCCGTCCGGCTTCAGATTCAGCGACAAGATGAGGAAGCGGCGATGCCCGAGCGCCAGAAGATGCTCCGCCGCCTTCCGAGCCCCCCCGAAATCGTCAACGCCGATGTGCGGCGTCCCGTTGAATCGCGGCTGGTCGACGACGACGACCGGCAAGCCGCGCCCGCGCACCGGCGCGATCACCGGGCTATCGCGGGCTAGCGAATAAAGGAGGAATCCATCCACCGCCGCGTCGCGCACCGCCTGTGGCGACACGCCGAACGCCTCGTCTGC
>Ga0224559_1001789_pt1 | contig 11469 bp, 11 predicted proteins | sample 714S33034metaG_FD_180676 | JGI IMG/M metagenome (GOLD analysis project Ga0224559, IMG submission 180676) | Peat soil microbial communities from Stordalen Mire, Sweden - 717 S3 30-34 | ecosystem: Environmental > Terrestrial > Soil > Wetlands > Peat | place: Sweden: Norrbotten County, Stordalen... | reverse complement strand
CGGGAATGGGAACCCTAATCCCCGACCCCACCCCCGGCATAATGGCAACTTCTCCTGATGGGGAGTTCGAGTATAACGACATCGGAAATTTGCTCTTCTCGGTAGGCGGCGGTGAACTCCTCATTTCGGGCGGCGGCGTAACTGAGTTTGCCGATTATCTCGCAAGGTTACCGGACGGAAGAATTGATGTAAATGACGCTGATGCGCTGTCGGTCAACATTGGTGACTTCAACGCCACCGACGTAGGCGCCCCGGAACCATCATCACTCCTGTTGCTCGGCACCGGACTTACGGGGTTACTGTTCTGGAAGAGGCAGCTCGCAGGGCGTTAAAAACTCGCTGCTAAGCAATCCCCCCTGTTCGGCCCGCGAGACAACCGATTACCAGGGCAGCGGCTCGCCGAGGTGAAAGAAGCCGCCGGTGGGACCGTCGTCGGGGAGAGTCGCTAGAGCGGCGCTGGTTTTGGCTCCCTCGCTCAGTTCCATGGTGGCATTGGGGCCGCCCATTTTGGTTTTGACCCAGCCAGGATGCGCGGAGTTGACCTTGATTTTGGTGTCGCGCAATTCATGGGCAAGGTGGATGGTGAAGGCGTTGAGCGCGGTTTTGGAGGCATCATAAGCGAAAGATTTGGCATCGCAGATGGGCGACGCAGGATCGGCGTGCAGAGTGAGCGAGGCGAGAATGCTGGAGAGATTGACGACGCGGCCAGCAGGACTTTTTTTGAGCAGCGGCAGCAGCGCACGAGTGAGCGCCACCTGCGCGAAGAAGTTGGTCTCGAATATCTTGTGGAGCAGCTCTGGCTCGATCTCGGTGACGGAGTGTTCATGGCCGTTGCCGGGAAAAGGGCCTGCGGCGATTCCGGCGTTGTTGACGAGGATGTCGAGCTGGCCGTACTTGGAATTGAAGTAGTCGTAGGCGGCCTTGTGGTCGGATGGCTTGGTGATGTCGAACTGAAGCACGTCAGCGTCAACGCCCGCTGCGCGGAGCTTGACTACGGCCTGTTCGCCCTGCGCGAGGTCGCGCGAGCCGATGACGGATTTTACGCCGTCGTCCTTCAATTCGAGCGCGGTCTGGAAGCCGATTCCGCGGTTTCCTCCGGTGATGAATGCAATTTTTTGAGGCATGGGGAAAGCTTCTCCTGTGCTGCTTTGGATTCACGCGGCACAGGAGAAGGTGCAGAAACTTGCGGCTACTCGGCTCCAGTGGTCTGCGTGGTGAGATAGCGCTCGTAGCCTAGCTCGGCGATCTGATGCAACTGGGCCTCAAGCCAGTCCACGTGCCCTTCCTCATCTTTGAGCAGCTTGATAAAAAGATCGCGGGAGCTGTTGTCTTTTTCGCCGGCGGCAACGTGCGCAGCCTCGTTGTAAAGGACGACGGCGCCGAGTTCGAGCTTGAGATCGGCATCGATCATGGCCTTGACGTCTTTGCCGATGGAAAGGGTGAGCGGCTCCATGGCGGGCGTGCCGTCGAGAAAGAGGATGCGCTCCATCAGCGATTCGGCGTGCTTCATCTCGTCGATGGACTGCTTTTTTATGTACCGGGCAAGGCGATCGTAGCCCCAGTTCTCGCACATTTCAGCGTGAACAAAGTACTGGTTGATGGCGGTGAGCTCCTCGCGGAGCGCGTGGTTGAGTTGCGCGATGACCTTCGGGTTACCCTTCATGCGGGGATTTTACAAGAGGCTGGAACAGCTTGTAAGCAAAAAACTGCACAGGTTGAAGCGATTGCTGCAACGGCGCCTTTGAGGGCGGGCGGGGCGATCCGGTTTTCGGGCGTGAGTGGCTTGATCAGATCGCCAGTATCGCGACCGCATGAATTCGTTCCTTTTGCATTTGTGCTATCCCACCCATTTCGCAAAGAACGCGAAATGGATGGGGCACGGCAGGTTCTTCTTCCAGCTGCCAAGGTGCTAGCATTGTGCACATGATGCCGATCAGCCGCCGTGAAATGATCAAGCTGGGTTCGGCGGGCTCGCTTGCCGCGCTCGCCGGAGCCGCACCTGAAAGCGTGGCGGAAGTTCTCTCACCCGCCGCCTATTCCGCAGTCGCCAAATGGGATCCCTTTGAGGTGACGCTCAAGGGGCCATCCTCAGGGAATCCATTTACTGACGTCGAGTTATCGGCGACGTTTGCACTGGAGCATAGAACCATTCAAGTGGATGGATTTTATGACGGCGCGGGAAGCTACAAGCTCCGCTTCATGCCGGATGCCGAAGGCGAATGGAGTTACACCAGCAAGAGCAACGTGGCCGCGCTCGACGGACAGGCGGGAAAGTTTTTGTGCGGGCCGGCGGCCGCGGGCGTGCATGGGCCGGTTGGAGTGCGCAACACACACCACTTTGCCTATGCCGACGGAACGCCTTACTTTCCTTTCGGTACTACTTGTTATGCGTGGGTGCATCAGACCGAGGAGTTGCAGCACACGACGCTGCGGATGCTGGCCGGTGCGCCCTTCAACAAGATTCGCATGTGTGTCTTTCCCAAGAGTTACGAATACAATCACAACGAGCCGCCGTTTTATCCCTTCGAGCGCAGCGCGGCGGGCGAGAATGATTTTTCGCGGCTCAACCCCGCGTTCTTCCGGCATCTTGAAGAGCGCATCATCGACCTGGGAAAGCTGGGAATTGAAGCCGACCTGATTCTTTTTCATCCTTACGATAACTGGGGCTTTTCGACCATGCCGTCCGAGGCTGACGATCGATACCTGCGCTATGTGGTCGCGCGGCTCTCGGCCTACAGAAACATCTGGTGGTCGATGGCCAATGAATACGATTTTTTGAAGGCCAAGTCCGTCGAGGACTTTGACCGCTTCTTTCATATCGTCGAGCAGCGCGATCCGGTGGGACATCTTCGCAGCGTGCATTACGGCAGCACCATGTACGACTATGGGCATCCATGGGTAACTCATGCCAGTTTGCAGACGCACGACTTCGATGCAGCTCCCACATGGCTGAAGGCGTGGCACAAGCCGGTGGTCTATGACGAAGTGATGTATGAAGGCAACCTGGACCGGCGCTGGGGCAATCTCACGGGCGAAGAACTTACCCGGCGTTTCTGGCTTGGAGTTATGGCTGGATGTTATGTAACTCATGGCGAGACTTATCTTGATGCCGACCATCCAGCCAGTGAAGATACGACAGCAACGCTGCTGTGGGCGAATGGCGGAACCATCAAAGGCGCAAGCCCGGCACGCATCGGTTTTTTGCGCAAGCTGGTGGAGGAGACGGCGGCAGATGCGGGCGTGCATGCTGCGCGGACTGGCCTGGAAGCGGGCGCAACCCAGTACTATCCCAATGCCTTCAGCGTTGACGCCGGCGGCAAGCTGACGCAGCAAGTCTTTTTCTACTTCGACGATCATCAGCCGATTCGATATGAATTTCCGCTGCCTGAGGGGACCTTTACCGCCGAGTTGATCGATCCGTGGGCCATGACCATCACGGCGCTTCCGGGGAAATTCCAGGGCAAGACGAAGCTGAAGCTCACGGGACGACCGTATCAGGCAGTGCGATTCAAGCGAGTCGCGGAGTAAGGCTTCACGATACAATGCTTTCAATCAAGGAGGTTCTATGCGCAGGATTCTTCTCGCCGTTTTTGCCGTGCTGTTTGCCGCTTCGCTGGCTGCCCCGCTGAGGGCGCAGGGCGCGCCGCCGCAAGGGAACACCGACCAGCCTTACACCGTCGAGTACTACTACAAGTGCCAGTGGGGCCATCAGGCGGAGTTTTTGCACCTCTTCCTCAAGAATCACTACCCGCTGCTTAAGAAGATTCAGGCCACCGGCCGCATTGTTTCAGTGAAGATTGATTCGCCGGCTTATCACACTTCGGAAGAGCTTCGCTGGGACTATCGCGTGACCATCCGCTACAAGAACTCGACCTTAGCCACCACGGCCAACCCCGACGAAGATGCCTTCATCAAGGAGTTATGGCCGGATCAGGAGACATACAAGAAAGAAGAACAGCGGCGATTTGAGATTCTGCTCGGACACATTGATTTGCCGGTTACCGACATTACGCCTACGGACTAAGAAGACAGGGACGTAGGGACTAGGGACAAGGGATTAACTACTGGTTGAGATTTGTGCTTTCCCACCCATTCCGCAAATGGCGCGGAATGGATGGGGGCACCGACAATGGGACGCATTGAAAACGTGTAAGTTACAGATTCTACAATGTCCTAAATCTCCAAGAACTCCTTAAAGCCCCCGGTAGTAGCACAAATTAGCGCAAAATCCTCGACCGCGCCTTCGGCTGGTTTCTCGGTTTGCAGGGCTTTCGGTCCGTCCATTTCGAATTAATCCGCCGGGAGAGGTGCGGAGTGCTAACCAACCCCAAATGTAGTAATAGGCGATCTCGCTCCGAACTCCGCTAGTCGAGTGGCTATTGGGCTACGAACGTAATCTCACCTGACAGCCTTGGCGAACCTCTCCTGGTCTGGGGCTCCCCATATTGCCCACGCCATCGCAGCTACCCAGCCGATGATTGTCCAACTCAGGAAAAAGCTCAGAAAGTAAATCCAAGGCAAATTCTTGCACTTCCGTCTTTCCGCGATCACGATGGGAATCGCAGCCAGGATAACTCCGGTGATCCAAAGGAAAGTTCGCATCCCGAACTCCTGTTCACCGCTAATTGTAGAACTCATTGGTAGCGAATGAACGGACGGGGGCCGAGTTCTGGTCGCGTACTCGGTAATCTCCTCGTGTTAATGGGAGTTGCTGTGATGGCGTAGCACAAAACTAGCACAAAAATCCGAGCACGGTTTTCAACGCGTTCATATTATTGGACATGGATTGCATTCGAGAAGCGGGGTACCCAGTTTGGTCTGCCCGGAGAGCTCTTCCCTATTCCCTAGTCCCTAGTCCCTACGTCCCTATTCTCTGTTTTTCCATCGCCGCACAAGGTCTTCGGCAGCTTCGGGCCCCTGGGGAAACTGGAAATCGAATCCTGCGTCGAGGAGGCGTCCGGGGACGGCGCGGCAGCTTTGCAGCACCAGTTCCGGCTCAGTGCGCAGAAAGATTGCGCCGAGTTTGATGGCCAGCGACGGCGCGGGCAGGCCGTTGGGGGCGTCCCAGGCCCAGCGCAGCGCGGCCATGAATTCACGATTGGGCAGCGGGTTGGGCGCGGCGATGTTGAACGGGCCGTCAAGCTCTTCGCGCGCAATCAAAAACTCCACGGCGCGTGCGTAGTCGGTCTCGTGAATCCAGGAGACGAACTGGCGTCCGCTGCCCTGCGCGCCGCCCAAGCCGAGGCGGACAAGATGCGACAACACGGCGAAGGCGCTGCCCGGCTCGGGGCCGAGGACGACAGCGCTGCGGAGGACCACCTTGCGGGTGTGCGGCGTTTCTGCCGCGAAAAATGCGGCTTCCCAATCTCTTGCCACGCGGCGAGAAAAATCCCGTCGCTGAAGCCAGCGATTTACCGATAGCACCGTATTGGTTGATAGCTCATCTGCGCCGAGATCGCCTGTCGCTTCATCCAGCGGCAGATCAACTCCGTTGGCATCGAGAGTGCGCGTGTAGATTGTGGCTGCCGAAGCGTTCATCCACAGACGCGGCGGCGCGGCAAGCCCGGCAATTACGTTGCCCAGCAGCCTTGTGGCGCGTATGCGCGAATCGTAGATGGCCTGGCGGTTGGCGGCATCATAGCGGCAATTGACGCTGCGGCCGGCCAGGTTGATGCAGACATCCGCGCCTTCCAGGTACTCGGTCCACGGGCCGGCTGTTTCGCCGTCCCAGTGAACAGAAAGCCAGGGCGCTGTGTACGGGCCGCGGGTCAGCACAATCGCCTGATGGCCGAGTTCGGTAAAGTAGCGCGCCAGCACCTGGCCCACCTGGCCGCTGCCGCCGGCGAGGACGACGCGCAGCGGGCGAAAGGGACGCGGAATGACGGCAGCAATCGTGCCCATGGATACAGCTTACGGCTTCGCAGCCGTTGCGGTCCGGCTTTACGGGTTGCGAAAAAGCTAGGATTCTCAGGCTGGATTAGAGGAAGACATCCCTCAGGGGCTAAAGCCCGCGATTGTTTTGTTGCGTTTACGGCACGACTGATGTCGTGCCCTTTCAAAACAATGGGTTTTTCCGCAGCCTGTTTAGCGCCGCCGCAGTCCGAGAATGCTCTGGAAAAAGCTGCCGCAGATCACTTGCACACCGAGGGTCAAAGAGAAGACGGACGGCATGACGATGCGCAGCATGTGGCCGGAGTCCAGGGGGCCGAAGCTCTCTTTCGCCCATCCGGAGACGGCAAAGATCGATCCGCCTATTCCGAGCGCGACCAGCAATGCTCCGGCAGCCAGGCCGGTTTCCAGCGTCACATAGCGGAAGATGCGATTGAGGCGCGGATCTTCGGGCAGAAGGCCTTCAGAGATTGCAAATACTTTTGTGAAGACGGCAAAGGACACAAACTGAAAACCGAGAAGCACTGCAACGAATGCATAGAGAAGCGTGTGCACATCGAACTCGATGCCGTAGACGACGCGCGGCCCCGGCAAAAGCCAGGCGCATCCGGCGAGCCCCAGCAATATCAGCAGAGCGCCGGGATAGAGGAAGAGCCAGCGCGGGCTGTGCAGAAGCATGAAGCGCAGATGACGCCAGCCATCGCGATACGGAAGCAGATGCGGAGGACGCGAGCGGCCATCAGGGCTGAGGGTTGTGGGCACCTCGGTCATCTTCATCCCCATGAGCTTGGCCTTGATGACCATCTCAGAGGCGAATTCCATTCCGGTGGTGCGCAGATCCATCCGCTCAAAGGCGCTTTTGGAAAAGCCGCGAAGGCCGCAATGGAAGTCTCCCACTTCAGCGTGAAAGAGAATCTTGCCGATGGTGGAGAGGATGGGATTGCCGATGTAGCGGTTCTTCCACGGCATCGCGCCTGGCAGGATGCCGCCCTGAAAGCGGTTTCCCATCACCAGGTCGTAACCCTGGCGCAACTTATCAACGAAGGCGTCGAGCTTCTCGAAGTTATAGCTGTCGTCGGCGTCGCCCATGATGCAATAGCGGCCCTCCGCGGCGGAAATTGCTCCGTAAAGCGCCGCGCCGTAGCCGCGAATGGGGATAGAAATCACGCGAGCGCCGAGGCTGGTTGCAATCTGTTGAGAGCCGTCGGTCGAGCCGTTATCGCCGATAACGATTTCGCCGCTGACGCCCGAGCGATCAAGATAACTCTGGGCTTTTCGGATGCAGGCGGCGAGAGTCTCCGCCTCGTTCAGGCAGGGCATGACAATGCTGAGTTCTACAGCCATTTAAACGTTCCTTCGGCTCGATCGAAAGAGAGCCGCTGAATGCGGAAGATGCCCGCCACGGTTGAGTATAGCAAAGCGCAGGAGTGGCACGCGTTTGTGTTGACTTTGCCTTTGTCCGCACTGTTGGCGGGCGAGTCATTGTCAGGGATTGGTCTTCGCAACACTGAGCGCAGCGGTCCAATCGGCGGGCGAATCGACGATCACGTCAGGCGGGTGGGCGGCGAGGCTATCGGGTGCAAGTCCGAAGGTGCAACCGACCGACCATGCGCCGGCATTGCGCGCCGTCTCCACGTCCACCTGGCTGTCGCCGATCATAACCGTTTCTTCGGGCTTGGCTCCGGCCTCGCTCATCAGGGCCAGCAACCCCTCCGGATTGGGCTTCTTGGTGGGGAAACTATTGCCGCCGTAGATACTCAGGAAATAAGGCGCGAGACCAAGGGCAGCGCAGATATCGCGCGCGGGACGAACCGGCTTGTTGGTCAACACGGCCATCGCCATGCCCTTGCTTGCGTCCTGCCCCGCGGGCAGTTCATGCAACTGCTTGAGCGCGGCAAGCGCCTCAAGAACGCCCTCGTAAGCGTAGGTGTAATCGAGCTTGTGCTCGCGATAGTAGTCGAGGAAGAAGGCGTAAGCCTGGGCAAGCAAATCCTCATCCGCGGCTGCGCCATCCGCCGTGAAGGCCCGGCGCACCAGCATCATGGCGCCATTGCCGATGAAGCTGGCGACGGTCTCATCTAGCAGCGGCTCGCGCCCAAATCGAGCCAGAGTGGCGTTCACACTGTTGCACAAGTCCTGCGCCGAGTCGATCAGCGTGCCATCCAGATCGAAAACCAGCAGTTTCAGAGAAGCGATGGGAAGGGGTCGGAGAATGTGAAGCATAATTCCAGTGTAACGGCCCCGCTGAATCTTACTTCCGATCGTTGCTCTCTGCCAATCGACCATCGTCCGATTCTGCAAGGCCTTCGCCAGCTTCTTCCACCGGATACGCTCGCTTCCTCATATCCACAACGATCGTCTCCGCGAGCCGGTCTTGCGCACACATCCGGTTACGGTCCCAGAAGAATTGGGCAAATCCCACGCCTACCTCAAGCACTGCTGCGCCATATCCAAGCGCACGCTCGATGGACTGCCACAACCCCATTCGCTCGCCAGTGAGCGAGACAATCTTTGTCCGCGCGATCCACTTGCCGGGAGTACGGCCATTGCCAAAGTAGTTGCACAGCCCCAAGTAAAGGACCATCACGATAACATTTCCCGGTTCGTGAAAATCCCAGTCGACATGAATCTTGTCTTGATGAAAGGCGAAGTAGCGAACTGCCACCTCCGCTGGCCCCCAAAGCGCCACTGCAATGGCAAGGTCGATCCAATGTCCCAGCCACCTCTGCCAGAAAAATGCCAGCGGCAGCCCATTCAGCGCTTCCATCCGCACACTTTCATGAGCCTGAAATCTGCGCCTTTCCTGTTTCTGCTTCTCACTCATGGCTCACATCATAACTGATCGTTGAACCCTGATCCCTGTCAATGCACCCAACATCGCCTGAACCGGTTTTGACTCGAACCGTCGACCCGCCACCGTCGCTCTTCACCATCCCCGTGGGCGGGTGCGATGATGGTGCTGTGGCCGGCATGCAGCGCGCGGCAATCCTGACCTTTTCCAAAGGAGCGTTTTGGTGAAAAAGCAGTTTACAATCTTCTCTGCGATTTTAGGGCTTTGTCTTGGCCCGGCTTATCTTGTTGCGCAAGAGCCGGCAGCGCAGCCGGCCAGCAGGGTGAGCTCGTACGCGCCCGCCGAGCGCATTCCCAACCTCGATGCGCTGAAGGCTGAGCTCAAGCTATACCACGAATGCACCTGCAAGTGCGGCTGCTATTCCAGGGATCTGGACCATCAGGCGGATCAGGCCATCGCTTTTCTGCGCACCCGCGCGGCGAATCGCCGGCCTGAGGAAAAAATGGCGCTGGTGCTGGACATTGACGAGACCACGCTCTCCAACTACGAGGAAATGGAGAAGGCTGGATTCGCATACGACAGCGCCGTCTTCGACGCGTGGGTTAATTCGGCCAAGGCTCCGGCTATTCCCGGAACTCTGCGGCTATTTAAGGAGGCGCAGCGGCTGGGCGTGAGCGTTTTCTTCATTACGGGGAGATCCGAGACGGAGCGCGAAGCCACCGGGCAGAATCTGCGCGCGCAGGGGTTTGAAAACTGGCAGCAGTTGTATCTCCGGTCTGCAGCGCAAAGTTCCGAGCCGGTGGAGGTGTACAAGTCTGGCGCGCGGGCTTTGATTGCGGCACAGGGCTACAAAATTGTGCTCAACGTAGGCGACCAGTGGAGCGATGACAAAGGAAAGCCGCAGGCGGAGTTCTTCGTAAAGTATCCCGATCCGTACTATTTCATTCCGTAAAAGACGGGCATTGAAGGCAAAAAAGTGGCGAGACCCACGCAGGAGCGTTGAGGGCCTCGCCGGAGGAAGAAATGTGCGCGCCGGAAGCGGTGGACCGGAACAAACCGCGCACAAATCAATGGATATGAATGCTGCCCGAGCCGGTTTCGATGCGCACCGTGGGTCCACCGCCGTTGAGCGTGCCGCTCAGGTGGTGACGGTTCGATGTGCCGTGCGTGACGACCTCGCGGTCGCAGTGGACGCTTCCCGAGCCGGTCGAGGCGTCGAGCGTGAACCCGGCGCTGCCGGGCCAGAGTTCTACGCTGCCTGAGCCGGTCCCAAGCTTCCAATCCGAGGTGGGCGTTCCCCCCGCTTTGATGCTTCCCGAACCGGTACCGGCGCGCAGACCGCCGTGGAGATTGCGCAGCTCGACGCTGCCCGAGCCGGTTTGCGCCTTTACATCGCCCACGCCCGATTGTTCAGCGTAGATATTGCCCGAGCCGGTGTTGGCTGTGAACCCGCCGTGCAAGCCAGTAGCGTGAATGTTGCCCGAGCCGGTGGTGAGTTTGGCGTTTTGGCCCACGTCATCGACGGTGATGTTGCCGGAGCCGGAACCGGCGTCGAGAAACACATTCTCCGGCGCCTGTATCTCATAGTCGATGCTGATGTTGTGCAGGTTCTCGTGACGCGCGCCGATGCGCACAATGTTGCCCGTCTGCTCGATGGGCGGATGAGCCGCGATCTGGCGCACCTGCTCGTCGCTGGCACAGTTCATACCCCAGCAGGTCTTAACCCTGCCGAAGATATGCACCTGGTTGCCGGCGCCGCGAGTCAGATGAATGTTGCCCGAGCCGGTGGCGACCGAGAGCTCGACGCGTCCACTTACGGATAGCGTGCGATCAAAGGTAGCCTCTGTAGCCAGCGCCGGAACCGCCGCCAACGCCAAAGCTGCTGCTGCCAGAAAGAGATGTTTCATCGTGCTCCTCGTTTCTCAGGGATCAAGGGGCAGGCCGTCTTTGGTCGGCGTTCTCAGCCCCGGCTGATGTCCGTTCATTGATACGCAGCAGGCGACAGTTTGGTTCCAAACATGCGGCCTATGCGAAGCCGTTCTCTATTCCCTATTCCCTGTTCCCTGCCCTCCGGCCCCTTTCCAATGCTATTCTCACATTCGAGATGCACGGTTTGTCGCTGCTCGAATTTGTCGCTGTGGGCCTGTTGATTCTGGCCAACGCTTTTTTTGTGGCCGCCGAGTTTGCGCTGGTCTCGATTCGCGACACGCGCGTCGAGCAGATGCTGACGGACGGCGTGCCCGGCGGGCGCGCGGTTCGCCGCCTGCAAAGCGACCTCGACGACTTCTTGCCTGCCGTGCAGCTCGGCGTGACCCTGTGCTCGCTGGCGTTGGGCTGGATTGGCGAACCGCTGGCGGCCGGCGTCCTGATGGGCTGGATGAGCGCGCTGCCCTTCACACTGGCTCATGCCCCGGTCTACGCCAATGTCGCCGCCGTCGTGCTGGGCTTTTCGCTCATTACATATTTTCACGTGGTGGTGGGCGAACTGGTGCCCAAATCGCTCGCCCTGCGCCGCGCCGAGGCCCTGGCTGTAGCCGTAGCCCCGCCCATGCTCGCCTTCATGGCCATCGCTCGCCCCGCTGTGAGGCTGCTCAAGAATTCCGCCGCCGTCATTCTGCGCGGTTTCGATATTCCTCTCACGGAGCGGGCGCAGGTCCACTCGCCCGACGAACTCAAGCTCATCGCCACAGCCGCACGGCGCATGGGCGTTCTGCCCGAGTTTCAGGAGACGCTCATCCATCGCGCCCTGGAGCTGGAAGATGTGCCCACCCGCGAGATCATGACCCCGC
>Ga0224559_1001786_pt1 | contig 11477 bp, 7 predicted proteins | sample 714S33034metaG_FD_180676 | JGI IMG/M metagenome (GOLD analysis project Ga0224559, IMG submission 180676) | Peat soil microbial communities from Stordalen Mire, Sweden - 717 S3 30-34 | ecosystem: Environmental > Terrestrial > Soil > Wetlands > Peat | place: Sweden: Norrbotten County, Stordalen... | reverse complement strand
AATGGAAGGTGTGGTCGCTAAACTATTGAAAGAGAAGCATCTTACCGTTGCAACAGCAGAGAGTTGCACCGGGGGCTATGTTGCTCACCTTCTTACAAGCATCCCGGGAAGCTCAGAATATTTTATTGGAAGTGTCGTCGCCTATTCTAATGAAATTAAGATAAAGGAATTAGACGTTAAAGAAGAAACCCTGATGGAATATGGTGCTGTTAGTGAAGAAGTTGTAAAGCAAATGGCACTGGGTATTCAGGATCATTTCAGAACAGATTATTCCATTGCCGTTTCCGGAATCGCCGGACCCGATGGTGGCACTGCAGATAAACCCGTTGGTTTGGTCTGGATCGCAGTTGCCGGATCCTCAGGTGTAGTTGCAAATAAATATCTTTTCGGGGATAACCGGGAACGTAATATCCGGCGTGCTGCTCTCCAGGCACTCAATCTCCTGAGAAAAACCATCCTGAACAGTTAGAAATCTTTAGTTTCCTTCACTCATCCTGGTGTCTTCATTCATCTTTCAATCTCCTTCCCTCCGTGCTTCCTGCGACTTCCCAACGCTTTGCCTTCGTTCACAACATATCTATGCTTCGAAGGCCATCCAATCAACCCAGGATCATCCCTTTTAGATGACAGTAATCAAAAAAAATCTAAAATATCCGCTGTTTTTAGACAAAAAAATCCCGCACGGGCATACCTCTCCCCGACCAGAATTCTTAGTTTCAAAATATTACTTTGGAATTATCCCTCGAATTGCTCCCCTTCGCCTTCAGGAGAAGGGGCCGGGGGATGAGGTGCTTCCCCTCGCGTCACGCGTTACACGTCACGATCCTTCAGCGTCAAGTATCATCCAGACGTCTTTCCGCCTTCACCACCTTCCCGGGTGAATCCGTGACCCTCACCACTACGCTCCCGCCCTGCCAGTCCGGATTTGACTCCTTTGCTTTATAGATCCATTCACCGCTCCCGCTGTAAGGATACTCCATCGCCATTCCCCGTTCAATCTCAAACCCCACAGCATTCAATATCATCACAATTACACTTGCAATCTTGTATTTATCATAAGCAGAAACCTTAATCGTATTCCCCGCCTGGCCTTTGTATTTGCTGACATCAATATCCCTGATCTCCGGATGAAGTAAATAATCCGAAATAGCCATGTTCTCGGCATGTTGTCCCCATCTTACCTTGCTCTGGTAAATTTTCAGCTTGACCGGATCTTTAACTGCCTTTTTGGCATAAATCGATGCCTGCCTGAATAGTTTCCTGTTCTGCTTCTGTAACGGACTCCATTTCCTCTTGCTGTAATCAGGATATGCCGACATGATCGATCTTCCTCCTACAACCCTCAGAATCAAATTCCCAACCTTCCCATGATAATTCTTAGTCAATACATTATGATCCGAAATAGCCATAAATGAGTTCTTTAGTTTAGTCGATAAAGATAATATATTTTGCACAAACAAAAAATACCAACAGGTCCTTGAGATATCTTTTGCCTGGTTTTGGGCTAAATCATTTTGAAGCTGCCACGAAGTGGCTGAATATCAATAACCCTGGGTAAAACCCATGGGGAAAATAAATAATTGATAATTTCTCTTTGTAAATTCAAATTTTATGCCGAATTTTGCACTCCGTTTTAAAAAGCATTATAAATTATACGTCATGTCAAGAGTTTGCCAAATAACCGGTAAAGCAGTAATGGGAGGAAACAGCGTTTCCCATTCCAATATTAAGACCAAGAGAAAATTTCATCCCAATCTGCAAACAAAGAAATTTTATATTCCTGAGGAAGATAAATTCATAACGCTTAAGGTATCAGCCAATGGAATCCGCACGATCAATAAAAAAGGTATTTCCGCCTGCTTAAAAGAAGCCCGCGAAAAAGGTTATCTTAAGAAATAGCCTGAAATCAATCATACGAAATGCTGTCAATCTTTTGACAGCATTTTTTTTATCTTTTGGAGAAGAAATAAAAACTGCGTATTTTCGTTTTTTATCAATATCTTAAAGCATTACCACCTGAAATTTCTGCTAAATGAAAAAAACAATTACTGCAAATTTTATACTGTTTCTCTTATTGATTACACCCATTTTGCTGAAAGCACAGGAAGAAAACACTAATCTCGTGCAGTTTTCAGGTGTGACCATCACTTCTGACAGCCTCACCGCTGTTCCTTATACCAAGGTGATCATCCGGAATACAAAGCGTGGGACTACAAGCGATGTTCTGGGATATTTTTCTTTTGTAGCTCATAAAAATGATACCATCCTGTTTAATGCACTTGGATTCAAGCCAGCTTCCTTCATTATTCCCGATACCATCACAAAATCCAGGTACTCTCTTATCCAGTTAATGACAGGCGATACATTGACACTTCCGGCAGCATACATATTCCCCTGGCCAACCCTGGATGATTTCAAGCGGGCCTTTGTCAATACAAAAGTTCCGGACGACGATCTTGAACGTGCAAGGAAAAATCTCGATGGTGATCAAATCATGATGAGGGTCAGGGATTACCCGATGGACGCAAGTATGAACTACAACAACTACATTGAAAATCAGACAAGTAAGTTATATTACTTTGGCCAACAGCAACCCTTCAATATCTTTAATCCGTTTGCCTGGGCGAAGTTCATTAAAGCCTGGAAGGATGGTGATTTCAAAAGACAAAAGCCTAAACCAACTTCCAACGAGTAATCCGTCATTTGAGAAAGAAACTGATCTATATTTTCACGTGCTCTTTCTGGCTGATCGTTTTAACTGTTTCAGCCCAACAAACTGCTGTGATCTTTGGAAAAGTAACAAATACCGGTAAACAAGGGATTATAAATGCTAATATAACCATCTCCGGACTGCCGGGAGGCACCACGACGGATAAAAATGGGGAGTTTGAATTTCAGGTCCCCTCAGGAAAGAAAATAGTTCTAACGATTACTTACATCGGCTTCGTAACTGATACGATAGATCTTTTGTTACAGCCCGGAGAGCGGAAAGAGATCCATTTAACATTGGCTGCGGCCTCGACATCTTTACCGGCTATAGATGTGAGCGGCAGACAAATACGGACCAATACCTTCAACCGTATTGATATAAAGGAAATCACCTTGATCCCATCCGCGAATGCAGGAATCGAAGACCTGATCAAGACCATGCCGGGCGTTTCTTCCCATAATGAATTGAGTTCCACCTACTCCGTCAGAGGAGGTAACTATGATGAAAACCTGGTTTTTGTGGATGATATTGAGGTATATCGTCCTTTTCTGATCCGGTCAGGTCAGCAGGAAGGACTTAGTTTTCTGAATCCTGATCTCGTTTCATCCATCATGTTCTCCGCAGGAGGATTTGATGCACGTTTCGGCGATAAGATGTCATCGGTGCTGGATATAAAATATAAAAGGCCGACCTCATTTGCCGGTTCCTTCGACATCAGCCTGCTGGGTGCCAATGCCCACCTTGAAGGTGTAATTGCCAAGAAGCTCACATTTCTCGTCGGGGCAAGGTACAAATCTAATTCCTATTTCCTTAAAGGACTGGATACCAAGGGCGACTATAAACCTAAATTCTTTGATCTTCAGGCACTTCTAAATTATGAAATCAACAGCAAATGGGAGATTTCAGCCTTCGGGACCTATTCAAATAATTCCTATAAGTTGATCCCCCAATCCCAACAGACCAGCTTTGGATCCATTGGCGATTTATACAGATTCTCGGTATTTTTTGATGGTCAGGAAGTTGATACCTACCAAAGTTGGCTGGGAGCGGTTACCGCAACTTATAAGCCAAATTCCAGCCTGAGGTTAAAGTTCACTGCATCTGCTTATCAAACCTTTGAAGATGAGAATTATGACATCTCTGCACAGTATTGGATCAGTCAGATTGAATCAAATCCGGCCAGCAGTGGTCTGGGGCAGGTAACCCAGGCCCTGGGAGTCGGTGATTATCTGGATCATGCCAGGAATGCTTTTGATGGTACAGTCTTCGATCTTGAACACCGGGGAACTTATGAAGGAAAGAATAATCTTGTACAATGGGGAGTAAAATATCAGCATGAGACCTATCATTACAGTGTGAATGAGTGGCAGATGCAGGATTCGGCAGGCTATTCCTTACCCCATCCCCAGGACTCGGTCGGGTCAATTAATCCTCCACATGACTCCCTCCTGCTTTACAACGCGCTTAAAAACAAAAGCCAGGAAACCTCAGACCGGGTTTCGGCCTTCCTCCAGGATTCCTGGACTTTCAGAAATGAGAAAAATGATATTACTCTGACGGCAGGATTACGTTCTATTTATTGGGATTTTAACCATCAATTTCTTGTGGATCCAAGAATCAATATCTCTCTGGCTCCTCATTGGACAAAAGATGTTGTATTTCGCCTCTCCGGTGGGTATTATTCCCAGCCACCCACCTTCCGTGAACTTATAAATCTTGCAGGCCAAATAGTTCCCGGCCTGAAAGCGCAACGAGCCCTCCAGGTTGTTGCCGGCAGCGATCTCTATTTCAAAGCATGGGACAGGCCCTTTAAATTCGTGGGAGAAGCTTACTATAAGTATATCACTGATCTTATCCCCTACACCATTGATAATCTGAAGATCAACTATTATGGAACAAATAATGCCTTCGGTTACGCTACGGGTGTCGATCTGAGGGTAAATGGTGAATTTGTAAAAGGTGTTGAGAGCTGGGCCAGTCTTTCAATCATGAAGACTGAAGAAAATGTAGGTGGGACCTGGGTCCCGAGACCCACCGACCAGCGGGTAAATCTAAGCATCTTTTTCCAGGATTATATTCCTCACTATCCTTCCTGGAGAATGAACTTGACTTTATTCTATGGGACAGGACTTCCATTCGGTGCTCCCAGTACCCCATTGACGAAACAGACACTTCGCTTACCTCCATACAGACGAGTCGATATCGGTCTTTCAAAACAAATAATCGGGGAACATACCCGATTTTCAGCAAAGAACCCTTTCCGTGTATTTCACTCGATGTGGATTTCCCTGGAGGTATTTAATTTATTACAAATCAGCAATACCGTTTCCTATTTATGGATCACTGACATTAATAACCAACAGTTTGCCGTTCCAAATTATCTGACTCCACGTCAATTCAACATTAAACTGCAAACCACATTCTAAAGAAAAAGAAACTGCAACAGAATAAAATTTGAATAGAAATTATTCTGTTGCAGTATATTGATTTTCAATAATCTATTCGAAGGATTTCAGAGAAATCCGGATGATCTCAACTGCCTCCCTCACCTGTGCCTCATTAATGACCAGTGGAGGTGCAAAACGAATGATATGATCGTGGGTCGGCTTTGCCAGAAGTCCGTTATCCCGCATCTTAAGGCAAACATCCCAGGCAGTCTTTCCGTTCATTGGCTTGATGACAACAGCATTGAGTAAACCTTTGCCCCTGACCAGCTCAACCATCGGCGAATGGATCTTCTCCATTTCAGATCTGAAGATAACCCCCATTTTATAAGCATTATCTGCAAGTTTTTCGTCTCTGATCACTTCCAGGGCTGCAATGGCAACACGGCTGGCAACGGGATTACCTCCAAATGTGGATCCATGTTCTCCCGGCTTTATTGTAAGCATGATGGGATCATCAGCAAGAACAGCAGAGATAGGCATTACGCCTCCGGAAAGGGCTTTCCCAAGTATCAATACATCAGGACGAACGCCTTCCCAGTCACAGGCCAGCAGCTTCCCTGTTCTTGCAATCCCTGTCTGAACTTCATCTGCAATGAATAAAACATTCTTTGCCTTGCATAGTTCATAGGCCTTTTTCAGGTATCCTTCATCAGGAACAAAAACTCCTGCTTCTCCCTGTATCGGTTCCACAAGAAAACCAGCCACATTCGGATCTTCAAGCGCTTTCTCCAGCGCTTTCAGATCATTGTAAGGAATCGGGATAAAACCCGGTGTAAAGGGTCCGAAGTCATCCCTGGCCTGTGGATCATTCGACATCGAGATAACCGAAATAGTACGACCATGAAAGTTGTTCTCACAACAGATGATCTTTGCCTGGTTTTCCGGTATCCCTTTTACCTTGTAGCCCCATTTACGGGTCAGTTTAAGTGCCGTCTCATCACCCTCGGCACCGGTATTCATAGGAAGAACACGCTGGTAACCGAAATATTCGGTGACAAACTTTTCATAAACCCCAAGGACGTCGTTGTAGAATGCCCTGGAGGTCAGCTCCAATGTGCTTGCCTGGTCGATCATCGCCTGGATGATCTTTGGGTGACAATGACCTTGATTTACAGCAGAATATGCAGATAAAAAATCAAAGTATCGCTTGCCTTCAACGTCCCACATGAAGACACCCTGTCCTTTGGCAAGAACTACCGGCAACGGATGATAATTATGCGCTCCATACCTGTCTTCCAGGTCCATTGCCATTTGAGAAGTCTTAATTTCATTCATAAAAATTCCTGATCGTTTTATCGTGTAATAATAAATGTTCCCGAGTTAAAGAGTTTTGAATTTTCAATCAACTTATAATAATAGGTTCCTGCACTGAGATCACTGACACCAATCTGTTTTGAGTTTCCATTCATAGGAATCTGACGAATCAGTCTTGCCTGGGCATCATAGATTTCAAAGTATCCATTCTCTATATTGCGTCCTGTCTGGATTTTCAGGTTATATGAAGCAGGATTCGGAGATATTTTAACGTTTACAGAAGGCATAAGAAGAAGTGGAAAGCCACTTACACCAATAAGATTTACATCGTCAAACATTGCCATGCTACCGACCTGACCCTGGCTGCCAAACATATTAAGGGCATTAAAACCTCCACAGGATAGATATAAAAGAGTAAGTGTATCAGGTGTAGTGGACTGATCTATGTAATTGACAGCTGTGTCAAATTTTGTCCACGTATTGACCGTACCATGGAAAACAAGTCGATTATAGGCAAGTGTATCACGATGATGAGTTGAAGTATTCCATTTTGAAAGCAGAAGAACAGCTGCTGAGGAATCATTTGAGATTGGATAAGATTTATAGTAACCTAAGAATCTTGTGGGTAAAGTGGTCCCATACGGATAAGGCTTCCCCAGAATTGCTCTCTCCCCTAACCAGTCAATTTTTATAGTACCAATAACACCAGGAATTTTAACATTCAGATAAGAAATAAAACATGTCACCAACCGGGCCGAATAGTTGCCACTATTGGCGGTATCACAACGATAGACACTGATTCCTGCTCCAACAGAGTCTAGAGCATTTAATGTTGAAAAGATACTGCTATCAGGTTCGTAATAATTCCATCTACTATTTAATTTCCATGATTCGAAATTACCACCACGGATGTTTTCCTGTCCGTAACCAGAAGCAAAAATGCAAAAAATAATTACTACCAGTGAAACCAATTTTTTCATAATGAAGATTTTAATGAATTAAATGTTAAATATGTAAAAGAACTTGTAAAGATGTCGTTCTGGGGGGTTCTATTGTCATAGGCCTCAATGAATATTCCGTATTAAAGAAATTCTTAACAAGGAAAGAAAACTTGAAGTCTCTGTAAGAATAACTTACCCGTCCATCAACAATGAAATTGCCGGTCTTATGCGTGTCCCGGTATTCTTTAATTCCAGAATGCATTACCGGTTCAAGGTTTATAAGATCTGCATCAATGTTTTTCATGTACCCATAATAATTTCCCGAGAAGCCAATTCCGAATTGCTTTTTAAAAGTCAACTGAAAATCTGATTTTAAAAGACTCTGAATACGATATTTCAGAATATTTCCATTTGGATCGGAGGATGTGCTGTTAAATGAATAGTTGCGTACATTCCCAGTGGCGACTTCTTTGTGGGAGTAATAAATAAGATCCGGCTGTAGCGCAGTAGGTACAGAATAGGTGTAGCCTACGAGCAGCGAAAGATCCAGGTTACGGGCAATTCTGCCCTCTCCACCTACCGACATATCTGCTCCATATATCCGTGCGGGACCGGTATTGAGGAACTTGAAACCGGAACTTTGGTGAAGTAATGTATTACCCCAATCCCCGAAATTAAATTCTATGTAGTTCTTGTAATTCTCTAAGAAACCTGAAAGATCTGCCATTCCGACAAATTTCCCAATCTTAAACAATTGCTTGATCCCAAGTTCATAAGAGTCACAGGTTTCTGATTTCAGATCAGGATTGGGATAAAAACCATAGCCACCAGAATTGGTTGTAATGTATCTTTCACCAATGCTTGGCGCCCTGTATCCTTGTCCGGCTGAAGCCCTGAAAAATGTTGATTTGCCGACCCTCATATTTAGTCCTGTTCTGAGAATAGGTTTGTTCTCAGTCAGATCTGCAACATTATAATATTCCCATCGCCCTCCAAGCAATATCGTCAATCGGTCAAAGAATTTTTTCTCAAACTGGGCATAAACAGCCAGGTTTTCGGAGGTATAGGTGCCATTCTCATTTGCAGCCGTAGTTCCTAAGGAATCAAGTTTACCAGAAAAGACCTTACCGAATGAATATGAATAGATGTTCGTTATGCCTGCAACCAGGATAAATTCCTTCACCTTTTGAAACTTGTGTGTGTGCTGAAATTCATTGTAGATGCTTACGAACATGCTCGACTGGTTATTATTGGCATCGGTATTGCCGTAATAAATACGGTTTTTCAGACTATAACTGTTTCCTTTTTTGGTGAAATATTTGACATAAGGATCTGCGTAAAAGGAAAATTCCTTAAAGTGTGATAATGCACCAGGATAAGCCCTGTAAAGGTTTGTATCTGCATTTTGCCAGAAGTAGGTCTCGGCATATTCATTGTACATAAAGTTGCCATTCAGGCCATAAGTCAAGCCTTCAATTTTTTTATTCCGAACCCGTGTGATAAAATAGAATTTTCCTCTTTTGGTAAATGCTCCCTTGTTAAAATTGGTATCTTTTACCGACTCTGCAGTACCGCCAATGTAACCCTGATCATTATATATGCTTGCACCTATACCCAGGTCAAAGTTGTCCACCTGCTGAAGGTGAGAGACTGTCAATCCATAAATAATTGGATTCATTCCTGACCATGGCGTTGCATAAGTCCGATCGGGTTTACTGTAAACTCCCAGGAATGAATTTACCAGTGTTACCGGCTTATCTGTAGGATAAGAAGTACGGATATTGATAGCTCCTGTAATTGCAGAGGAGCCATATACGACTGAAGATGCTCCTTTTACCACTTCTATCTGATCGACATCATCAACCGGAAGGAATCCCCAATCGGGACGTCCTGCATTGCCGCTCAACATCGGAATATCATCCACCATCACCATTACACGGCTTCCGAGTCCGGAACTAAAACCACTTCCTCCACGAATCTGCGGCTCATTATTCACAATGGTGACCCCCGGGATCTTTTCAATTGCTTTATCAATGCTGGTGGGATTGGACGCTAAAATTGATGGCGACTTCAGAACTTCTATTGTAGAAATTGAACTCTCAACTTTCTGCTCATATTTTGATCCTGACACTACGAATGTGCTTAACTCCTGGGAAATGGGTGTCATCTGGATATCAAGAAAAATCTTTTTCTTTCCATCAACATTAATATGTTTTTCCTGCTTTTCATACCCTACACAGGAAATTATCAGAACCGTTTCCCCTTTAGATAGTTCCAGCTGATATAATCCATTGCTATCACTGAAAGTGCCTGAAGACAGTCCTTTTATGCCGATATTGACAAATGGCAAACGTTCCCCGGTCTGCTCATCAATAACCTTCCCCTGTAATACACAGGTTTGAGCCTTGATACCAGAAAAGGAAACAAGGCTAAGCGTTATAATTAAAAGAAGCAGGTAGAAATATTTCATACCATCGGTTTTATGGGACAAAAGTAGCATAATTTCTCCAAGAAAAAGTAAAAACCTTAAGTCGCAACGGCCCCAGTATTGATTATCAACGCGTTATACTTTCCGGAAGGAGATGGAATCAGGGTTCCTAATCCAAATTTATCCCACTCCTCATCAATTTTCCGAATTGTATCTTCATCCATGACGATAACATTGGGCCAGTCACGTGTAAACCTGTCTAAATCCATGGTCTTGCGGGTGCCATCTATTACCAGCATGGGGCAAAATGAGCTTTCATCAGCGACAGGGTTAAAACAATCCCTCATGGGGTCTATATTGTTACCCGTTATCCATGCAACATCCATTGGAGAATAAATATCAATATTCGGATCAAGAAAAAGGAGAAACTTAATATCCTTTATTAGTCCCTGTTTGATGAATTCCGAACTCAGATCCTTCAGATGGCAAATTCTGTTCTTTTTTACCGACAGCACGATAAGTGATATCCCTTCTGAAAGGAACCGATCGTTGATGGCAGTCACCTCGGGAAATTTCTTAAGAATAGCTTTGGAATTGATAAAGGAGTTGGCCGGTTTTGAGGAAGTGTCTTCAATTTCCTCAGGCAACTTTATTGTGGCATCGATGCCAATCTTACTGCCGAATGAAAAGCGGCGGCTGGAATGATCAAGGATGTCAACTGGACCTTTTATGAACTGGATATCCTGCAGAGGGTCTGTTCTCAGGGAAACCTCTCTTGCAACCGCTTTGTAATCATTCAGATCCACATCGCTACTCAATACAATCATGATCTTGTTGAACATCATTTGCCCGGCTCCCCAGAGAGAAGTCATAATTTTCAATCCTTGTCCCGGAAATGACTTTTCAATTTTCGTAAGAACGATATTATGGAAGACGCCGGCCACGGGCATATTAATGTCTTTCAATTCAGGGACTGAAACGAGTTTCATTGGAAACAGAAACAGACGTTCCGTTGCTTTTCCTATCCAGCCATCTTCCATTGGCGGGATTCCAACCACCGTTGCCGGATAGATTGCATCTTTTCTGTGTGTTATACACGTCACATGAAAACAGGGATAAAAATCTGCCAGGGAATAAAAACCTGTATGGTCGCCAAATGGGCCTTCAAGTACAAAATCCTCTTCCGGATCGACAAACCCTTCAATGACAAAATCAACATCAGATGGTACTTCAAGATCATTTGTCAGACATCGCACCATGTCGACTTTCTTCTTCCGTAAAAATCCTGACAACATATACTCATCAACATTCTCGGGTAACGGTGCCGTAGCAACATAAGTGTAGGCTGGATCGCCGCCGAGAGTGACGGTGACAGGCATTTTCATTCCAAGTTCCTTATATTTCGAAAAATGATGTGCTGAACCTTTGTGACGATGCCAGTGCATTCCGGTCAGAGCGGGACCGAAAACCTGCATCCGGTACATTCCCTGATTGCGAATGCCTGTAATAGGATCTTTGGTATGAACGACAGGAAGTGTTATAAAGGGGCCTCCATCGGCAGGCCAGCAGGTCAGAACAGGAATCCTGGAAAGATCAGGTTTATCCATAATGACTTCCTGGCAACTGCCTCTCCTTTTAATCGATCTTGGTATCCAGGATGAGATCTCCTTCAGGGCAGGAAGGATCTTAATTTTATC
>Ga0224559_1001785_pt1 | contig 11478 bp, 17 predicted proteins | sample 714S33034metaG_FD_180676 | JGI IMG/M metagenome (GOLD analysis project Ga0224559, IMG submission 180676) | Peat soil microbial communities from Stordalen Mire, Sweden - 717 S3 30-34 | ecosystem: Environmental > Terrestrial > Soil > Wetlands > Peat | place: Sweden: Norrbotten County, Stordalen... | reverse complement strand
ATATGATTCGTCGAATTCCATTATAAGCTTTAATTCGAAGTTTATATAATCTAACCAATAACCTAACTTAGCAATATAATACTCTCCACCGCCATACTGACCTTTAATATTAAGAGCTTCATCAAACGCTTTAAATATTTCACAAGCTTTCTTGTTGAAACTTGCAAATTGATTGCCATTTAATTTCATACGCTTTATAACTCTTAATCTTGCTTTTCTTTTTCTTTCTTTAGAAAAATGTGTTCCGATTAATTTACTTTTATGAGTTTTATAATATCTTTTCATACCTTTCTTTACATTATTACATTCTTTCTTTGAACGTTTTCTACCAATTTGAGTCTTTGATATTTTATTACACACACTTTTCGGCTGATGTTTTCCAATCATAGGATATTTATGAGTCTTCCAATATTTTTGTATAGCTTTAGAAATTTTTTTCTTATATTTTTTAGAACGATGTATCCCTATTAATTTACTTTTATGAGTTTTATAATATTTTTGTATAGCTTTAGAACTTTTTTTTCTACGTTCTTCAGAATGATGTATTCCTTTTAATTTACTTCTATGAGTTTTATAATATTTTTTAACACCAATAGAACATTTTTTACAAGTTTTACTATCTCGCTTTTTACCAGTCCAATAACTTTTATAAACTTTTTCTATTTTTTTCTTTGTAGTTTTACTATTTTTCTTCATTTTATTTTTTCTTTAATTCTGCATTCTTCAATCTTAAATAATCAGATGCTTCTTGTACATGTTTAAATACTACTATTGATCGTTCAAAAGGATTAAGTATAAATGTAGGCATCAAAGGTAATGTTATTGGATATCCCTTTGATTTTGACCATCTACATTTGATTTTGTAGCTTCCAGGTCTAATACCCCAGCGCATTTTATTATGCTTTACAAACTCTTCAATGTCTGGACGATGATTATGCCAGATAACACCTACATCAAATGGTTCTTCACCTTCGTCATACCAACGTTTAACGGTATGAGTATAATTCAATGCTGAATTAAATCTATATTGATGTCGAGCTGCAATTTTATAATCTATTCCATTTAATTTAATAGTCAATCTAAGCTCTTCTGGGGAATATAACATTCGTTTTCCTTTTATCATAGTCTTTATTAAATCTATTCCACTAACATCACTTGTTCTCCAATCATGATTTCCACTTATTGATGCAACTATTTTATTAGTTATTTCTTCATCTGTATTACCAAAGAATTTAAAATAATGTTCTAACAACATCTGTTCTCTTTTTGGGGAACTATCTTTATTCACAAGAGCTTCCATAATATTAGCTTTAATATAATTTTCAAAGAAGTCACCACCAAATAAAACATACATATTATCTGTATTTTTTATTATCTGTGCATCTTCTCTTGCTTGTTTATAATCTATTCCTATCTTCCCAAAATGCTGGTCTCCAATACAAGTAAAACCTATATATTTTTTATCATTAAAAACTATATTATGATAACTTTCTTGTTTAAATAATACAATCTCTTCGTTAGATGTCTCTTCCATAAGTTTCCAATATTCTTCTGAAGAATTTTTAACAGGAATATTATCTATACTTTCTGTTTTAAATCCTCTATGATACTCTACTTTTCTACTATACATCCTTAAACCATTATCACTTAATACATTTCTTAATTGACTTACACTACTATTTGAAAATATTTCTTTCTGAATTTCAGATAGATTATTATATAATCCGCTTTCACATGCTACTTTCAATTTATTCACTAATTCTGAATTCCAATATAATGATTTTTTTGCTATCATTGTATTTCTTGCTTTTGTTCTTAATAGCATATGTCTTTGTTTTTCATCTTTTGTAAACGATTGAAATAATCTTTGTTTTCTATTATCTACTGAGCCTAAAGATTTTTTCATAATATCTGATATCTGAAGCATTGTATAAGCTTTTTCATCTAATAATAATTCTTTTAATTTCTTATTTTCTTCAATACTCCAAAATTTAGCTTTCATATTTTACCTCATTTTGTTTTGGTACTATAATAAAATGCTTGAATCACCCATATGATATTTCCAATCACCAAACAAATGCCGGCATAGAAACTAAACATTTGATTTAATGAAGGATAGTAGTGTAAGTTCCATAATCCCCATATAGCATAAAATATCCAGACTGGCCAAAATACACCTTTTATTTCTTTGTCTTTATATAATTTATAAATGTTTATCCAAATAACTATTGCACCACCAAATTCAAAACATGAATTGATTATATCATTCAAATGAATTCTCCTTAGTCAAAATAAGTTGGTATTCCTTGTCGAATCATTCTTAAAAATCTATATAAATCATGACTATAAACTAACACTTCACCCATATCATTCAATGAACATGTTTGTCCATATATCCATTTACTGAATTGTTTATATTCTTCTTTATTAAGCATCTCTTCTATTTCATAATTAGAATAATCTTTTTGAGAAGCTAATAAATCTTTAATAGTGTTATAAACTGGAATTGCAAACTTCTTTGCTAATTTTACTTCTTTCTTTGCACCAGATGATTTACCTTTTATATAAAGTATATTATCATGTCTTAATAATTCTGCATAACATTGTCTCATCCATACATCATATGGATGTTTTTTATATTTATCTTGATAATGAGAAAGAAGTGGTACATGTACTAAAAATCCTAATTTCATAAGTTCATCTGCATAATCCATTTGTATCTTAACATTTTTTTCTAATAATTTATCAGATGTTATCTTGCCACCATTTGAATATTGAGAAGCAATATATACTGATCTCATTCTATTCTCCTTGAGAATTCTATTAAATATGCTGTTAAATCTATCATTGTATCTTTATCATCATTCGTTAATTTCTCTTTCTTATATAAATTATTTTGTATTACTCTTTCTAACACTAAATTGAATCTTTCTGTTTTTATAATTAATCCACTCAGAATATATTTATCAGTTCTATCTTTAATACTACCTCTTACATTATCTCTGGATTCTGTTATTTTCTTTGCTGCTTCTACTATATCCAAATTAATTCACCTTTATAATGTCTTCGATCTGCTGTGCAAGCTTTGCATCTTTCGAAGTAAGTGGTTCATCTTCATCGCCTACATCATTTAATAAATCTCGTAATCTTTCTAATTCTTCTTTGTTGGTAACAATATTAATATCTCTTGTTATTCCATTTGGTATAAATTTCATAATTCACCTCTTTCATTTTAATAATTCTATTTTATCTTGAATTTCTTCTTTACACCAATAAAAATATCTATAAAAATCTTCTATTGTTGGCGCGCCATTTGCTTCATATAAATCGACTAATAAATAATTTTCTTTCTCATCAGTAAATATTCGTTGCATAGTTCGTTCAATCATATTCTTATCATTATCTACTATACCTGTATTTTGGAATGAGTCCTTTAAAATTTTGAAACAATTGTCGGTATCTCTATTTTTTCTAAGATTTACAAAACAACATTCCATTATCACTATTGTGTCTTTAAAATTTGGACAATGATTAGTATTACGCTGACTTTTTATTTCCCATTCTAACGCTGTTTTAGAATCAGCAGCATCAGAGTCCATATAAAATCTTGATTTTCCACCTTTGCCCAATGAAGTCGAATGCCACATCGAATTAACAGACTTCGGTAGACTTAATTTGAAATGATATTTTTCTAACATGTAAACCTCTATTCTAAAGTGTTCGTCCTTGATCTTGTCTTCTTTCTTTCATTGGATGGTATATAACCGCTTTGTTATCTATTCCTGAATATTCTGAAATTGTTTCTTTAAGTAATGTATCATTTCTCATAAGCTTCTTTAAGAAGTTTTCTACATCTTCATTGCTATAGTCTTCGTTTAAAGCTTTTTCTATTTCTTCTTCAAGTGAACTTTTTATTTCTTTATGTTCTTCAATTATATTTTCTATTTGTTCTATTATATCTTCTTGCCATTCTTTATTATAATTAACATTCAAAGCTCGATCATCTATAAATATCGAAGTGTATGGGGATTTTATATTAGTTACTTTCGATATTGGACAATCTATGTTCTGCAAATGTTCTAATAATTCTTTCTCAGTATGATTTTTACTACCAAGAGCTGCAGTAAATAGAGTTAAGTTCCAACCTTTCTCTTTCATTTTCTTGACAAATTCTACATTTTTTATTATTGGTTTACCAAACTCTGGATATTTATTCTCCCATAAAGTTCCATCACCGTCAATATATATATTATAATTATGACTTGAGCTTTTAATTTTAAAATCATTATCTTCAAACTCTTCATATGAAATATCTTTACAACTTCCTGTCATTATATTATCTATATAAATTTTCTTTGGTTTGTATTCTATAACGAGTCTATCTAAAACATCTAAATTTTTATCACTACTACATTCAACATTCATTTCTTGATCAATAAATGTTATTCTTATAAAACCCGCTGCTAAAAGTTTATTCATATAAATCTGGTTATGACTTTCTATATCGTTCAATATTTCATCAAGTTTATCTTCATCAGTTTCATCTATTACACTTCTCAATAATCCCCAATTTGGAATAAATTTTAATACTAATTCTGCATGATCGAATACCCAATTTATATGCGGTCTATCTCCTATTTCATGTAATTTACCATCTGGAAATATGAACCAAGAATTCATGTAATTAACATTATGACTTGCGTGTATTACTATATTAGTCCATGAGCCTTCATTAAATACTTCTTCACCTAATGTTTCTTTTTTAAACGATGGATTTCGTTTTAAAATATTATTTATTAATTTTTCACTATTAGAATTTGTTGAAGTATAAATCTTTAAGCCTTGTTTTATTTTGTCTTCTAATTTTTTAATCCAATTATGCATATCTTCGATATCATTTCTTTCCATTTTGCCTGATTTAGAATTAATACCAAGAATATATATTGCATCATTAGTTTCAATATACTTCACAAACAAATTGCCAGTGGTTTCTATAATTGGCTTCTTTCCAATTTGCTGTTCAGCTAACTTATCATATTGATTTATTGTATTTATAAAATCACTATCATAAGTAGTCTCAAGTGATTTATTATATTCTTCTTGAGAAGATGGTTTAGATGAATATATACCATCGTCATCTTGTAATTCTCTATGTATAATACTGAAATAATTGCCTTCGTCAATATGAAATACTTCTAACATAAATTTTATTATATTATCAGTGTCTTCTTCTAACTCGACGCAGATATTATCTTTATATTTACCTGGATTGCTATCAAAAATATGCTGTCTTAATGCTTCATGTAAATTACCTCTTTCTTCTTCAAGTTTAGATAATTGTTTTCTATTGTGTTCAAATTTCATCATATATTGTATATGTTTAACGTAATTTTCAAATAGATTTTTATCATACCATGCTTTAGTATAATAATCTTTAACAAGTTGATCTTTAGATTCTATTTTTTTCTTCAATAATACATCGATGTCTTTCAACGAACATCCCGATGCTTTCTGATGTCCACCACCTTTACTGTCCAAAACTTTTATTAATTTACAACAATCAATGTCTTTACAAGTATATAACCCGATGTTCCAAAATTCATTCTTAACATTTTCGAAACTTAACACTAAATCATAGTCATTAATCTTATCTCCAAATTGTATCGAGCCCTTATCTCCATTAATACATAAACAAGAATGTCCTTCAAATTCTATTTCGAATGAACATTGTTCTAACTCTTTCGCATATTCTATTTTAATATAATTATAAATAGCTTGACCATTATTTAAAATTATTTCATCACAATCTGTAAAACCATTCTCAAAGTTATTTCCTTCTATAAATTGATTCCAAAATTTTAAACCTTTTTCAGTCGACGGATCAGTTTCATTTGCACGCATGCCATATTGAAATGGCATTATCTGATTTTCCCAGAGTTGTTTATCTAAATCATTCCATGTATCATAGTCTGATAATAATCTTAACCACTTAGGAATTCCACCATCTTTGCAAAATTTCCACGCTAACAGGCACGCTGATTCATATTTAGTACCACTATATATTGGAAGTTTATTATCTTGACAATATTTTATATGTTCCACATGATGATCTATGATTTGCAATGATTTTATTCTATTATATAATTCTATTTCTTTTTCAAAAGGTTTCAATGAAAAATCAGTGATTGTTAATTCATCTTCATCTTTTATTTCATCACAATTAAATTCGATACCATAGTCAAGCCCGATTAGTCTATCATATTTAAATGCGCTATTTAAAATTGCAGCACTGCAATGACCATCAAGGTCCGATGAGTGGTATATTAATATTTTCATATTATTTCTTTACAATCATCCATGCTTTTTTCTCTGCGTCCCATACATATTGCATTCCATTTTCAAGAACGGTCTTCGGCTTTTCTGGAATAGTTTCACTAACTATCTGATTCATTTCATCTTGAGATAAAGTTATATTGAATGAGCTTAATATCATATCAAATGTTTCTTTTGATATTTTATTTTCATTCATATGTTTTGCAACCATGTCTATTGTATTCTTTCTAAAAGTTTTATAATCTTCGCTTGAGAAAAATATATCTTTTATTTCTTCGTATTTTTTATCTTTATCTTGTTTAGCAGTGAATTTTGATATTACAGAATTAGCTGTTTTATCAATTGATTTAATAATTTCTTCTTTTAAATCACCAACAATTGACACATCTAACTCTCTTAATATATTTCCTGCTTCTGTAAGCTTCTTCGCATTCTCATCATTCAATAAATCTTTCTCATTTTTTGATTCAAGATTCTCAATATAATCTTGCAACATCTTCAATTCATCTTTTACATTAGTGTTCATATTTCACCTCTATTTATTAAATATTATTTAATAACTTCCTTATTACATTCAAATAATCTATAATATCTATCTTATTTTTTCCATATCTGAATGTATAAACTTTAGTTTTTGTATCATAGTTAATGTTATTATTGACAATATATGTTATCTTCTTTATGATTTCTCCAACTTCTTTCTTAATATAATTATTGTTATCTATCATTTTATTTAAAGTATTATCTTTATTCTCTTCTTTCTTGCTTTGTATAGGTAATATCGAAGCAATGATATCAAGTCTTTCACCTTCAAAAGTATTTATAAATTTTCCATTCTCATCATTTAAAGCCCAACATTCAAAACCTTTATTAAATTTATAAAAATATTTTCTATCTGAAGATTGAAATACACACCAATCTTCTTCTCTTTTCATTTTCTTATTTTTTAATATAACTGCGATTAAAGGCGGGGAGAATACAAAATGATCGATTCCTTTAGTATATTTTCTTTGCATTGTATCTTCGAATATAGCTTGACCGACACAATCTTCTTTTAACAACACTATTTTTCCATCAATATTGTTCGTAATATATTCTAACATTTTTTGAGTAAAAGGTTGTGATACACGAAGAACAGCTTTCGTTTTATATACAAGAATTTGTTTGATTTCATTTCTTATAAAAAATTCTTCAAGTTTATTGTTCATCATGAACCTCATTTGTTCAAACAGGGAATACCTGGGCAAGATATTCCCTGTTCTTTTGTGAAGCGACAATCACAAAACTATAAATAAACGGAGACCTTACTTCTTTGAGCCTTTTACATTTTTAGGATTAAAATCTGGATTTACAAATCCAAATTTTGAAAAAGGTCCTGTGCCAAGTGTATTTTCACAATGTGGACATTTCAATACTGTGGGATCCATATTCTCATTCATTTTAATTGCATCTTCCCAAGTAACATAAACTTGTCCGCCATGAGTTGTAGAACAATTCCCACATCTTGCAACAATTGAATCTGGCTTCTCATCGAATGTAAATGGATTCTCTTTTGTTCCCTTGACTGCATTTCTGTCGATTTTATAACCATTTACCACTTTGAATCTTTCCTTTCCTTCAAGTTTCTCATCAGGTTGTTTTTCAATCTTTGTTTCTTTTTCTTTTCCTTTCTTACCTTTTTCTTTTTCTTCCTTAGCTTTTTCTCTTTCTGCTGCTTGCTCAAGTTCATCGAGATCTAAATCTGCCATTTCTTTTCTCCTCTTCTTACTTAGTTTTTAATAAATTATTTATAGTATCAATTTCTTCTTTCGTATAATTCAAATTTGATAATTCATTTAATGCAATTTCATTAAGTCTATCTTCTTTAATTCCTGGAATTTCTTTTAAAATTCTGTCTTTTATAAGTTCAAAATCATTGTATATTCTTATTTTTAATTTATCTTGTTCTGGAGCTTTATAAGCATCTGGTTCTAAACCTTGCGGTAATTCTGCGAAATCAGTACCTCGTCCTATTTTACTTGGTACTGGAGCTTTGAGCCAGTAATTACCACTTGAATGTTCATATGCATCATCATTTATATTACTTAATAATTTTAATTCTTTTCCAACTTTAACCCAGACTCCAGATATTCTTTCATTATTTAATTTTTTGATTATAATTTCTTTCATTGCATTAAACAATTGTCTTTTATGAAAAAATGGATATTTAATATATATTTTATTTAATGCTTTTTCACAAGACCAATTATTCTTTTTCAGTTCTGCAATTAAATAATCTTCTATTTTAAAAGATTTGTTAAATAGCATATTACCTCTTTTATAAATATATATTTTGAACTATAACAATATTTTAGACACCATAATTCTATCTATTCTATTTATAAGACTAAAATTTATACCTTGAACTTCCATCTTCTGTTTTACATCTTTTTCGTCTTTTCCTATAACTGCTATCTTGTCATTTGTATGAAACCCTTCTTTTACAAAAGAAAAATCTATTACAAAGATTGTACCTATTATCTCTTCGATTTCTTTTTTTGTCTCTTCCATTCTTTCTCTCCTTTAGATTTTTTTAATTTCTCTTCTCTTTTAAAGAATACAAAATCTTCTTCGCTACCGCCACGATCTATTGCCACTCCTCGATATATTTTATCTCCAAAATCCGTTAAAACATGTCTTCTATTTTGCAACTTCTGTTCAAAATAATCATCTCCAAATTGTTCGATCATTCCAGCAATAAATAGCTTTCTTGTAATTTTAATAAAATCATTAGGCTTTAATTTTCTATTTAAATTTTTTATCCAGTAAAATTGTTCATACAATGGATGCGGTTTCATATCAGCATAATATGCTAAGATTATATGAATGCTATTATTTAATTGGTCTTTGTAGATCATGCTTTCTCTCTTCTTGTTGTTTAGATATTCTTAATACTTCACCAATATTAAAAGGAAAAGGATTATATCCATGATATACTAAAAATCTTGCTCTCTCCCAAGCTTTAATATCTTCTTCTATAAATTTCGAATTCTCTTCTTTCAATCTTGCTAACTCTTCTTCGCTTTGTATTTGTACTTTATTACCAGTCAATGATTTTTTCATTTGTTCTCCTCTACATTCAGTTGATCAAGTCCCATAATTCTAAATATTTCTTTGATATCTTTAATTATATCTTTCGATATTTGTTCATCACATCTTTTTCTTAATATTTTTAAAATTACTGGCATAATTAATAATAATCTATCCATAACAAGTATATCTAATTTATTACTATTCTCTACTTCTAATTGTAATTTAATTTTCTTTTCCACGATAGACATCATTTCACGAGTATATTCTTTAGAGATTACTTCTAAATAAGGTTCTATCTTATCTCCTTGTTGTTCATCAAGCATTTTCATTCGACTCATTAATCGCTTTTGAAAATATTCAATAACTGCTGCATTATTTCTTATATCTATAGATTCAATATTGTCTAATTTTGTATCTTTGCTTTTTCCCATACCACCATTAACTAATGCTATATCAAACTTAGTAGGTATTTCTAAATTAGGTTTTGTTTTATTAGTTATTTCTGCAACTCTTTGATTTATATATTCTTGCAAATCAGGTTTTGAAAATTTAATTTTTCCAGTAAATCTATTTTTTATTATTGGCATTATCTCTTTCGGAGTAAAATCATTTTTCATCATAAGCATTTTATCAATATCTATTCTTAATGTCTCTGGTAGTAAATATATATTCATATTCATTGCTTGCCACTCTCCAAAAGTTTCTGTATTTTTTCAGTTATTCTTATCTCTTCTAAAGTTATATATACTACTGATGAATTCATTAATCTACTAATTGCTGAATATGATAATTTTAATAGAAGTAATATTAATATTATAGCTTTGTTCTTTGTAAAATATTTAAGCATTTTTGTTATATCAAAATTCTTCTTTAACATATATTGTTCATATTCTTTAAACGACATATCATCTTTCAGAATTATTTCTAATGATTCATCGGTAAGTTCTTCTTCTTTCTCTTCTTCATTGTCATAATTATCTTCAAAGCTTGCATCAAAATTGTTTTTTTGTTTCTGACTAATTTCATCTAAATCTATATCATTACCATCTGATTTTTGTATAATACTCATTTCATTGTAATTTTTTTCGAAAAATTCAAAATCTTTTGTAACAAATATTTTACTTAATACTTGTTCATCTTCTTTCTTTCTTTCAAATTTTATTTGTTTTCCATTAGGCATTATCAATATATAATTTTTATCTGTTCTTTTAAATGTCGCCCCATATCCTTTTATCTCTTTTACTTCACTACAATATTTCTTTACATCATCACAAGTAAACTTTTTTTTCCAATTAATTGTTCCTACATATGAAATATAATAATCACTAAAATTTCTTTTAGGAATTTCTTTATTACATATAATATACTCATCATATATAGTATACTTTACTCTATTCTTCTTCATTATAAGAATATATTTTTTTAATTGATATTTGTTAGCGCAGCAATATATGTGGGCCATTATTTGTTACCTTCAATCTCATCAATTGTCATCTGCATCATATTACTTTGTGACCGCATCCATATTGCTTTCTCTACTTTACTAAATGATTTATATAGATATATCTGTGCCGAGACTTGTTTATAATACTGATTAAATGGAATTATATGAGAAAAATCTTTATTCCATATCTTCTTAATCTTGTGATACATTTTATTATTATTTATAGATTCTTTATTCTTCATTAATTAATACCATATTGGTGCAGGTCCATATGGTAATTCACGTGAACTATCGGGCCATATATAGGGCGGATAATTAGGCCATAAAATCGATGGATTTTTAGATAACTTTAAAATCTCTACTTCTAACTCAAGATTCTTTACTTTCAACTCTAACGTCTCAATCTTTTCTTCATTTGTCATAAGTCATCTCCTTTTTAGTATATTAAATAAGATTTGTGAACACTATTGAATGACTAATTTTTTCTGCCGCCAATGCCTGTGTTAAAATTGCTACTGTCTAAGCCAGCTTTAAATAATAAGTCTTGGATAGTACTCATTTTGTCAACACATCCTTAATGGTTGCGTTTGGATTCTCTTTTAACTTTGCAAGATACTTTTTATCCATGT
>Ga0224559_1001784_pt1 | contig 11478 bp, 16 predicted proteins | sample 714S33034metaG_FD_180676 | JGI IMG/M metagenome (GOLD analysis project Ga0224559, IMG submission 180676) | Peat soil microbial communities from Stordalen Mire, Sweden - 717 S3 30-34 | ecosystem: Environmental > Terrestrial > Soil > Wetlands > Peat | place: Sweden: Norrbotten County, Stordalen... | reverse complement strand
GTCTGCAGCTTGGGCACTTTTTCCTGGCGCACCACGCACATGCGGCAGGCCGCCTGCAAGGATAGCCCTGGGTAGTAGCAGAACGCGGGAATCTCGATGCCCGCCTTGCGGCAAGCGTCAATCAGCAGCGTCCCCGCGGGAGCGGTCAGCTTCTTTTCGTCGACTGTGAAGGTTACGTCTGGCATGTTTTGGACCCGGTCATCTTTGGAACTGGCAAAACTGTATGCTTTGATGGGTACGGGCTTTAGCCCGTACATTCAGAGCCGATTTCTATTCTCGGCTTCAGCCGCTGAGGGAAAGCAAACCACCCCAAGGACTTCCCTCAGGGGCTAAAGCCCACCACTACTCCTACCTTCAATGTACGGGCTGAAGCCCGTACCCTTCACCCCAAACCGGCATTGACCGGGTATTAGGTAGTCTCAGCTTCCTTTTCCCAAGTACTAATTGCTTCTCGCATCGCCTTTTCAGCTGCCTGAATAGGAATTTTGGCAACCTTGTCATACTCGGTCAACAAGGTCGAGTTCGGTCCAAATCCTTCCCTCTCGAATCTCGTTGTCCAAAAGCTATTATCAAAAAACAGAAGATGCTCATTGCTGCCATTTCCAGGTGCCGTGATCTCCCAGTATTTCCTACCGCCTGGTTCCTGCCACAGGTTTCCAGAAACGGTGTAATCTCCAAACGTGCCAGTGCAAGGCCCAATAAGCATAGTTCGCGTTTTCATTGCAGCAACCTCGTTCCTCACACCACCGCCAGTTCAACATGCTTTGCGAACGGACAGGGCTTGCCGTTCAGGTGGTCTTCGAACTCCTTGCGGAACTTCTTCACAAATCCAATTGTGGGCATGGCCGCTGCATCTCCAAGCGGGCAAAATGTCCGGCCCATCATGTTCTCGGCCAGGTATTGAATGTTGTCGATGTCTTTCGCAGTTCCGAATCCGGCGTGAAAGCGGGTGAGCGATTTCTTGAGCCAGTCGGTGCCTTCTCGGCAGGGGATGCACCAGCCGCAGCTCTCGTGTTGATAAAAGCTGATGGTCCGCAGCGCGAATTCGACGATGCAGGTCTGGTCGTCGATGACTACGACGCCACCCGAGCCGAGCATGGAGCCGGCCTTGCCTACCTGATCGAAGTCCATGCCCAGGTTCTCGATCTCTTCGGGCAGCAGCACCGGGGTCGAGGAGCCGCCGGGAACGACGGCCTTCAATTTATGCCCGCCGCGAATGCCGCCGGCAACTTCGTAAATCATCTTCTTCAGGTTGTATCCCATCGGCAACTCGTAGACGCCGGGGCGCTCGACGTGGCCACTGATGCAGAAGAGTCGGGTTCCACCGTTGCGTGGCGACCCAACCGCGGCGTAGGCAGCGCCACCCATTTCGATCACGTGGGGCACGCTGGCGATGGTTTCCGCGTTATTGATGGCCGTGGGGCCGCCGTAGAGGCCGACGACCGCCGGGAACGGGGGCCTGATGCGCGGAATCCCTCGTTTGCCCTCGAGCGACTCCATCAGCGCCGACTCTTCGCCCACTTCATAAGCGCCCGCGCCGGTTTGCGTGATGATTTGAAATTCAGTAGCGGAGCCGAAGATTTTCTTGCCTAGAAATCCCTTGTCGTAGGCATCGGCAACGGCCTTTTCCATTATTTCGATCAAATACCGATACTCGCCGCGCAGGTAGATGAAGCCAATTTTTGCGCCGATGGCGAGGCCGGCGATAATGGTACCTTCAATCACTGCATGGGGATCGTGAAAGAAGATCAAGTGATCCTTGCAGGTTCCGGGCTCGCTCTCATCGCCATTGACCAGCACGTATTTGGGCTTGTCCGATTGCTTGGGAACGAACGACCATTTCAGGCCGGTGGGAAAGCCCGCGCCTCCGCGGCCGCGAAGGTTCGAGGCCTTCATCTCGTCAATGATCCAGGCTGGACCCTGCGCCAGGCACTTCTTCGCGGATGCGTAGCCGCCAAGCTCGATATAGCGGTCGATCTTCGCCGCTCCCTGGCCAAATCGCCGGGTGACGATTTTTACCTCGTCCGGATGAGACACCAGCCTAGGCATGGGGAACCTTCCCTTCGGCTTCGGCCTTACCGCGATAGCCGTCCAGAATGCCGGGCACATGATCCGGTTTCAACTCGTCATGGAAGTCGTAGTTGACCTGGATGGCCGGAGCCCAACAGCAAGCCCCGATGCACTCGACTTCTTCGAGCGAGAATACGCCGTCAGCCGTAACGCCCTTGTGGCCGATGCCCAACTCCTGCTGGAAGCGCTCGTACACGTCATAGGCGCCGCGCAGCATGCAACTGATGTTGGTGCAAACCTGCACGTTGTATATGCCTGCCGGTTTGAAGCGCAGCATGGAGTAATAGCTGGCCACGTTGCGCACTTCGAGCTCGGTAATGCCGATGCGCAGGGCCACTTCGGCGATGACCGAGTCTGAAAGATAGCCGATCTCGTCCTGCGCGTAGAGAAGCATAGGAATAAGCGCCGACCGCTTGAGCGGATATTTCTCGACCAGCGCATCGAAGCGCGCCGCCAGCTTGGGCGAAAAGAGGGTCATGGTTTCAAAACTCATTACATCAACTCCCGCGCCCACGCTTCGGCTGCTATATCCATCTCTACGTCCTCTTCGGTCCCGGTTTCGTCGTGCAATCGTCCGTCTGCCGTCAATTCCAGTGTGCCATTGCTTCCGTTTTCGCGCTGCCAGTCGACCGTGGCGCCGTCGCGGCGCAAATCAAGCCACTGCTCGCCGTGCCGGACCAAAATCCTATCCTCGCCCAACTCCACCGTTGCCTGGCGGTTGTCGTTCAGCCCGTGGGCCGCGGTATAGCTGCGAAGCAGGGATGCGAGAGACACCCAGAGCTCAACGTAAACGGCAGCGCCGAAGTTACTCGAAGTGGCCACGAATAATTCCAGGAACGATCTGCTGCGCAATCTCCGCGGGTGTTATCTCGACGCCATGGTCGGGAAAACCCTCGACAAGGGACTTATATGCCTTCAAAGCCGATGTTTCTCCCTCGAGAACAAATTCCGTGCGGCCAATCGCGTCTCCCGAATCACCAAAAAGCTCAACCACAATTCTCGATAGCCCCACTTCAACGGCGGCCGTCTGAAGAATCAATTTGCAGCATGGGCTCCGCGTTCCGTAAGCAATGTCAATCCTCTCCTCGTTTTTGAATGGCCTTTGCGAGCCGGAGAAAGTGGGGTCGCCGCGTTTTCCGAGTTCTTCGTTGGCCTTGTTCATCTCCTCGCTCAGATGAGTCTCGACACTATCGAAAAAATCGCGCAACGCCTTCTCTCGTTGTCTTTCAGCTTCGGTAGCCGCATGGGCCGCATCCTGTCGCGCCTTTTCGTCTTCCGCAAGCTTTGCATAATCGACCATAATCACCTCATCCGGGGACCGAACCTAATCGAATGTGCCAATCACAATACCCGCAATGATGTCCTGTGCAATCTCCTCGGGAGTGGGCCCGACAACTCGCAATCCCCCTCTCGCAGCACCCAGCAAGCCGGAGGATGACGCTTCCTGTCCGAAGAAGAATTCCCTGCGCGAAAGTTCCTGTCCGTTTGGCGGGCCGCAGATGATGGCCTTGATACGAGAGACCCTCGGCTGAGCATCGAGCTCCACACGGCACATAAACCCGATGCCGAACACAAGAAAGACAATCCCGTCGAAGTTGGGCAAGTGGTTCCGCGAAATGGGCTCAATCCCTCTCTTCTGGAGCTCCACATTGGCTTTGTTCATCTCCTCATTCAGGTTCGCGGTTAGTTGCTGGAAGAATACCTTCGGATCCACCGCGGATTCCTGTGCCTTGCGCGATGCGAAATTGGCGGCGTCCTGAGCCGCCTTTGCCTGGGCTGCAAGCTTTTCATAGTCAACCATGCCCGACCCCTCCTTACCTGTCGATTTCACCCAATACGATATCGATCGATCCAATCACAGCCACAACATCGGCCAACATCCTGCCCTTGCACATGGTCTCCAGCGCCTGCAAGGTAGCAAAGGACGGATAGCGCATATGAACCCGGTAGGGTTTGGCTGTGCCGTCTGAAACCACATAGTAACCGGTCTGCCCGTGACCCGCTTCAATGCCCTGATAGACCTCGCCCGCGGGTACTTCAAAGCCCTCGGTAACGATCTTGAAGTGATGGATCAGGGCCTCCATCTGGGTTTTCATCTTTTCCCGGTCCGGCAACACGATTTTGGGCGCGTCTGCCTTCACCGCGCCTTCCGGCATGCCGTCCAGCGCCTGCTGAATGATCTTTGCGCTCTCGCGCATCTCGACCAGCCTCACGGCATAACGCGCCCAGCAATCGCCGTCGGTCGAAGTCGGGACCTCGAACTTGAACTTCTCGTAGCTGGAATAAGGCATATCGCGGCGCAGGTCGAAGTCCACGCCCGAAGCTCGCAACGGAGGCCCGGTCACGCCTAGCGCAACGGCATCGTCGCCCGACAAATAGCCCACGCCTTTCAGCCGGCCCTTGAAGATGGGATTGCCGGTGAGCAGGTTTGAATACTCGTCGATTTTTTCAGGAAAGGTACGGATGAAGGCCTGAACGCGGTCGAGAAAATCCAGGGGCGGCTCCATCGACAGACCGCCGATGCGGATGTAGCTGGTCATCATCCGCTGCCCGGCCACAGCTTCAAAGAGCCTGAGGATGTCTTCGCGCTCGCGGAATGTGTAGAGAAAGACAGTGAGCGCGCCGATGTCCATGGCGTGGGTTCCGAGCCAGATCAGATGCGAATTGAGGCGGCTCAACTCGCATAGCAGCACGCGCAGCCACTGGGCTTTCTCGGGAATCTCAAGACCGAGCAGCTTTTCGACGGCCAGGGCATAACAGAGATTGTTCGACAGCGGGTCGAGGTAGTTGATGCGGTCGGTGAGGGGCACCACCTGCTGGTAAAACTTGGCCTCGCAGGTCTTCTCGATGCCGGTGTGCAGATAGCCGATCTCCGGATAGATCCGCACAACGATCTCGCCGTCAATCTCCAGCACCAGACGCAGAACCCCATGGGTCGCTGGGTGCTGCGGGCCCATATTGAGGACCATGTGCTGGTCCCTGGCGCCTGAGGCCAGCGGAGCTTCGAGGATGGGGGTTCCGATGGTGTCGGTCATTTAGCGGTAGCCCTCCACCGGATAGTCCTTGCGCAATGGATGGCCCACCCAATCGTCCGGCATCATGATGCGGCGCAGGTTGGGATGCCCTTCAAAGCGCAGGCCGAAGAGGTCGAATACCTCGCGCTCGTAGTAGTTTGCCGACGGCCAGACGGGCGTGATCGACTCGACCGACGGGTTTGGCTCCTCCACCAGCACGCGCAGCCGGATGTGCTCCTTGAAGGCGTGCGAAAGAATGTGATAGCTCAATTGGAAGCGGGGCGAGGAAGGGAACCAGTCGACCGCCGTCATATCCTCAAAAAAGTTGTAGCCGGCCGCTTGCACCGCGGCGGCGGCGGCGCGAATCTCATTGGCCTCGATAGTGAGGGTCAACTCGTTGCGGTCGAATTTGGCGTCGGTCAGCGCCGCCGGATTCCAGGCAAGAATGGCCTTGAGAGCCGGGTGCTCGGGGAGACCCTCCAGCACCGCTGTCTTGCCCAACAATGATTTCGTGGCGTTCATCCTATAGGTCCGCCTTGTCCTGGCTCCAGTTCAGGATGCCTTTGCGCACGATGTAGTAGAGTCCCACGGCGACGAAGCCCAGATAGACCAGCATCTCCCAGAAACCGAAGAGCCTGGAGCCGGTGATCTGAGGCAGCTTGTTGTAGACGACCGCCCAGGGCATCATGAAAACCGCTTCCACGTCGAACAGGATGAACAAGACGGCGACCAGATAGAAGCGCACGCTGAAACGCTTCCGGGCGTCGCCGACGGCAACAATTCCGCATTCGTATGCGGCCAGCTTGGTAACCGAGTTGCGATGCCGCCCAACGAACCAGGAGCCCACAACCATTCCCAGCCCAAGCAGGAACACAAAGACGATTTGCATGAACAGCGGGAGATACTGCCAGTAGTAAGGGATGATTGCCTCCCGGTCCGGAAAAGCCCGCACAAATTGCACCCGGCCCCTCGGGGACCGCGAACGACTCCGATCGAACTGGGCGCTGGATTGAGCTTAGGTTTTCAGAGGCCTCCCGTCAAGGCGGAGGCCTGGAGGGAGTGAGTGCAAAATCACGGTCGGAAGAACCACATGCAAAACTACCTTCAGGCTATGGATTGTGTCAGGGCACGACTTCAGTCGTGCCGCAAATAGCCAATTAAGATTTCGGCTTTAGCCACTGCGGAATTGCAAATAACTGAAACAAAGATTGCACGGGCTAAAGCCCAACGCAATTCTATTGCTCTTTCGGCACGACTGAAGTCGTGCCCTGACACTCGCTGCGGCGCGCACTCTCAATGCAAATTTGCAAGAGGCTCGCACGGCAGGCAGGTAAAGCGATGGACGGGATGCTCAGGAAGCACTTGCGCCCACATTTGAGCCACCCAATCTTTCCGCTGTCAGGCTGGACATAAAAATGCATGCCATCCGGCTATCCCCAGAGGCCGGCAACTTCGGAGCGGAGACACCGCTCCGGTGAGTCAAATCACTTGAGTTCAAATTCAGGCAAGCAATACTTCCCAAGGCAAGAAATGGGTCAAGTTACGTTTGTAATCTGAAAAGAACTCCAAGGGTGCCGAAAACAGGGTTAGGAGCGAGACCATGGCAGCTACAACGACAACCGGCTTTGTGATTCTGACTCCCGTTCAGTCCTCCGCCGCAACGCGTGTGCGTGTAAACCGCCGCCGCCGGATCAGCCCCCGGGCCGGGCATGCGCTGGAGATTCTTGGCCACGCGATCGAGTACCTGACCGACGAATTCGTCCACAGCGGCGCGTCGCTCTCTTCCAGCAATTCGCAACTCGAGGCAGTGCAGTTGCTCATGGCGCGCAACCGCGAAGTGTATTTCGAATGCCCTGAGATTCCCTCTCTGGGCGAGCGTTACCGCGCGTTCCTGCATCGCTGCGCGGCGTAACCCTGAGAAATTCGAGGCCGTCCCGCGAAGCGGGGTGAAAGACGCCGCAACAATATTCGGCTACTGCCCCAGGGCCAACACGCCAAACAACAGTAACCAGGCCAGGCTCATGGTGTGCCAGTACCAGGCAGTCACGTCCACTGCAATCTGGCGGTATTCCACGCGCTTGAACCAACCCAGGGTACACAGGCAGAGGATCAGAGCCAGCACACCAAGCAGCAAGTGGGCGGCATGAAGGCCGGTGATGAGGTAGAAAAAATAGCTGGCAGGGGTTGCCGACCGATCAAAGGCATAACCCACTGCCGTCAACCGGTTCCATGCGAAGACTTGCCCGGCCAGGAACAGGAGGCCGAGCAGAAGGGTTCCAGCTACCCACGGGATGGTGCGGCGCAAAGCCGGATGTCCCAGTCCCAGCCACTCCTCAAGCACGTCGATCTCGCGAAAAATATTGAGGCGCGCCCGCTCGATGGTCAAACTGCTTAGGAGGAGGACGGCGGTATTGAGATAGAGAATCGCCGGCAGTCGCAGCGGCGTCCAGTCGTGCGTGAATACGTGGGTGCGGGGGTTCAGCGACAGGCCTGTCTGGCGAACGAAAAAGGCCAGGACCAACACCGCAAAAAAGATCATGTCCGCTGCAAGGGCAGAAAAAAGAAAGAATCGGATGCGATGGAGACGCTCGCGCGGGCCGCCCCGCTCATTGTTCCAGTCGTCGTCCCCGCCGCCGCCCCCTCCGCCGGTTGGCCGGCGGGTTACAGGCGGCTTGCCGCCGATTCCCGGCTCCTTCCGCTCCGTTTCGGTTGGAGTGCGCGTAAAGGTGGAAGGCATTCAGGGCCTCTGTGAAGATGAGACTACTCCCACTTTGGGTTGGACGCACCCAGAAACGAACGGGGTGGCAGTTAATTGCGCGATTCGTTCCCGGTTGGCGGGAAGCGGTCTTCAATCCGGAATCGATCGGTTTGCGCCTGCGCGGGTTGCGGCCGACTCAGTCACAATCTGCACAAACAACTTGTGGACCCGGCGATCGGAGGAGAGCTCGGGATGAAAGGTCGCAGCCATGATGGAGCCCTGGCGCACCAAAGCCGGGAAACCATCGCGGACGGCCAGCACTTGAACGCCGGTTCCGGTCTCGACGATGCGAGGAGCGCGGATGAAGACCATTTCCAGCGGGCCGCCGGGAAGCGCGGTCTCACATTTCAGGATGGTCGAGTCGATCTGGCGCCCGTAGGCGTTGCGCTCGACGACTGCATCGAGCAGGCCGAGGCTGCGTTGTGGCGGGTTCAGAACCTTGCGCGCCAGCAGAATGGTCCCAGCGCATGTGCCGAACACCGGATGAGTTCCGCAATACTCATGCAGCGATTCAAAGAAGCGGTGCTTCTCAAGAAAGCGAAGCATGGTAGTCGATTCACCGCCGGGAAGAATCAAGCCATCGAGACCGGCCAACTGGTCGGCCTTGCGCACCTCGACTGGCTGGGCGCCGGACTCGGAAATGGCCTCCGCATGGGCGGCATAGTCGCCTTGAATGGCCAGTACTCCGATGCGGGGCAAACCTGCTTCCGTCAATGTTTTTCCTGGGAGCTGGAGGCTAACGTAGATTTTTGCGATTTGGCATTAAGGTCCTTCCATTCTTTGGCAGAGACCAAGACGGCAACCTCGACTCCGCACCGGGCCACAACCTGCGGACCTTCCTTGCCTGCGGCGTCCAGAAACTCCTCAAACTTCTCCGCTGCATCACTCTCCTGCCAAACCATGAGCAGAACCTCTTCCTTTACTCATAATACTGGCAAACTGGTGAGTCCACCACTTGCGGGTACGTGAGGTGTGGCGGTGCCTTCCGGTCGGCGTCTACGCTGCCGTATTCCCTTGACGATATATGTAGCCAAGTACATAATGAGTGCATGGCATGGGAAGTCGAATTCACGGATGAATTCGGTGACTGGTGGGACGGGCTGACGGTCGATGAGCAGAACAGCATCGCCGATGGCGTGTACGTCCTGGAAGAGTTTGGGCCAGCGCTCACCCGCCCGCTAGCGGATACGGTTCACGGCTCCGAGTATCCCAATATGCGGGAGTTGAGAATCCAGCATCAGGGCCGCCCTTATCGCGTTCTGTATGCTTTTGACCCGCGCCGAGTGGGCGTCCTGCTGATAGGGGGCGACAAAACCGGAAACAGCCGTTGGTACGAGGAGTTCGTTCCAAGGGCCGACGCAATTTACGCGCAGCATCTTCGCGAGATCAAGGAGTAGAGACATGGCACACAAGTGGTCTGAACTGGAAGCGAAAATGGGACCGGAGCGTGTAGCCGCAGCCCGTGCCCGCGCCAAGAAGGTGATCGAGGAAATGCCTCTCTACCAGCTTCGCAACGCCCGCGAAATGACGCAGACCCGTCTGGCTGAAGTGCTGGAGATGGACCAAGGCAACATTTCCAAGCTGGAAAAGCGCACCGATATGTACCTAAGCACCCTGCGCAGCTACATTGAAGCGATGGGCGGGGCGCTGGAGATTCGCGCCGTCTTTCCGGATGGAGTTGTGAAGATCGACTTGCTGAATAAGCTGTCAGCCTGACCAGCACCTGCGGTGGGGCCAGCGGCCTTCGGCTCGGGGAACGAACGGTGACGGATTCCCGCCCTTCGCTAGAACAAAGCGAAGGATGGGGCAACCGGCTGAGCGGGCCACTTGGTCCATTCGACCCTCCCCGGTCCCCAAAAGCGAGGGACCGGGGGCACCCAGATGATGGATGGAAAAGGCCAACGGGACCGGGGCCACCCGCCCTTGTGCTTCGCGAGGAAGGGCCATCTCTGCTAGGCTTCCGTAACTGTTCCACAAGAAAGAGAATTGATTTTGGCCTCGCATTCAAAGAAGTGGGTATTCCAGTACGGGACATTGACGTCCGGGTTTAAGCTTAGAGGCCATTTCGGAACACCGTCTGCTGGTGGTGTCGATTTAATGGGAAGTTGATCGACAAGTGACCAAGCCATAGGCCTGCTAAGGAGAAATTTTCTGCCCAGCGTGTCGCAGTAGCCGGTTGCTTTTTTCGTTCTCACGGGGAACACATAGTTTGCAGCGGGCTCAGGTGAGTCTACATACTGAGTGATTCGTGTTGAGAAATACCGTATTCCATCAATGTCTGATTCAGTTTGTAGCCACTGAAGTACCAATTGTGGAATCACATATTCGGGAGTGAATGGAGAATTTGGGTACATGACACGAATTGAACAACTGGCCAACAGGGGCCAACAAATCGCATAGGCTAATGCGAAGTCTGCCTGTGGATACCCGCATATCATAAATTCGGAAGCATTGGAGATATAATTGGCAATCATTGCTGGACTCCAACCAAAATCCAGGATTTGTACCACCGTAGTGGGAGATGCCTGAAAACGAGAAATCTGAATACTCTCAAAAGCAGGTCTCGAAAGTTCCTCCCAACAGACCCATGAAGAACCACCAAGGTAAAGCGAAGGTAGGCCAGACATACTATATCGCTGCGGCATGACCATATGACGCTTCTCAAATGGTATATGAAAGAGGTCTGGCCTCTTAAAATCAGATAGGCTGCCGAGACGAATTCGATAGAGATTCTGAAGACGATGTGTCATGGAGGAAAAGGGTGCCAACTTCGAGATGGGGCCAGCAGGACCTGCGATCTGGTGTAGTACTTTTCTCAAATGGTTATATGCTTGATGATGGAAGCCCAATAGATAGGAGTTAACGGAGTTCTTAATGCAGTAGCATAACTCTTGAAGCAATGTATGCTTACTCTTTAACTCGACAGTCAGCCAATCATCACCCTCAAGATTATCGACCTCGGACAAGAAGCGAGTAAACCATGAATCCAAGAACGCTTCGAAATCATTGCAATCTCGGCTTTTCGGAAGCGCAAGGAACTCGCTTTTAAACAGACCGATAATGTCCATAGACCACGCCTCACATCTCGCACGGGTGTTTCAGCTCGGCATAAATCCCGTTGCCACGTAGCCCACCCATGACACAGCATAAATGACGTTACCCATTCTTGCACTGTTTCTAGCACAAGGGATGGATAACAACAAAGACTTTGCGAGCGAATAGCGAGCGCCTGCCCCACCGCAGGTGGCTACCAGCCGCGGGTTTGGAGCTGGTCCTTGAGTTCGATGCCGGCGGCGGCGAGGCCTTTCATCGTACCGGTGACCTGCTCGCTGACTTCGGCCAGAATCTTGGGGTCGCTGTAGTGGGTGGTGGCGATCACGATGGCGCAGGCGCGGCTGACGGCCTCGGCGCGCTCCTTGGGGTCGTTCTCCACATCGAGGGGCGTGGCGTTGCCCTTCATGAAGATTCCCGAGCCGACGAAGATGGCCTCGGCGCCTAACTGCATCATCAGGGCGGCGTCGGCGGGGGTGGCGATTCCGCCGGCGGAGAAGTTAGGCACGGGCAGCTTGCCGGTCTGGGCAACCATGCGGATCAGTTCGTAGGGGGCCTGATGATCCTTGGCGGCGGTGTATAGCT
>Ga0224559_1001783_pt1 | contig 11492 bp, 4 predicted proteins | sample 714S33034metaG_FD_180676 | JGI IMG/M metagenome (GOLD analysis project Ga0224559, IMG submission 180676) | Peat soil microbial communities from Stordalen Mire, Sweden - 717 S3 30-34 | ecosystem: Environmental > Terrestrial > Soil > Wetlands > Peat | place: Sweden: Norrbotten County, Stordalen... | reverse complement strand
TTCCTCTTTTTAATATTCTTCCTTACATCAACCAAACCCATATGTTCCACTATTTCCTTTCGTTTCACATTTGCCATAAATACTAATTAAACCTAATTATTTTTAAATGTTTCGTCTATTACTATAAAATTGTAAATTAAAATTTAATAATTATTCAAGCATATCTATAGATATATTCCTAATTTTTTATTTTGCATAAAATTAATACGTTTCTGAATACATATATTAATATAACATTTTTGGGAGAATAGTACTTGAAAAGACACTATCAGGTAATTTTTGAAGGGTTATTAACAGTTTTGATACTAGTTGACCTTCTACTAATGGGTTTGATGGTTGCTGGATTTACAGTAGGCATAAAATCTGTTACAGTTTATAATATAGGTAATTATGATCTCATTATAGCCCTTTTGATATTAGTTGATTTCATAGTTTTTAGAATTCAAACTGATAAATCGGATGGCAATACTGGGTTATTCATTAAGAATAATTGGACTTATATTGTGTCGATACTTCCCTTATCCTTTATATGTTTCAATATATTCCATTTATTTAGTTTTGTCAGCATTATAGCGTTAATTGTTATCTTAAGATTTTATGCCCTCTATAAAGTATTGTTAAACACTGGAAAAGAAGTACGTAATTACCCTTCTAAAACAAAATTGGACTATGCAACATTTGTACTTTTATTAGTCCTTGTATTCGGTTCATTTCTATTTTTCCTTGTTGAACATGGTGTTAATCCTGAAGTTCCAACCTATGAATCCGCAATGTGGTATTCAATAGTGTCAATGACTACAGTAGGCTATGGGGATACCGTTCCAATTACAGCAATTGGAAGAATAATAGGAATAATTATAATTTTAACTGGTATGTTATACTTAAGTTTACTTACAGCCACACTTGCCTATTCATTTATAGATTTCTTTAGAGCAGAAAGCCGAAAATCGGCAGACAGAGTGGAAAAAAGGGTAATAGACTACGAAAATAAAATAGACAAGGTCATAAACACAGTAGACGAACTCAAAGAAGAGATAGACAAAACAAAAAAAATAAATAAAATTATCTTACTCAAGTTACTCTGAAAATGCAAAGAATTAATAAAATTTAAGAATTAAGTTTGGATAAAAAATATAGTTGTAGAGAAATAATATATAACATAATGGTTGATTAATTTTTTTTTGAGTTTCGGAGTCGTTTTGGTGGCTAAAAAAGATTCAGATCAAGTTAAAAATGGGAAAGAATCAGATTTGGATACTATGAATGAAATTGGCAATAGAAATTATATCCTTAGATTATTGTATCCAAATGATGTTAAACCAGATTGGAATGCTTCATTAAACATGTTTGGAGCTCTAATTGTAGTCTTCATAATATCTCAGTTACTTAAGTTAGGAAATGTGACGTTTGCATTTGTATTCAGTGGTGCATATATAGCATTAGTTTTGAGTGCAAAGATTCCTAATAAAGTATTAATACGTTTAGCTATAATTATGATTATTATTATGGGTTTAACCTTTTTTACTGCTTCATTAGCCCATATTAATCCATGGATAGGCCTTATTTTTCTTTTGTTTTGGATTTTTTTAAATTCTAGTCTAAATATCTTAGGAAAAGCTACAGGAGTTATTGGTTTTGTTGGGTTATTATTTTACATTTTAGCATTATTGGTAATTGTAAACAACCAATCATCAGCTATTGAATGGGGTTTATGGGCATTATTAGGTGCCACTATAGGTTCAATAGTAATACTCATTCCTAAACTATTAAGGAAAGATAAATCAATCCCCCAGATAGTGGCTAGTTGTTTCATTCCCAATGCAGATATGAACACCATTATAAAAGCCAGGATGTTATTGAAAAAAACTAATCCTACCCCTAAAATAAGTAGTATGATTGAAATAGCTCGGCTTTTAGTTACAACAAAGTTAACCACAGGTGGAATTGAATCTAATCTTAAAGGAAATGCACTAGAGATCTTAGAAGAATTTCATTATGAAGTAAATAAACTCAGTCAAGAAATTGCCAATGCTATAATAACTGACTATAAAAATCTTAATCTAGATATAACTGTTTTAAACAGTAAAATTAAAGATCTTACAACTATTAAAGATCTTAATGATGAAACTAGGCTAATTGTTGTTAAAAATTTGAAGCAATACCCGAAGATATTTAAAAAATCCCAAAAAATTCTCGAAGGAAATTTAATTTTAGATATTCCCCCATTATTCTTTTCGTCACAAGCATCACCTATAGAAAAGTTAAAGGCCAATTTTAACCTAAGTAATATGTACATTCGTCAAGGGATTAGATTAGCCATTGCCTTGGGAATAGCGTTCATGGCGACCCTAGTAACCAACTCATTCCATGCTTTCTGGATTACAATTACTATCTTTTTTGTTCTCAAACCAGATATTTCCAGTTCATTTAATGAAATGATCGTCAGAGTAATCGCCACCATAGTTGGAGTGATCTTAGCCATAATTATCAGTGGAATTTTAGTAACTTTAGGCTTCCCTGTAATCATTTACGGATTTATTGTTTTAACATTAGTTGTAATGTGTGCATATAAGAATGGTTATATTTTCCTAATAGCATTAACGATGTTCTTAATTTTCTTCTTAGCAATTCTTCAACCAGGAAATATCTTAGCCTCGGGATTAGCACGTTTTGTGGATATAATAATTGGATCAGTTATCGCATTTGCAGTTGGATACTTTATTTTACCAAGCAGGGTAAAACTAGACTTCAAACTACAAGTTATTAATAGATTAATATCACATACGGATTACATTAATAATGCAATTATACCTACACTTGAAAACACTGAAAGTAAAAATAAAATAGGTTTAACCATGCAGGAAATGCTAATTAGTCACAACAATCTTAAAGCAAGTGTAAATAATATTATAAACTCCTCTGATGATGTAGGAGAAGATATAAAAATTTTTAATTCAATCACCGAAGCAAATGATCGACTTTCAAGAGATTTAACCGCCTTCACAACCAAAGTAAATACCTCAAAAAATATTCATCCAATTTGGGAACCAAGCACAATTAAAATAGAACATGTTCTAACTGATTTAAAAAATTCAATAGAGAACAATACAGATCCACAACCCTTATCGGATTCAGGTTTGATCTCTGCCCAAATTGATCAAATAAAAATTAAATCGGATGATATGAATTCAAAAATTGTATTTGAATACTTAAAATGGATTATATCCGATACTACCGGTTTATATTATTCAATAAAGAAAGCCACCGATAAAAGAATATTCAAAAAATATAAAAATTTATGAAATATTTGAAACAGTTGCAAATCTGGGTGAAACAAGAAAAAGGTTCCACATTTTATCCATTACCCTATAAACTAATTTTATTTGGATTAAATTCATTACAGTTTCTTTAAGAATTAGAAATTATATAATTTGAATTTTTTAAGTTATTTATTTCAAATTCATTCAAAAAAATTAGGCTAATATTAATAATCCAATTGTAACAATAATATGTAGGCAAAACACATAGAATTATTATTTTAATTAAAATTTTATATCGTAATATATACATATATCGACGTAAATGGTCTTAATTGTCATTAAATTATTCAAATGTAAAAAAAATCAAATTTAAGTAAATAATTTAATATTCAGGGGTGATCTTACAAGAACTGCCATTGTTCTGTATTCTTATTTTATATGCTCACAAAATTAAATAAAATTTGACAAAACTATTCTATCTAATAGTTATTGTTATTAAAAAATTCATTAATCCTTCTTATTAGGATTTAAAAAAAATAAAAAAAAGAAATTTAATTTTAGGGTCCTGTTTTGAATTTGAATGTGTATATTGTTAGTAGATTGTTGCCTGCGATGTCATTGATTGCTGCTTTTGGTACAGTCACCAAGTACCATGTGTTTGCTGTTTTGGTTGTTGTTTTAATTGAGAGAGTATTTCCATTGATGGCTTTAGTTAGGGTCACATTTTTACCAGTTGTGAGGTTTTTAATGGTTATATTGTTGAAATAAGTACCTATTTTAATATTCTCATTAAATTTAATCGATATAATCCTAGTTCTGCTTACACCAGTTTTCAAGTTAGTTGGTGTAGTAGAAATTATTTTAGGTGCTGTTTTGTCTATTGTGTATGTTGATGTGTAAACACCTGACTGATTTCCAGCTAAATCCACTGCAAAGTATTTTATTGTCGTTGTGGATGTAATTGTTAGTGGTCCTGTGTATTTAGTACTATTTATAGTTGGTGTTGAACCGTTTAAGGTATAGTAGATAGTTCCATTTTCACTCATTTTAATTGTCAGGGTCTTAGTTGTGTTGTACAATCCACCAATAGTATTTGTGCTTGCTGTTGGTGATGTTGTATCTATGGCATAGGTTTTTGTAATAATATTTGAAATGTTTCCTGCTGTGTCAACTGCTATGAATTCCAGAGTAGTTGTTCCTTTATTTATGGATATTGGACTGTTGTATGGTGTGCTGCTTGTACTTGGGTTAGTTCCATTTAATGTGTAATATATCTTAAGATTTGGGTCATTATCAGTTGCAGACAGTGTTATAGTTTGATTCTTATTAAATAAACCACTATTTAAACTTGCATTAGCAACCGGGGCACTTGTATCTGGAGTAATAGTCACATCTAACGTTATGCTACTATTACCGCCCGGACCAGTCACTGTTTCTTTTACAGCATAAATTCCGCCTAAGACATATTTGTGTGTTGTGTTTTGTAATGTACTATTTTGAGATCCATCTCCAAAGTTCCAGTTGTATCCTGTAATATTTCCACTTGAATTATCTGTAAATTGCACAATAAGTGGTGCTGTATCTGAACCCATATTCAATGTGTAGTTTGCCTTTGGTGCAGGGTAGTTTACTGTAATTAAGTTTGTCAAGGTAATTGTATTGTTACCTCCGAGATTGGTTGCTGTTAATGTTACTGTGTATGTTCCTGGTGTGTTGTATGAATGTATAGGGTTTTCCATTGTTGATGTGCTTCCGTCTCCAAAGTTCCATAGCCAACTTGTTGGGTTGTTGTTGCTAGTGTCGTTGAACTGTAAGGTTATAGGCGCAAAACCATTTGTTGCGTTGACTGTGAAGTTTGCTATTGGTAAATGTACTATGGTGTATGTTTGGTTGTAGTCTGGGCTCCAGTTATTTGCCTGGTCCACAGTAATGTATCTGAGCATTGTTGTTGTGTTAATGGTTATTGGATTAGTATAAATTTTTGCTGTGCTGCTTGTTTGTGGATCGCTTCCATCAGTTGTGTAATAAACAGTAGCCATGGTATCTGCATCATATCCTGATAATTTAACAATCTGAGCATTGTTATATATTCCACTATTTGGGGTAGCTGAGGCTGTTGGTATAGATATATCTATTATGTAGGTTTTGGTATATCTTGAACTCCAAACACCACCGTAGTTTACGGCTGCAAAGTTTAGTACTGTGCTATTACTTATGGGTATTGGTGTACTGTATGGTATTCTGTTAGTGTTGTTGGTATTTGTTGGGTCACTCCCATCTATTGTGTAGTATATAATACTTCCTTGTTGGTCCGTAGTTAAAACCACATTTTGGCTTTGATTATATATTCCCTGGTCTAATGTGGTGGTTATAGTTGGTGGTGTACTGTTAAATACGTTTATGTAACCGGTTTGTGTGATTGAATTGTTACCTTCAAGATTGGTTGCTGTTAATGTTACTGTGTATGTTCCTGGTGTGTTGTATGAATGTATAGGGTTTTCCATTGTTGATGTGCTTCCGTCTCCAAAGTTCCATAGCCAGCTTGTTGGGTTGTTGTTACTTGTGTCGTTGAACTGTACTGTTAATGGCGCAAAACCACTTGTTATATTGGCCGTGAAGTTTGCTACTGGTGGAGGTAAGATTGTAAATGCTTTTAGACATGCAGTGGCGTTCATATTATTTAAGTCATACCAACTTTCACCGTTGCTACTACAAAAACTAATATTTGGTGCAGAGGTTGCGTTACTGGAGTAATCAGGTACTTTGTCTTGTATTAATATGTTAGATACATCTCCTGGTGTAGTTAGTTTAAGTACTATGGAGAATAGTGAGTTTGTTGCGAGTTGTGTTAGTTGATTTAACTTGATGGTCCAGTATCCCATGTTTAGGATTCCGCTTTGATTATCGACTAATATTCCGCTTGTTGGATTACCAACGGATACGTTTTTGTAAACGTTTAATGTGTATGTTGAGTTCATTGCTGGTATGTAAAAGCTTGCAGCTGCTAATTGGTCATTTCCAGTTGAGTTGAAAATATTAGCTATCCAACTGGTGTTCTTTCCATATCCAATGCTATCTGTCCATCCAAGTGGATCATATTGGTATATTTTATTATAGTTGTTTACTGGTTCAGCATCTAGAAATACGAAGTTATCTGATGAAAATTTTTTACTAGCTTCGGTTCCTAAACTGGTATCGTAGTATGATACGTAAAAGTATCCACCATCAGCCCATTCTGTTCCCCAACTATTTCGTACAATAAATGCACCATCACCTGGCGGTACTATATTGAAATTATATCGTGAGTAATTATCATCCCATCCAATTATATCCACTGCATGATCATATGTTGCAGTTCCATTATAATAATATCCATAGGTGCTTTTATCCATGTAGGAGTCATCCATTTCCATATAGGTTCCAACTGCCCCGTAAGTTTCTAAAGCAGATTTAATATCATCATTATCTAATGGACTTGTACGTGATGGCAGTACTAATACGTCCTGAACATGTGCAGTTGTGGTTAGGTTGGTTGGTGAGACACCGCTAGTTTCATTGTATGGATCATCTGTAGAGTTTACAGGCCCTAACCAACTTGCAAGATAGGCTGTTGACATTTCATAAAACCCACCATCATTCCACCCAATATCGAATCCTGATAAGTCCTTTAAATTGTTTTCTGAGAAGTTAGCTGTTACATTTGACAATAGGCATGATTCAAGTGATCCTATAGTTGCAAATGTCCAACAATCACCTGCTTGACCTTGATTTTGAACTGGTGGTAATTTATCTTCATTTCTTAGATCATAATAATCATTTGAAAATGAATTTGTAGTGTTAGAGGAAGTATATTCTAATTGACCTGTATTTGAATTATAGTAGATTATTCTTGGATCGTTTTTTGAATTTAATTTAACAATGCTTTGGAAAGTTGTTGGTGTAGTTGCTGTGTCTATTATATTGCCGTACCATACTGTTGTATCGTAATTATAATTTTGGTAAGCATATACAAGGTTTACATGGCTTCCATTGTTAACATCGAATGTTGACACTAAATTTCCATTTGGATCTGTGGCTAATGAGTTATATGTAATATTTAATGCGGTGGTATTTTGTATAATCCATGTTCCATTATTTTCATAAGCATAGTTTAAATATCCATTATTAATAAAACTTACATGTGGAACATTGATTGAATCTATTACGAGTGATGTGGCTGTTACATTATTGTAGCTGCCTACATAACTATAATTCCACGCCCCATTTGCAAAGTATTGATACCATAGATATTCGCCATCATAGAAAAATACATTTGGATTATTATTTGAGTCTATTGCTAGAGAGTTTAAATTTCCATAATAAAGTTCTGTATTATTCCATATTCCATTGGTTAGATTTGCATATTCTATATAATTATTTGCATCAGAGTAGCTTATACATGGATTATCATATGAGTCCATAACCAATGAATTATAGTTTCCACCATTACCTACTATTTCAGTATTCCATGTTCCATTTGACTTGTAGGCATATTCCAGATCATTATTTGTAATATCATAGTAACTAATACTAGGACTATCATTTTTATCGAATTCTAACGAATTTTCACCAAAATTTCCTTTTGCTACTGTTTCGTTAGTCCATGTTCCATTGGATTTATAAGCATATTCCAGTGCGTTATTATTGGCATCGAAATAACTAATACTTGGATCACCTGTTGAATTCAATGCTAGTGAGATGTTTGTAAAGTTTCCTTTTGACACTGTTTCGTTAGTCCAGTTATTAGCTGCTGAAGCTGAACCACAAAATAAAAAAATGCATATAAAAACAGTTGCTATTAATAATATATTTTTCAATTAATACATCCCTCCTCGTTCATTATTCAGTATACTCCCCATATTTTTAAATTATTCAATTTTTTTATATTTTTAATACATCATATTCTGTTAAATTGGATTTAATTAAAACGTGATGTCCAAAATTCCTGTAACTGATTTAAAGTGTTTTACATCCCATTTTTAACCTTTCCTCCATGTTTATTCTAATATCATTTTATGTTATTAATATATACTATTAACGTATTATTTTGAAATAAGATATTAGATAAAATTAATACAATAAGAGTAAGATATAAAAACTAGTTTAATGCAACAAAAGCTTATATGTGCATTTGCAAAAAGTATATCTTATATAATTAGCAATTTATTGTAATAATTTTCTTTTTAAATAGGGTTGAAAAGGTTTAATAAAGATAATTAAAATAAGTTGATTTTATAGTAATTTTAACTTAATTTTAATGATAATTTTAATGATAATTTTATTAATACCATTTTAAATGATATTATTAGAAAACATTAATCATTATTAATTTTTTTAATATAAACTTCTGGTAGATCTCCTATACCTATGATTTCAAACTTTTCCTTAGAAGTTTCTTCCAATGCAGATAATATGACTTCAAGTACATGATGTAAGAATAATACAGATTCTAAATTTGCTTTTATATCAAAATCTCTCTTATTTTTGAATTTAATTACTATATTATCAGATTCACGTTCAATTTTTATTTGATATTCGCTATCGTAATTAAGATGATTAATTAAACTTTCAATATTTCCTATTAAATCATTATCATCTAAATTTAAATCTGAATTTATTTTATCCCAAAATTTAGAATTGATATTATCTTTCAATTTGAATGATTTTGATTTGTTATCGTTTATTTCTTCGTTTTTGTCTTCTGCCCATATGGTCATAGCCTCTTGAACTGCATTGCTATACCATCCTCTATCAAAATGGTATTTTTGGGATGCTTTTTTCCTGAATTTCATATCTAATTTCGAATCAATTGATATTGTTATCCTTTTCAACAAACCACCTATCCTATATTGATTTGAGTCTTAATATACCTTTTAAAAAAATTTTGTATATATAAATCTTTATGTTCTGTGATTATCTGCTTAATCACATTTACACATAAGCCATTTCTTTTTAAAAGATTTGTTTGTATTTATTAAATACCCTTTTATTCAATTATTATTGATTATTAGGGAAAAATCATAAAAGGAGGTGAAAATATCAAAAAACAAGTGATGCTATTGATTTCAATAAGTTTCCTAATCGCTATTATAGGAAGTACGGGAATGGTATCGGCCGCTAACATGACAGGTAATTGGAGTGGTTCTGGCATGAAGTATAACTCCACTGCGGGACCTGTTAATGTCACAGCCAACGTGACTACAACTGGAATCGCTGGATTTTCAGCCACACCAACTGGTACTACTAGTACAACCAATTTTTGGAGTAATTCGTCAGCAGCGAATCATGCTTCATTTGAAGCTACATATACGTGGGATACAAATGTAGGTAATGGAGGAGACAATATAACACCTGCTACTGATGGTACGGGTTATATTACCTTCACTTTCAACAGACCAGTAAATAATCCTATTTTACACATAGACCGTATAGGTGGAATGGGAAATGATATTTCAAATAGTGCTATATTTACTCTACTTACACCAGGTTTAACAATGAGTAAACTCGCAGGAACTGACGCATTTAATGTAAATTCCACAAATATATGGAGAACGCCATTCGAAACAACAACTAACAACATGGAAGCAAGCTGGAATACTACACAAGGTACTGCATCTGGAAGTCTTTTGATCACTGGAAATAATATAACCAGTATTACATTCTCATGGACAGGTATCGGTGTAGAAGGTGCCGGTGGTGATGGTATTGAGATGGTTTGGGAACTTGCCGCTCCTGTAGATTTGGCTATTACTAAAACAGATAGTCCTGATCCTGTGGTGGCTGGTAAAACATTAACATATACAATTACCGTGACTAACAATGGTACTTCTAGCATTATACCAAGCGATACCTTCAATGTGGCAGATTCTTTGCCTGCTGGTTTTACGGCATCAAGTTATGTTCCGAGTGCTGGTGTTTATAATAATGCTACCGGTGATTGGACTGGTGTGACTTTGGCTAGTGGGAGTAATGTAACTTTGACTATTACGGGTATAGTTAGTCCTAATGCTGCTGGAAATTTAACTAACACAGCAACTTTAACCGGACCTGTTGGCATGACAGATCCAAATACTTCTAACAACCAAGCAACAGCAATTACTACAATAAATAGACAAGCAGATTTGACTATTGCCAAAACAGATAGTCCTGATCCTGTGGTAGCTGGTAAAACATTAACATATACAATTACAGTCACTAACAATGGACCATCAAATATATTATCCAGTGATATATTCACAGTAACAGATTCTTTGCCTGCTGGTTTTACGGCATCAAGTTATGTTCCGAGTGCTGGTGTTTATAATAATGCTACCGGTGATTGGACTGGTGTGACTTTGGCTAGTGGGAGTAATGTAACTTTGACTATTACGGGTATAGTTAGTCCTAATGCTGCTGGAAATTTAACTAACACAGCAACTTTAACCGGACCTGTTGGTGTAACAGATCCAAATACTTCTAACAACCAAGCAACAATTAGTACAACAGTAGATGGACTTCCTGTGGCTCACGATGACAACAAAACAACACCTGAAAACACTCCATTAAATGGTAACTTACCAGCTTCAGATCCTGATGGACCCATAGCATTGGTTAACTTCTCAGTAAACGGTACAACTTATGCACCAGATACAAGTGTATCTATTTCTGGTGTGGGAACCATTAAAATGAATTCTGATGGTAGTTACACTTTTAATCCAGCAACTGGTTATGTAGGACCTGTTCCAAAGATCCAATATACAATAGAAGATAGTACTGGCAACGAGGCTTCAGCAAATCTTAATATAACAGTTATCGATCAAGCACCAGTAGCTGTCAATGACGCTGCAAACACTAACGAAAACGTACCTGTAACTGTTCATGTATTGAACAACGATACGAGCGCGGATGGTAGCACTATATCAGTTATTAGCACAACTGCTCCAAATCACGGAAAAGTAACTGTTAACCCTGATAATACTGTAACATACACTCCAAATCTCGGATATGTTGGACCAGACACCTTCACATATACAATAAGTGACGGTAATGGCGGAACAAGTACTGCAACCGTTAATGTGAACACAGCTGATCAAGCACCAGTAGCTGTCAATGACGCTGCAAACACTAACGAAAACGTACCTGTAACTGTTCATGTATTGAACAACGATACGAGCGCGGATGGTAGCACTATATCAGTTATTAGCACAACTGCTC
>Ga0224559_1001782_pt1 | contig 11492 bp, 10 predicted proteins | sample 714S33034metaG_FD_180676 | JGI IMG/M metagenome (GOLD analysis project Ga0224559, IMG submission 180676) | Peat soil microbial communities from Stordalen Mire, Sweden - 717 S3 30-34 | ecosystem: Environmental > Terrestrial > Soil > Wetlands > Peat | place: Sweden: Norrbotten County, Stordalen... | reverse complement strand
GAAATGGGATGAGGTCTCATTCAACGGTCAACGCGTGGATGTGACGGGGCACATTCTCGAAACCAGCAAAGGTAAGGACATCCTGACCCTGATGGAAGGCGGCGTGATGCCAGGCGTGAGTCTGCGTGGCTACGGTGAAGGCAAAAATGTCAAGAGTGGCGACGAGAAAATCTTTGAAGTGACGGAACTGCACATCACAGGCTTCGACCTGGTGTTGGAACCGTCGTTCGAGAATTCCGTTACACTCATCGAATCACAAAATCAATCATCGGAGGATGAAATGAACGCAGAAGAATTCAAGAAACTGGTTGCGGAGAACCCGGACCTGTTCAAAGAAGCCATGGGCAAGAACATCGAGGAATGGAGCGAAAGCCGAATCAAGAAAACGGAGAAGGAACTCCGTGAGAAGCTCGGCATCGACGAGAAAGCCGATCTCGGCGCGGCATTGACCGAAGCATCGAATGCCGTCAAAACGCTCAAAGAAAATGAGCGCAAGGCGGCTCTTGACAAGGCCATCGAGGAAGCGACGAAGGACCTGCCGTTCGGAAAGAAGCTGAATGAGAAATTCGTCGAAGCGCTGAAAGCCAGCGGTGCGAAGAGCGCCGAAGAAGTGAAGACGTTCGCCGAAGCCAAACGCAAGGAATATGATTCCATTGCGGCGGCGCTCAATCTTAAGAACATGGGGTTCATTGAAGGCAAACGCATCGACGGCATTGCATCCGTGCTCGAGGAAGAAACCGGCACGCCGGAATACGCGCGCGCATCATTTGAGATCGTTGAGAGCCTGCGAGCCAGCGGACGCGTTACTGTTCCGAGACGCAAGCAGGAAGATATGTCGCGAAGCGAGATCGTGGCGAAGATGATGTTGAAACGCTTCGATAAGCTGTTCATGGATACGGTTGATGACCATGGTCAGCGCGCCGGGTTGTTGATGGAAAGCAAACGCTTCGAGGAAGCGGAAGTTACGACCGATCTCAACCTGCCGTATGCCGTCAGCCGCGCGATCTATGAGATCGCATGGCCGACCCTAGTTGCGGCAGGCATCTTCGATGTGGGTGTGATGGATACCACCCCAACCCTGCTGTACTTCAAGCACTTTGCAGGCGAGACGGGTTTCTTCACGCAGATCAGCGGGGCAGAGGCCATCGTGCTGACGCTCCAGGCCACCTGGTATGCGATGGCTCACGGCGAAATCACACCGGACACGGTGGTGGTTAAGAACTCCGCCGAGAATACCACCTATGTGGAAGGCACCGATTATGTAATCGATTACGGAAACGGTGCGATCATGAGCCTGGTCGGTGGCGCAATCGCTGCAGCGGCAACCGTGCATGTAACTGCCTATAGTTACACGGCAGTGCGTCAGGGCGAGCTGGTTCCCATCGAGCGCGCAAAGGTGACGATGGACAACATGATCATCAAGGCCAGCGCCATGCGATTGGCGGACCAGATCAGCCGCGAGGCCGTGGTGTTCAGCCGCTCGCAGTTGGGCTATGACGCAGTTGGTCAGACGATGGCGGCTTTGATTATGGAAGCGCAACGCTTGATTGATCGCAACCTGCTGATGATGGCTTACACGGCAGTCAAGAAAGTGGCGAACAACTCGACCGCGGCATGGACGGTCGGAACGTCACAGGATGACCTGGACGAACTGGTGCGCTTGATGGGTTCCGCAAGAATCATCACGAACCACCGCTTCTACCCTGCCACTTGGTATCTGATGAGCGATACCAATGCGGAACGCCTGGGTCACTGGAAAGGCTTTACACGGCTGGGCTTCCCGACTGCGCTGTTGAACCAGGCCGGTTTTGCAGGCGGCGTGAACGGTATCCCGGTGTTCTACAGCACCGAATTCCCGGACAGCCTGATCATTGCAGGTCAGCAGGAATTGGTGGCGCATCGAGTGTTCCAACCGATGCTGATCAAGGGACCGTACCCAACCTATGATGTTTCAAATGGCACCAGCAAACTGTTAGGCGCTGATCAATATTATGCCGAGGAATTCAACACGAGCGTCAGCCCGATCCCGTTGAAGGGCGCGTTCGTGCCGATCACGGGCGGATCAAGCTAATTAGCCTATCGCCGGTGACTCATGTCACCGGCACAAGCGATAGCAGCTTGAGGCCGCTTCGCTTAGCCCCACCCCCCTCCCTTGAAAAGGGGAGGGGGAAAAGGAATTATGAATAATCCGTGGTTCCAACCGATTGATTTCTTTGCGACACGATCTCATTACGTGGATCATCTGGCTCCGATCTGGTTCGAGATGGAGGATGAGCTGCGCGGTGAGTTCTACGTGCCTATCTGTTTGAAGGATTATGCAGATGCAAAGGGAATCAAGGCAATCGGATTACAGCCCACAGGAATCAACAGACCCTTGGAAGTTGCGCCCAGCGGAAGCAATCCGATCATCGTGTGCAGCTATCGGGATTATCAATTGCCGCATCGCAGACTGATCAAGCGTCCGATCTTTTATATGGAGCACGGCGTAGGAATCTCCTTCGGCAACAGCGGCTATGCCGGAAGCGGAGGAGAACGAAAGGGAGTGTGTCTCTTTCTGAACCCGAATGATCACACGCAACAATTGAATGCGAAGGCTTATCCGGATATTCCGGGCGAGATAATTGGGACGCCGAAGCTGGATGCCTTCTTTAACCCCCTTCGGACTTCGTCCGCGTTCCCCCAAATGCAGAAGAACACTGAATTTGGGGGAAGAAAAGTTACAGTCTGCATCTCGTTTCATTGGGATGGGAGGGTGGTTGCGCCAGAGGCAGGAAATGCGTTCGAGTATTACAAATCTGTTTTGCCTGCGCTGGCGGCGTGCGAGGATTTCACGTTGATTGGTCATGCACATCCACGCATTGCAGATGAGATGAAAAGATTTTATGCTGAGCTGGGCATCGAGTTCGTGAGCGACTTCGAGGAAATAATGAAGCGCACAGATGTTTATATCAATGATTGCTCGAGCACGATGTACGAATTCTGTGTGACGGGCAAGCCGGTGATCATTTTGAATGCGCCGCAGTTCCGACATTTGCCCACACAGGGGTTGCGATTCTGGAAATACACGGATATTGGTCCGCAAGTGAACCAACTTGAAGAGTTGCTCCCAACTATTCAGCGAGTATTGGCGAAGGATGAATATGAACTGCCGCGAGCGAAAGCAGCAAATGATCTTTATCCCTATTGGGGATGCGCGGCGGAACGAGCCGTGGAAGTGATCAAGAGCTTTGTCGAAGCTAAGAGACCCGTGGTGCGACGCGTGGAACAGATACGCGGTGAAAGCATCGGAATTATTTACATGGCATTTGGTCAAAAGGCGGCGCAGGCGGTGCGGCAGAGCATGTTATCGCTGAAGAACATCGGTTTGGATATTCCCGTCTGCGTGGTGGGAGATGCAGCGGTACGAGGCGCACAATTCATCGAATGGAAAGGCGAGAGTCCGTTCGATGCGAGTGAACGACATAATTTTCAATTCAGAGCAGGGCGCGTGAAACCATTCCTTTATGATCTCAGTCCCTTTGCCCGTACGTTATATATCGATGCGGATACAGAATTCATAACGGACATCACACCGGCATTCGAGTTGCTCGATAACGTGGATATCGCACTGGCAGAAGAAATCCAAACCATCGGACAGCTTTACAACAAGCCATCGGCAGGATGGGAAATCAATATTAAAGAGCGAGATGCAACGATTGCCCAATTGGGCAGCCCGAATATAAAGTTCTTGAATTCAGGAGTGATCTTCTTCAGAAAAAGCCCAGAAACAAAAATCCTGTTCGAGGAATGGCATAAACAATGGATGACCTGGAAGCAATGGGATGAACAACTGGCATTGATGCGTTCCATCCATCAATGCAAAATCAAGTATGAGGCGCTTGACGTGAATTGGAATCATCCGCATCGAGAACAAGCCAAATTCATCTTTCATAATTATGGACGATGTGCAGTGAGAAGCGATGTGACCGCATGAATAAAGATGTGATCGTCTTTCAGCACGTCTACCCCAATAGTCCATGCAGAACTTGGATTGATTTGACACAACCGCGTACATTGCAATGGTGCAAAAATCACGGCATGGAATATGAACTGATTGTCAAAAAAGTGCCTACCTATAACCCGATGCTGGGACATTGGGAATCGGTGTATTGGCTGTTAAAGTACATGCAGGAATATCCTTTCGTCATTTATTTGGATGCGGATTGCATCGTGGCAGACTTGGACGCAGATCCATGCCAGGCATTTGTGAAAGGAAAGATTGGAGCAGTGTGGCACAACCTTTCGTACCATGATCCTGATTGGAGTCACTTCAACGTAGGCGCGTTATACGCATCGAGCACGCCGGAGACGATTCAATTCGTTACGGATTGGCTAGCACGATATCCAGGTGTGCCGGATTTCCCGTGGTGGGAAAATGGCGAGTTCAATAAGTTAGGAACGGAGCGCGACATCATCCATAAATTGGATAATGCGTGGAATGCCGGTCATGTCTCGCCTGCGGAACATAAGATCATCTGGGGATTGCACGGCATCCCTGACCGGCAGGAAAGCATCCGCAAAGCAGTTGCAGAATTGGAAGGCATAACCGTATGAGCATCCAAGTTCATGACATGATCGTAGAGCTGACGGAGAACGTGCCCGCGGTGAACGGCGTGCCAAACTCCGACCAATATAAGAATGCGGTGACGGATGCGGTGCGGACGTTCTCGGAGAAATGCGGACTGCGGAAACATGCCACACTGAGCATCGAACCCGGCGTAGCCACTTATAACCTGCCGGATGATTTCCTGAGGATGATCGAGCTTGCACCGCTGTTCTTTCACCTGCCACATTATTTGCCGATGATGGAGAGCGCATATTTCTTCACGGTCAGTCCGTTCTACATGAACGAGGTGCTTTATGATGAGCACGGGCTAATCCCCCGACCGGCGCATTGGCATGAACAATACGACATCAGCGATGGACAGATCACATTCGTGCCGACACCGACGTTCACGCTGGTGCGCCACTTTGCTTATAAGGCCGGATGGATCCTGACGCCGACAGACGACGATTATGACGATGGGGAATACGCGCGTATGGATGACCGGGAAAAAGGAATTGTGATGCTGAAGGCGCAAGCCAATGCGCTGAGGAAGCAATCGAACCAAACATCGGCGATCAGTTATGACTTGGGCGCGGTCAAAGTGGACAACGGAAAAGTAATAGACAGCTTGCAGGTGAGGATTACTGCACTTGAAGATCAATTCAAAGCGGCGTGCGATGACTATAACGGAGCCTGGATCTCGGCATGAGCACAAACTGGAGTCAGCTTGCAGAACAACTGCGATTCGTGCGGGCACAGAACGAAGTGTCGATTGCGCTGAGGCGCGGCGAGACGGAACTAGCCCCACAGCCGATGCGAATCGAATATGTAGGTAGACATCATTATCGTTTGCAAACGGAAGCAGCACGCGATGAGCAGACCTATGTGTACATCCTGGGTGAAAAGGACATGGATATCCAGCCGGAGGATCGTTTGACTTTTGACGGTCACCTGATCAGAGTGGAATTCATCCAGATCAACCGATTGGCGGCTACCATCGCGGAAGGAATTGTGCTGGAATGACCCCCTTCACCCCCTTTGTCCCTTCGGGACATTTCCCCCAAATGACTTCGTCATTTATGGGAAAGGAATTCGAATGAGCATGAATTTTGAATGGATCGTTTCGCCGGATGTGATCGCCAAGGGATTGCAGGATTATGGCAAGAAAGCCATGATCGCAATCCAAGCCACGGCAACGAAATGGGGACAGGATATTCAGGATGCGGCGCGCACGAACGCACGCTGGGAAGATCGCACCGGCAACGCACGTGGAGGATTGTTCTTTGCGGTGGATGGTTTCGGGTTGGAACCCATCACGGGCACAGTCAAACCTGATTTATGGGCAGACGCTTTCCTTGTTCAAGACAGCCAAGGGAAGAAATGGGAAGTGAACCGAGGACGAGAAGATGTGACTATTGAAAGCGGAGATGAAGATACATTGATCATCACGCTGGGACACACGGTATTTTATGGAAAGTTTTTGGAAACATCGAATGGTGAAAATTACGCCATCATCATGAGCACGATGGAGAGCAATTTGCCTGAGTTGGAAAGTCTAGTCGAAGGCATATTCCGAGGCTAATAATGGCGACATTATCGGATCGAATCAAGGCATTCTTGAACCCGGTGAGCGCACCCGATAACACCGATGCGCCGACTTCGCCGGTCATTCCTGAGACGATGGTCAGCAAGTTCCAGGTGGAACGCTATCGGATGGCGGTGATCCGCGATTGCATCGAGATGTATGAAATGAATCCGCTGGTGGAACGCATCCACCGCGATTATGCACGAGGGCTGGTGGGCAATGGCTTCATCGTCAAAACGGATAATGCAGAAGCGGCGCAAATCGCAAGTGACCTACAGGACCGGCTGGACTTGAACCGCAGGCTCGAAGATTGGGTGCGTCTCACGAGCCGGGACGGGGATTCGTTCCTGGAATTGAGCGTGGACGATGCGATGTTCATCTCGAAGGCGACACGCAAACCTACCCTGCGGATGCACCGAGCCACCAACGATGCGGATGAGTTCGAGGACCCGACCCGATCATTCTGGATGGCTCCGATCTGGTACATGGGCATCGAGCCGCCATCGGATGCGGTGTGGTTCCCAGAATGGAAGATCATCCATGCGCGCAATAACCACGATGAGGAACAACGCTATGGAACGCCGATGATGCGTTCGGCGCGCAAGCAATTCAAATACATGGAAGAGGGCGAGCTGAACGTGGCTGTGCGACGTAAGATCGGTGGGGCACAAATCCGGCAGCACGTGATCGAGGGAGCGCCATCGGATGTGGAAGCATATAAAACGAATAATAAAGAAGCGCTGGGCAGACTGGCAGCGGTGATCGATCTATTCTCCAACAAGCCTGGTTCGCTGACTGTATTTCAGGGCGACGGTCAGATCGATAAGATCGGCGATCTGGAGCATCATATTCAGACGATGTTCGCGGCGAGCGAAGTGCCGATGGAATTGATCGTGTATGGCGGCGATCTTAATCGCGATATCCTGGGCGAAAAGAAGGAACATTATCAAGAAAATTTGATGCAGGGGCGTGAGTGGACGATGAAGGAAATTCTCAAGCCATTATTGGAGCGTCAATGGATGCTGCAAGGAATTCTTCCGGCTGATCTGGATTATCAGATCATCTGGCGCACCACGCAACAACTGACGCCTGCCGATTTGAATTCACTGATCGATGCAATGCTGAGGGCAAAACTGTTGGGCATCACGGATGATGCCATCAAATCCATCCTGGCGCAATTCATCCCGGATGCGGACCTGGATATTCTCAGCCCGACCGGATTGGGAGCATCAGACCTGGCGGCTCAGTTGAAAGGAATCAGCATTTGATGGCTCCGGCTGAGTTCATCCCGCAACTTGATAAGATTTCGACTGCAAATCTATATAAGGCGTCCACGGCGGCGGACGTGCGGATGCAGTTGTATCTGACGGGGCGCACGCATGAACTGTTCTCGGAGTTTGCCAAAGATGCACGCGCCAAGGTCATGCAGTTGGGCGGACGGGATGGAATCCTGAACGGCGCAAGCGGCTATGTGGCGCAGAGTGAGTTGATGAAGATGTGGGGCGATGCGTTCAAACCGTGGCAGGATACCTTCGACCGTTTGAGAAAGCAGGCGGTGAAGATCCCGTTTGGGGTGCTGGCAGTGGAACAGAAGAGATTGGTGCTGCCGGAGGTTGGTCTTACCCCCCTGTCGTCTTCGATGACATCCCCCCAAATGACTTCGTCATTTAGGGGGAGAAAGTTAAACGAGAGTGTAGTTGATGGAGTGTTTGACTCGCAATATCGAACGCTGTTGAATGCGGCGGAAGAATATCTATACGGTGATGGGCTGTCGTTGTCGGACAGAGTATGGAAGCTAGACCGTGACACGCGCAAAATGATCACAGACATCATCATGGACGGCGTGGCGAATAAGAAGAGCGCATGGGACATATCGCAGTTGATTGACCAGACGATGGGAGCGAATGATGACTGCCCGAGGTGGACCAGCTCACGGCTGTATGGGATGACGCCTGCGGATAGAATGTCGAACCCGACCGGATTGCTGAGCGGCGATGCGTGCGACGGAAGCGGCGTCTCTTATAACGCACTGCGATTGGCGCGCACGGCGATTCAAAAAGTCCATGCGCTGGCGACCGATAAGGTGATGGAGATGCAGCCGTGGGTGACCGGCGAGCAGATCAATTTATCGGCGGCGCACGCAGAGGACGATGAATGCGACGATGTGGCGGATGGCGGCGAAAATGGCGATGGCGTTTATCCAAAGGGCGAGATCGAGCTACCGATCCATCCGAACTGCCTGTGCTTCAAAACCAGCGTGCAAATATCGAACGAGGAATTCACGTCGAGGATGCACGATTGGATGACCGGCGAAGGCGATTGGCCGGAAATGGATCAATACGCGGATGACATCGGCGGCAACATCGATAACTCGGTGATGCCGGAATCTGCATCGCTGGCGGTGTGGCTGTTCGGGAAAAGCCCGGAGGAGTTGGATCAATGACCACGGTATCGGATGATATCAAGACCGCGCTCGAAGCGGACCATGCGCTGATGGCATTGCTGACCGGTGGAATCTATAACGACGTGGAGGAGATCAGCCCGCAACTCACGCCAGGCGCGTTCAACGCAACGACGAAGGAAATCATGCCATGCGCGCTGATCAAGGTGCCGACCGAAGTGCCGAACGGTCCCTATATTACAGGAGTCCGCACGACGGTGGTGATCTATGTCTATCAACGGCGAGGTTACGGCGTGATCGACCCGGCATCGCAGATGATTTACAACGATCTGAACTATACGCAGATCGGGACGGGAGTGTGGGAATTATTGTTTACGGACGGTGTGCCCCAACAGCGAGACGCGGCGCTGGATTGCGCGCTGGGCTTGCTGAGATTTTCAGAGACGAGAGATCGTCAGGCGTCAACAACTTAAGTTGCTGACATATTCCAGAAAGGAAAATATCATGAGTGACCCAGAAGTACAGAAGAAAGCATTTGGTTTGAAGGAGATCGTCCTGACCGACATCACGGGTGAAACGGTGGTGACCCTACCGGCAGCGCTCAAGCTCGGATTCGAGGAGGACGTGATCACAGCGCAATTCCCGGGCAACGATGAAATCCAGGGCGTGATGACCCAGCCGCAGGGTGTGAAGGGAACGTTCGAGCAGGGCGGTTATCCGCTCGAGGCGGTGGCGATCATGACCGGACACACCATCGACAAAACCGGCGTCACGCCGGACCAGATAGCCACACTGAATGCCGATTCGTCCGCCTATCCATATTTCGTCATCTATGGAAAATCGCTGGCTGATGAAGGCGATGATTTGCATATCAAGATCAAGAAAGCCAAACTGACCAAGGGCATCAATGGAACCTTCGAGCGCGGCAAGTTCTTCACGATGGACACCGAGTTCTACGGCGTCCGCGTGGACGGTTCAGCCTATGAAGTGGTCGGCAATGAGACGGCGCAGGATCTGGAAGCGTTCTCATGAGCCGATTAGCCCATTTTGTGTTCCCTTTAGCCCCCTTCGGCGATGCTTCGCTCGCCGCATTCCCCCAAATAGGAAGTGCACCGATTTGGGGGAAGAAAAGTGGAGAGTCTTATGCCAAAGACTAACAAGAATGTAGCGGCAATGGAACAAAGCCAAAAGGCGACGCGCACCAATTTGGCGGAATGGTGGGGCAAACAATTCGCGGAGTTGGACCTGCCGAGCGGATTGCATGTGGTGGTGCGCGATGTGGACATCGAGGATTTGCTGACCAGCGGAAACCTGCCGAACACGCTGATGGAGGTGTTGCCGGAATTGCAGGACATGGACGAGAAAGAAGCTGGCACGAGGATGATGTCGGAACATCCCGCAGCGTTTGCGGAACTGCTGAACGGGATCGCATGTAGCTGCCTGGTCGAGCCAAAGATTGGCGACGTGACGGACGGCGTTGCGACCATCGCTTTGGATGACCTGCGCGGCAAAGATAAGATGTTCCTGTTCCAATGGGCGAACCGCGAAGCAAAGCAGGTGCGTCCCTTTCGCGAGGGAGAGGACGAACCTGCTGCGACTGCACAACCTGGGTGAAGCCTATGGAAACCGACCGAGTGAACTCATCGGACTGAAGACGGCGTGGGGCGCGTATCAGTTCGATGAGATTTGCCTGATCGCCGGACGGATGGCAGAGAAGGACGCCATCGAAGGCAAGAGCGGAGCGCCAGGCAGAACATCGAGATATCAAAGCGCACGGCATATGGTAACGAAGAGAGTGAGAATCAAAGCGAATGGAACGTGGTGACCCCCTTGCGCTGACGCTACGCTCAGCGCGTTCCCCCAAATCGCAAGCGATTTAGGAGAACAAGAATGGAGAAAATGTGAGCATTAACTTAGGCAGTGCATATGGGAAAGTCAGTCTTGATGCTTCGGGGGTCGTGAGCGGCGTTAATACAGCCAAGGGCGCATTGGGCAGCATGACGGGAACCATTACGAGTTTGATTGGAACTTTCAAGCAATTGCAAAGCGGATCAACGGTCAGTCTCACACAGATAGGGCAAGTGGGAGCACAGGTAGGAGCAAGTTTGCAGGGAATGGGCACGATGATGACGCTTGGGCTTACTCTACCAATCATCGGTGTAGGAGTCGCAGCCGTCAAGTTGGCTGGTGATTTGCAAGCAAGCGAAACTGTTAACAAAAATGTTTTCGGGCAAATGTCAGGTGATATTGATAAATGGTCGGATGATGCTGCCATAAAATTTGGCATCACAAAAACATTGGCTTTGGATGAAGTAGATTCAATGGGAAAGATGCTTATTGGCATGGGAGTCGCAACAGATAAAGCCGCTGACATGGGGGAAAATTTAGTCAAATTGGCTTCTGATTTGGCTATTGCCCAAAAAGTCAGTCCAGAGGAAGCTTTTCAAAGTTTGCAAATGGGTATTGAGGGAGGCACTCGTTCACTCAGACAACTTGGAATTGTGATTGATGAAAATGACGTGAAACTTGAAGCACAAAAACTGGGTCTTACAGATTCATCCGTGAATATGGATAAGGTGACGATAGCCGCCAATAATTTGAAAAAGGCGCAGATGGATTTGGCAAACGCCCAGGCAGGTAAAGGCATTAATCCCAAGGATGACACCACTGCTCAAGACGACAAAATTGCCGCTGCAGAATTGAAAGTAGCAGATGCGCAAGCGAAACTAAACGAAGCTAACCAAGGGAGCAGCGGAGTGCTTTCCGACCAGGCAAAGGCAGTGGCTACCTATCAATTGATCCTAGACAAAACCACACAACAACAGGGATTATTTGGAAAATCTACAGGCGACTTAAATGTGGAAATGGATATATTCAAAGCACAGCTTGGAACATTGTTGCCGCAACTTGGAACATTATTA
>Ga0224559_1001780_pt1 | contig 11497 bp, 9 predicted proteins | sample 714S33034metaG_FD_180676 | JGI IMG/M metagenome (GOLD analysis project Ga0224559, IMG submission 180676) | Peat soil microbial communities from Stordalen Mire, Sweden - 717 S3 30-34 | ecosystem: Environmental > Terrestrial > Soil > Wetlands > Peat | place: Sweden: Norrbotten County, Stordalen... | reverse complement strand
TTGAGGTCATAGACATCTGGGATAAGGTGAGGGACGCTGTAGTCGCCTGCGCCGTTGGAGGTGACGGTAACGACAGTGCCTTTGGCCTCGTCCGTTACCGTGATCAGGGCTCCTGGGACAGCAGCCCCGGTCCTATCCGACACGGTGCCGAATAACGATCCGTAGACCGATTGCGCTCTAGATGGAGTGATGAGCAGCATGCTCGCGCAAAGGAACAACGCAAGCAAGAGTGTAGTACGAAATACCTTGGTCATACCGTCTCCTGAAGATGGTCCTGTTTCTTTTGTTGATTTGTGGTGTATCCACTTGCCCGGCAGATTACATTCTGCCCGTCGGCATATGTGTCCCCCTGCCGCGATGGCAGGATTGCTCCAAAACTGGCGTGGCCGCTCCCTCAAACAAGATTAAGGACAGGGGAGCCAAAAGAGGGCACACCACAGGAGTGCCAACCATACGCAGCGAGGGCGCTATTGTCAATCCATAAAAGCAGCATCTTGAAGGGTTTCCAAGCAAAAACGTTTTATCAAATCTAGCTTGGAAAAACTTGGAAGCATTTACATAGTCATCCCCATCCGGCCGCCGCGTCTTCGGCTTTACCGCTTGCCCCACTAGAAAGCGATTTACTAATTATCTGCCCCTGTTTCCCGAGCGCGCTCCCCGCAAGAAGTTCCCTGGCCGAAAATGTTGCTACCGTATTGTCGAAAATGGCCACCGTATTATCAAAAAACTGCTTCTTGCAAAATATTCGTGGACCTCAAGGAAACGCCGCGTTTGTTTACCGGCTATGTCAATACCCCCGTGGCGGGGCTCCTTCATTGGCTCCCGCAGCTCCGTTTGCCGGAGCGAATCTCCACCGACATGGCCCGTGCTCTTTCGTTGTCCGGCGCAAACAGGAGCAGGCGGTCAAGCGTAGCCGAAGCCGCGTGGCGGAAGTCGGCCGGCGTGAGGCCATTCGCCGCCGGACCGCTGGCGTTGGCCATGGGCGTCTTGCGGTATCGCTCGTAGATCGCCTCATGGCAGGGGGCACATGCGGCGCTTGGATCGTTGGAAGCGGTCGATTGACCTGCATGCACGGGGGCACCATGCCCACCCAGAAAGGCGCTGGCTATCATGCATGCCGCGGCCAGACTCCGGCTCGAGAAGCGAAACATCAGCGGCGTCCCCGTGACTGGCGAAGCCGCCCCTTTGGGCGCAGGCCGCGCCGGTGCTTCGTAAGCCATGCGCTGGCTGCCTGTTGCCGGCGGCGCTTGCGCAGCCTACCGGCTGCCGAGCCCAAACGCCGGCCGCGCAAGCCTCAACACTTCTTCCAGCGGCAACACCAGCACCGTCCGCGACAGCGAGCGCAAGAATCCACGACGGGTCAACGGCAAGGCGAATCTCCCTTGGGTGCGCCGACGACCTCCGCAGCTTCACTCCTGTCATCGAATATAGCGGGTGGCCTGATCCAGATGCAGTCCTGGCAAGACCAGCACATGTTGGACGCGACAAGCTGAAGAATAGGTTTGTCAGGAGATTGCGTTGTCATCTGTACGACTCTTTTCTCAAATTTGCAGCCCATATCGTCGTCGCATAGATGTTGCTGGCCCCTCCCAAGTTCACGCCGAAATTTTCTAATCGCTCCTCAGACGTGACTGTCCTGCCCTCCCAAGCCGCCGCAGACTTGCAGCGCGGTTCATCAAGGCCGATTTGATTTAATCATGCTCAATTGGACGCCAGCCTTCCATGCGGATTCACTGGTGGTGCTCTTCCATTGGGAGGGCAATCATTGTCTTTCCAATCTCGAACGGTTTTACCTCGATCCGATCCAGCACATTGCGGCCTTCGCGAACGTGAAATGTCCGGTCCACCGCCACGTTCCTGAACCTCTGGCGTTCGCCCGACACCGGCCACCAGATTTCGATTTCCTTGATGACGGAAGCCTTCCCCATCCCGATATGCTGCTCCATGGGATTGCCTCCAAAGCTGGAAACCGACCCGACGGCGCGGTAAATGCTCCGCTCGGCCCACTTGCCGTCGATTTTTTCGCGGATGGTGACACGGATGCGGGCGCCGAAGGCCGCGCGATTCGTCTTGACGCCCTCCAGCTTGAGCGTCACCCAGTGGTTGCCGTGGCCCGGATTGTGGTAGAGCACGGGTACAAAGCGGTCGCCCGGGTAGGCGCCGCCAAGCTCCTCGAAGACATCCTCGTTGCCGTTGTTCTCGATGTCGGCAAAGCTGATGCCGTGCCCCTTCTGCAGGTTGCCGAAGCCGCCGATGAAGGTGACGTCCTGGAAGTTTTGGCCCTCGTTGTTGCGAAACATCTTTTTGGGCAGCAGGGACTGGTAAAAGGAATCGCCCAGGCCGAGGTAGACATCGAGCCAGCCATCGTTGTCCAGGTCGCCGAAGTTGGCGGCCATGACGGTGATGGCGCGATCCATGCCCAGCGCCTTCGGCGCGTCGGTGAAGGTGCCGTCGTGGTTGTTGTGAAAGAGGTGCGAGACGGCGGCGTGGTTCGGCTTGTTGAACTCGAAGGCGCCGTAATCCTCGGTTCCACCCGTGGCGTACCCGCCGGCGAAAATGTCGAGCCAGCCGTCGTTGTCGTAGTCGAAGAACCAGGTGGGAAAGGTGAAGCGCCTGCCGGCAAGACCGGCCTGCTCGGTCACGTCGGTCCAAACCCAGTCAGCGGGATCGGGATGGGCAGGATCGCGCGGGCCGCCGTTGCGGAACAGAAAGCTGCGGCCGCTCATGGTGGAGAGATAGAGATCGGGCCGTCCGTCGTTGTTGTAGTCGCCCCAGGCGACGCCCTTGACGAAGCCGAGATTGGCGCCCAGCTTGCCGGGCGCGGCGCCGGGGGCCTTCACCTGCGTAAACGTGCCGTCGTGGTTGTTGTGGAAGAGCTGAGAGGGGAACGTCTGCCCGCCGCAGCTCTCGTGGGGAACGAAGAGGTCCAGCCAGCCGTCGCCGTCGTAGTCCGCCCAGGCGGCGGTCTGGGTCGGGCCGATGGTCATCAGGCCAGCCTCTTCGGTCACATCGTCGAAGGTGCCGTCGCCGTTATTGCGCATCAGGCTTAGCGGATACTTCCCGTACTGGCGCCACCAGGCCCCGCGCAGAATCATGAAGTCCGGCTTGCCGTCGTTGTTATAGTCGGTCTCGACGATATTGAGACCGCCGATCTCGTCCTCAAGGCCCGCCTCCTTGGTCCGGTCGGTGAAGGTGCCGTCGCCGTTGTTGTGGTAGTAGTGCAAATGGTCCGTCGGACCTTGGGAGGAGATCAGGATGTCCATCAGGCCGTTGCCTTCGAAGTCATCGACGATCGACCCGCCGGCGCGTTCTTCGTTGTGGATGCTGGCGACGCCAGCCACCTCCGGAAAGAAGCCGATGTCATACTCGGACTTGAACCAGTCGGGATCGGCAAGCCACTGCTTGGGAACGTCCAGCGGCCAGCGGCCCAGCGCCTGGTAGGCGATGTTCATCAGCCACGCCGAGGTGTAGTCATTCGGATTCAACTCCAACGCCTTGGTGTATTCGCGGATGGCCCCCTCTGCGCCGCGCCTCTTTTGGTGAATGGCGGCGCCATGGAGCGGAAAGTTGCATGAAAGCGGGTTGTGCATGCCAATGCAGTTTTCCTGTTCACCCACGCGCAAGTAAGCCAGCGCCAGTTCCTGGTGAATCTGCGCCTGGATGGGAACCGGTATCTTGTCCAGCTCCGGCCCGATCCGCTTGACCAGGTCCTCCAGCGTCTCGATGGCGCGGTCGCTGAAGCCGGCGCGAAGCTGCTCGTTGCCCAGTTCCATGCGCACGATGACCTCTTGCGGCAGGCTGAGTTTGTGCGTCAGCAGCACCTGGTAGTAGGGAATGCGCTCGAAGGGCTTGGCGGGGTCGGCACGCCAGTCGTTGTCGTCGAAGATCTTCCGGAGGCGCTCGCCCATGCGCCGCGCGCCCTCGCCGTGAGGCAGAGGAGCGCCGCGCACAATAGGAACATCGTGAATGTCGTCCTGGCTCAGGACGGCGGTGCTGTTCTGGTCCACCACGCTGGTCATGCCCGCCTGCGCGGCGGTCGGAACCGGCGCGGCCGAAACAGGTTGCTGCGGACTCTGCGCAAATGCGCACGCGCAGGATGCGCTTGCCACTCCTGCCACAAGAATCCCGCGGACAGATCGTAAACAGAATTCAGTCATCGCGAATAAGCCTCCGATGATACCAACGCTCCCAGCGGAAAGCTCCACATGGCTCGCCGGTCCTGAGGGAATCAAGCCCACTTGCTTTGGCGTAAAGTTGCTCACCCATGCGGTTGAGGTTGTAGGGTACGGCTCAACAACGTCTCATCTGAGAAGACATAATGCCTATACCTGCGGTCAGAAGCGTTCAGTCAACGCCCCGAAAATAAGCACGCACTAGGAAGGCTTTTTTACAAAAGCGTCGGCCGGAACCAATGGGGCAGGGACTTCGCCATCCAGTGTAACCGCGCCATGCTCGAACGACTGCAACGCCGCATCGTCAGCGGCAATGGCCATCCAGCAGACTGCGCCCTTCTTCAGAATGCTGCAAACAGTCTCCACCGTGTACTTGGCCTCGGGGTGGCCTTTGAGTGTGCCTTTCGTGCGTTCAATCCAAAGGCTGTGACTGCCCAGCGAATAGACTCCGTAGTTTGGTTCTGAAACGTCGAAGTTCTGCTCGATTCCCTCCATAGCCCCCGAACCCATGCCAGGAAGGTCGCTCTCGGTCATAACCGCTCCAAGACAAGCAAAGGGCAGCACCACGGCAACAACAGTGGAAGCTGGACTTCCTTGGCGCGCGCTCAGGGCAATCTGGGTACAAGCCGCGCCCCGTTTTTCCGTCTCGGTAGCAGCGCGCTGCTGAGCTTGCTGCTGAGCCGCAGGAAGTGTCGAACTCATGTCAACAACCTCCCAGTCGGCCGGGAAGCTGTAACTGAAGCCCACGTCGTTTGAGTAGGTCCGAGACGACGCAACTGCAGGCGCCGATGTGGGCGACTGGGCCAGAAGCGGGACTCCGCAAAGGACGAGAACAGCGGGAAGCAGGCAGGCTTTCATTTGGCAGCTAGTCTAGCACAGGGCCAGCTCGCTCAACGATGAATCCAATGCGCTTGCTACCTTTTCTTTGCTGTGACAACGGCTACCAACGAGTCGGCGCAGCCATAGTAAAGAAACCATCGGCCATGAAAGTAAACCAACCCCTCGGCAAACGTCGTTCCTGCTTTATATTGACCGGTCTTCTCGTAGGGCAGCTCTGGCTTAAGAACGGGTTGGGCCGTCTCTGCGATCAGACGGGCGGGATCCCCGGGATCGAAGAGCGCCTCGCCAGCCGCGTAGGCATTGGGTCCTAGTTCGGGATCGCCGCCATCAGTAGCGTTCTTGCCGTTGTAAAGGACCACGATTCCCGCTCCGGTCAAGACCGGCGGAGGTCCGGTCTCAGGAAATGTGCTATCGAAATGGCCGGGGCGCGGGCGCAGCAACTCAATGGGAACGCCTTGCGCATCCTCAATCGGCGCCCAGTGGATCAGATCGTTCGAGTTGGCAAGGTGGATGGCGCCCTCGCCCCAGTACATCCAGTATTTTCCGTGTATCTTGGTGGCAATCAGCCGGCCCTTTCCCTTGTCGAGATGCGTCACGATTCCCGCCGACTTGTATTTGAGCTGGGCATACTTGCCACCCGCAGCGGCAAAAAAGGCCGGTCCATGTTTGGTCCAATGGTTCAGGTCGGCTGAGGTAGCAATGCCCACTGAATAGGTCTTGCGGTTCCACTGGGTATAAGTCAGAACATATGTGCCGTCATCCGACTCGACAATGCGCGGGTCCTCGACGCCTCCAGGCCATTCCCTGGACTCCTCGGCATCGTCATTCGGGAAGAAAACCGGGGCGGCGGACCTCGTGAAATGAATGCCGTCTATACTCTCGGCCAGGCCCAGCCGCGAGGTATGCCCGCCAATCTCCATGATGCCTGAATCATCTTCAGCGCGATATAACACATAGACATTGTTGTTCCGCACGATCGCCGCGGGGTTGAAAGTGTGCAGCGCCTCCCAATGAGCGGGGGTCTTGAGTATCGGGTCGACAAAGACAGACTCAGGCCTTGGCGCAATCACCGGATTAACGCTCTCCGGCCGGGCAAAAGGCCCTATCTTCCAGGGCTCAGCATTCTGCGCGTACGATGCCGGAGCGCATACAAGCACCGCGGCCAGTGCAAGTGTTCCTCGTATCCTCATCCCTTCCATCCTCTCATGCGCACTCCAATCCAAGCCAGATCATCTCAAGATGCGATGGCAGCGTTGTCCTGGGAAAACTGACTCCTGGCCTTAGGCATTGTACATAAATAAGTGCTTCATTCATGGGGCTTCCGACTGAGAGCAGCCCTGTTTCCGCAGCCTGTAAAGCCCACGTCAATTCTTGCAGTCTTTATGGCACGACTGAAGTCGTGCCCTGACACAATGCCACACCGTTGAAGCACTTATTCATGTACACCGCCTTACTTCCAATGTTGCCACAAGGCCACGCCGCCAACCAGGCCGGATTGGTTGGAGACGATGCTGACATTCTTGCCCAGCACGAAGTCGATCTTCCTGGTGTTTCCGCCGCCGAGGTAGAGGTAGTCCCAGTTGAAGGTGGCGGAGGTCTGCGCGATGGCTTCCTGGAGGAACTTGTTCCAGACTTTCTTGCCGAACTTGTCGAGGCCGCGGCGTGCCAGGTAATCCCCGTAAGTCATGCCCTTCTTGCGCCACGGGTGGTGGCCCAGTTCGAGGCCAGGGCACAGTCGGCCATCGGTGAACAGCGAAGAGCCCAGACCGGTGCCGAGGGTCAGCACCAGCTCCACACCCACGCCCTTGATGGCTCCGTAGCCCTGGACGGCGGCGTCGTTGGCCACGCGCGTGGGCTTTTTCCAGCGCTTTTCAAGCTCCGCGGCTAGAGGGAAACCTACCCACTCCGGATTCAGGTTCGCCGCGGTCCAGGTGGTTCCCTTCCTGATGACACCGGGGAATCCGACCGAGACGCGGTCGAATTTGGGCAGCAACTTGCGCAGTTCTTCGAGACCGGCCAGCACCGCAACCGGGGTGGGCGCCACGGGCGTTACTACGCGCTGGCGCTCGCTGACGGGCTTGCCGCTAGGATCGAGCAGCATGGCTTTCAGCCCCGAGCCGCCGATATCGATGGCGAGCGTGGCGAGGCCATTGGTTTTAGACGAAGCGCCAGTTGAAGGAACGGGCGCGGCAGGCTTGGGAGTCATCAGCAATGAATTGTACTGCCAGCGGCCGCGAGCGCAGCGTACCCGGTGCAGCCTTGGCGAGCCAATCGAAGGTCGCTCTCACGCCTTGCTCTACCAGGTATTGCGTTACCGCTTCCAACACGAAGAATGTCCGTTTTGTCGCGGAGTATCCTTGGGCCGCCAGTATTGAGCGAAGGTCGTCACGGTCGAAATCCAATGACCCGCTGCGCCTGTGGAAAGTATTGCTCGACCGCGACGAGCACTATCGGCACGATTCCTGTTCTCGCGGCTGCTTTGGCCATGTCTCAATTCCAGGCCGGAATCCGGGAGATGTAGTTGGAGTCAGGCCAGTTGTCGTAGCCGGGCACTGCCGCGACGTGTGGTCGACACAGTAAGCAATTCAAACACCCATTGAACGTGCTCACGCACCCAATTGGCCTGTTTCTGCGGAAGGCGATCCAGATTCAAGATCAATTTCCTCCCCAAAAGACTATTTGCGACGATTCAGGCCTCCCCGATGCCCTCCCGCATGACTCCGTACTCGCTTGCGTCGGAGCGCAGAAGAATCTCACGAGTCGGGTTTGCCGACCAGTTGTAGAGCATGCCCAGAAACAGCACAGCGGCAAAGGAGGTTGCCAGCATAAAACCGGAGCGAAGATTGCCGCAGATGTCGCTGACCGCGGCCATGGCCAACGGACCCAGCGCCGCGCCAGCGCAGGTAAAGAAAAGAATCACACCTGCAACGGCGCCGTGCTCGGCTTTGGGAAAACAACTGATGCCTTTTGAATTCAGAGTGGGATAAATGACAGACATGAACAGGCCCGAGAGCGCCAGCAGATAGACGGTTGCGTTGGGGCCGCCGAAGATCGATCCCAGGAAGCAGGCCAGAATGACGCCGCTGAAGACCATGAGGATCGTCGTCCAGCTCCAGCGTTTGGTCACCCATGCGCCTAAAAAGCGGCCGCCCGCGCGCAGCACGAAGAAGATGGAGACCACATAGGCGGCCATGAAAGCCGACGAGGGCTTGTTGTCGTGCAGGTAGGTTGGCAGCCAGACGTAGACGGCGCACTCCACGGCGACATAGAGAAAGCAAGCCATGGAGAAGGCCAGCGCATAGGGGTTGCGAAGCATGTGCATGGTGCGGCGCAGGTCGATCGCTTCTTCCGACGCCTTCATCGTGCGCGGATAACGTACCAGGGAGGCGATCGCGATCAGCAGTATGCAGATGGTTCCAGCAATGACGTAGAGCCACTTCCACGAGACTCCGCTCAGCAGCAGACGAGCCACGATGGCTGGCCCAATGATGGCGCCCACGCCGAAAAAGCCCTCTACCGTGTTCATGGTCGAGGTGTGCTCCACGGTGGAACTGGAGATGTCACCGATCAGCGCCAGCGCGCCCGTCTTGAAGATGCCGATGGAGGCGCCGGAGACGATCAGCAGCAGCACAAAAACGACGTAGGAGTTGGCGATGGCGAACAGGTAGGAGTTGAGGGCAAAAAGAATCAAGCCCATGATGATGGTTCTTTTGCGTCCCAGCTTGTCGGCCAGGAATCCCAGGCTGATGGCCGCCAGGGCGATGGCCGACATGCTGGCGTAGTGGAAAGCGCCGGCTGCCGTCATGCGCAGATGGAAGGTGCGGATGACTTCAGGAATGATGACCCCGACCGAGTCGGTGGTCATGGCGAACATCATGAACATCATGTAGGTCAGCGAGCGAATCAAGAAATGGTTTGCAGCGGGCGCCGTGGCGGTCATCTGTCCTTCTCCTTGCCGGTCATTGTGCGGTCACTCGATGCGCAACGTGGCGCTGCCGCAGGTTCCTTCGCTGGAATACTGGATCGTCGCGCAGGGTTTGGCCAAATCCACATCCAGCGTGGCCCAATCGTCGCCCTGAATCCAAGCGATCGTGAGCAAGTGGTTCGCGCTCGATTCCACACGGCATTCTCCGGCAAACGCGGGGTGCCTGTTGCGAATGCGAACGATGTCGAGCAGCTTCTGGACGACGGGCCTTTCGAGTGCCGCTTCGATCTCTTGCGGTGTGTAGTAGTGACGGTTGATGTCGCGGCCCACGCCAGTGCGGGCAAGCAGATCCATGTCGTTGATTCCCGCCAGGAGGCCGACGTAATAGACCTGCGGAATGCCGGGCGCAAAGAACTGCATCGCGCGCGCCACGAGGTATTGCGTCTGGTTCCGACCCAAGGCATCGAAGTAAGTGCAGTTGACCTGATAGAGGTCCAGGTTGTTGGCCGCGGCTCCGGTGGCCTGGCGGCTTTCGCCGTTACTCAACTGGTGGATCGTCTCGACCAGATCGTCGATCGCCGCCGGTTCGAGAAGGCCGGGATTGCCGGGCCCATCGGCGCCCACGTCGATTACGCCGATGCCGTCGTGTGTGTCGAGCACGGTAATGGCATTGTGCGGGCGAATCGCCAACCACTCGACCAGGGGCCTGGCGTCGGCCTTGTAGAGCGCGTGCAGCACCAGCGGGGGCAGGGCGAAGTCGTAGACCCAATCCACCTGGCGGGCAATCTCTACCTGTCTTTTGTAATAGCTGTGAACCTCCACCAGCACTTCCATCTGCAGCGCCCTCGCCCGCGATGTCAGTTCGGCGATAAAGTCGAAGGTCTCGGAAATCATGAAGCAACTGCTGCCCGGCTTCTTGATGGCGTAGCCTACCGCATCCAGGCGGATGGCGCGTATGCCTGCGGCATGGAAGCGTTCGAGAATCGCATTTAGATAGGCATTCCCCTGCGCATGGGTGACGTCAATATCGATCTGTTGAGGCGTGAAGGTGGTCCACAGCAGGCGCTTTTCTCCCGTGCACAGCGTCGTATAGGTGAAGGGCAGACCGGGACGGGGGCGGTAGATGCGCAGCAGTTCCGCTTCCGTCGCTCCCCCAGGAAAGACCCGGTCGAAGGTCAGAAACATGCCCGCATAGGGAGAACTGGCGCCACACTGCAAAAAATCCAGAAACTGCGGCGACTTACTGGAGACATGGTTCACGATCAAATCGGCCATCACTTCCACCGTCTCGCCCAGCGCGCGCAAATCGCCCCACGTGCCCAGGCGCGGGTCGACCGCGGTATGGTCGATGGGGTCGAAGCCGGCATCCGCGCCATCTATGGGGTGAAAGAATGGGAGCAGATGCGCTCCGCCGAAGACTCCGGCTAGTGGACCGTTCAACAGCGCGGCCAGTTCGCGCAGGCCTCCACCGGAGAGCCGGTCGACATAAGCAATGAGCTGAACCTGATTCTTCATCGTGTTTCTCCGCCGGTTTCCCGGCACGGCGAATAGGCGTTGAGATCGTTGGTTCCCTGCGCCATCAAGCGGCGGCATTCATCCAAATCCCAAGGCGGCGTGGCGCCGTCTTTGCCAGCCACCAGCGCGCCTAGTGCATTGGCAAAGCTCACCACTCGATCCATCGGCCAGCCGACGTGCAGGTCGTGAAGAAAAGCGGCAGCAAAGGCGTCGCCCGCACCCACCGTATCGGCCACCCGGATCTTGTAGCCGTGGAAGCACTCGAAACGGCCTCCATGGAGCACGGCGCAGCCTTTGCTGCCCAGCGTGACGCAGATGGTCTGTATGCCGTGTACCTCCGACCATGAGCGGAAAAATTGAGCGGCGCGCCCCCGAGGAACTCCCCCTCCTCGAACACATCCCATAGGATTTCCCAGACACTCACAATGCGCAAGATGAAGTCCTTTCAATGAAAGCCGTAAAGTGGCGTCAACATGCCTGCAAATTGTATAGCCCTGTGTCAATAATCTGGCTAGCCCGATCCGTCATAAAGATCCACTCATTCCGGCTTTTTTAGAGCGGGCTGCGCGGATTCGCCCTCGGCGGGACTTGCGCAGAATTGAGCGTGTAATTTCAATGAATAGAACGATGGAACGTATCAAGAAGACGAAGCTTGTCCTACCAGACTTCGGCCAGATGGGCCAGGCTTTGACGATAGTCCTCCTGTTCGATCCGGCTGCGCACGCCGAATTCACCGAGGAGCGTCATCATCTGGCCGACGGGCACGCCGGCAACTTCGGCGGCACGGCCCAGCGATACCTCGCCCTTCTTGTACCTCTCGACGGCCAGCAGCAGCCGCCCGCGCGTTACCAGATCGCGCACGGATTTGGACAGGTCGCTGCGCTGTTCGCGGGTCATCCCGGTAAGAAACTCGTAGTTCTCCCGGTCCATGCGGATGCTCATTGTCCTGGTCATGTTATTTCCTCCAGCCGCCGTGCGGCGTCGTCGAGAATCGATTTTCGATAGCGGCCGTGCCGGGCGAGCGCTGCAAGCCGGGCACTCGCGT
>Ga0224559_1001779_pt1 | contig 11505 bp, 7 predicted proteins | sample 714S33034metaG_FD_180676 | JGI IMG/M metagenome (GOLD analysis project Ga0224559, IMG submission 180676) | Peat soil microbial communities from Stordalen Mire, Sweden - 717 S3 30-34 | ecosystem: Environmental > Terrestrial > Soil > Wetlands > Peat | place: Sweden: Norrbotten County, Stordalen... | reverse complement strand
ATTGCGTGGCTCCGGCCATTCATCAAATTAGGTGCCATTGCCGGCTTGAGTTCTGTGGTACTCGTTCTGCTCATGGCTCAGCCGCGTGTTTTCTTTTCCATGGCGCGCGACGGTTTACTGCCGGCAGCGTTTGCCCGCGTGCATCCGCGTTTCAAGACACCGTACATACCGACAATTCTCACCGGGTGTGTTGCGGTAATGGTGTCAGGTATCTTTCCCATCAATATCCTCGGCGAACTGGTTTCCATAGGCACGCTATTGGCATTTGTCATCGTGTGCATCGGAGTGCTCGTGCTGCGCTACCGCCATCCGGAAATCCCGCGCGTGTTCCGCACGCCATGGGTCCCGTTCGTCCCCATAGCCGGCGCCCTAGTGACCCTGCTCCAAATGGTGTTTTTACCGCTTGACACTTGGATACGCCTCTTTGTCTGGATGGCGATAGGCATCGTCATTTACTTCTTCTACAGCCGCAAACACAGCAGACTGAGGATTTTATCGCTGGAAGAGTGATCTTGGCAATAAAAAGGGGTTAACAATTTTCTTGTTAACCCCTTTTTGGATTTTGGTGAGCCCTGTCGGAATCGAACCGACAACCTAATGATTAAGAGTCATTTGCTCTGCCAGTTGAGCTAAGGGCCCACACACGGAACTTTTAAAAAAACATCCCTTTCTATTTATACTTTTTCTGGTACGCCCGGTAGGATTCGAACCTACGACCAACAGATTCGAAGTCTGCGACTCTATCCAGCTGAGCTACGGGCGCACAATTTACGTATATGGGGTGAGTGAAGGGATTTGAACCCTCGGCCTCCGGGGCCACAACCCGGCACTCTAACCAGCTGAGCTACACCCACCATTTATGCCAATTCGCTTTCTTTGGCTAACTTTGTTGGCATCGTCATCGCCGCGCTATCCTTTGAAAGCAAATGGCATTACACCTTGGTGCGCCTGGAGGGATTCGAACTCTCGGCCCACGGATTAGAAGTCCGTTGCTCTATCCAACTGAGCTACAGGCGCATTTTTTAACCATGTGCCAAAAAGATTTAGCGTCTTATCGTCTCCGCCTTCTTTTGTCAAGACCTAATGCTGATGAAATTGTAAACAATCTTAAACTTGCACATACTAGATGACCATATCACGGGTATGAAACCCCAAAGCAAGCACTGAAAAGTCATCTATTACTTAACATAACCGGCAATACCTTCAAACCGGTATCTTTTTTTATTAATCTTTCCTCCCTGGAGATCTGTTGAATAAAAATAATGTTCCGTTTTCGAATTATACCACCTGTAAAGCTCTCTGGTATTTGTCAATCTGGATGTCGCGATGTTGCCTATCGAACCTTCAAATATGTATCCCTGAAGATTCTTGCCGCCGCCCGTTATATTATAATGGTAAAAGTGATCTTTTTTTTGCGGACTATACCAACGATAGAAACTGGTCGTCCCCGGAGTTTCCGGCTTAAAAAGCCGAAAAGCAATGCCTTCCTTTACGTAATGATTTTGACTTAATCTCTTTGTTTCTGATTGAGGATTGGCCGTAAACAAATAATCAGTTCCATTGTAATACCTGTAAATATCAATAACCTTAACTGTATTATCGGGAACTATTTCCGCGAAGACTTCGACAATTCCCTCACCGCCATTGGTATCAAATACAATATAATCCGCATAACAACCTGGCGTCATTTGTCCCGTATTTAAGGTAACTCTAAGATAATTGGTTTGACTGGTTGTCGCGCCGGAATTAGGCACAATGTTTATACTGCCGGCAGGAAGATAAAAAATGTTTTCTCCTAATATTTTTACGCCTTCAAATACCAAACGGCTATCCTTACTGATAATAGTAAGAACATGGGGTCCGTCAGTAAGTCCTTCCGCAACCAGTAATTCCCCTTTTTTTTCTTTCAGGTCGGCAAACAATTCACTATCATCAATTATAGTTTTATCAAGATATGCGGTTAAATTGACTTCGTCAGGATAAGTCAATAAATACAGAATTATTCCTTTTCCGCGAAAGTTAATTTTAATAAAGTTCTCCCCTTCCGCGCCCGAAGGATAACCATTACTTTCCGTCCAGTTGCCCGTTAATTCCACGGTTTCTTTCAAATATTTGGGCACGGTATAAACTCCGCTTCCCCGCGCATCTTCATTGACAAACGATATATATCTACCTTTTTTAAAATTGGCCGGTTCCTCTTTAATTTCATGTTTTTGCGCCGCCACCGACCATGTCAACATTTCTTTACCACTGTTGGTCACCATTATCTTTTTGGAAACAGTTTTCTCCGGTAAAATACTGCCCATATCCAATCTTAAAGGATTCAAATTGATCAAAGGAGATTTTCGAGTATAAACTATTATAAACGTGACAAAGATTGTTCTTGACCCGCCTTCAAAGTTAATTTTAATTGCTTCTTTATGAGTACCTGCCGGAAATTCCTTATGGCAGATAAGCTTTTCACTACCAGCTTCTAGTGTCATCTCTACATTGTGAATTGCAATTTTAGAGCTACTGTCATTTAATAATGATTTAACGGGCAGTAACCGAATTTCAACACGCAAAGAATCAGTGTTGTTTTCTAACACGCCCGATAACTTCTGTTCTTCTAATTTCTTCCACCCTTCCGGTCCATCTGTCGACCAATCAATGTTGCCTGAACCCATATTCTTTAATGTAAATATTCCTTCACCGGATTTGTCGGCATTGATTTTTCCTACATTAATCTCCCTCGGCGTTATTGTCAGCACCGGCCATAAATGCTCCCCATCCTTGTTTACAGTGCTTTGAACTTTTTGCTTAATAATTTTATTTTGTTCTGGATTTATATTATTTTGAGCGACAGTTATAAATGGATAAACAATCAGCGCGAAAATAATCACGGGTATGAATTTTAAAACAAGCTTTGGAAACAATTCCGCAGCAAACTGCAATGTATTAAACCCTCCGCTTCGCGGGATTGTTCGACTTACAAATTTCAATACACTTCGTTTTTGAAATTTGAGTCTCACAGTAAAGATAAAATTATTCTTTATCTTCAATATAAATACCTCTTTTTAAAAAATAATCACGGGTATTAAACCTCCGCTTCGCGGGATTGTTCAACTTACCAATCCGTTACGCTGCGCTTTCGGAATTGGAGTTTCATAATAATGAATCGTTTATTTCTAACTCAAAGATTAAATTTAAGCAACTAGTTTGAGTTATCGGCTCATTCAAAATACTTGACATATCCGGTAAACAAGATGTAGCTTTCATCCAATTTTTAGTGAAGAACACATCCACCAAGGCGGAGTTTGCTGATTGAGCTCCTGATCAAACAATTATGAATTACGATATTTTTAAATACTGGATTGCGCTAAAATCTATCGCGGGCGTCGGAAATATTACTTTTCCGGCATTAGTGGATAAGTTTTGTTCTTTACCCGCTATTTTTGCCGCACCGGTTTCAAAATTAAGTGAAATCCCGGGAATTTCCAAGAATATCGCCACAGCAATCGCCAGTTTTAAGGACTGGGAGAAAGTTAAAGAAGAACTTGAACTTCTCGATAAAAATAAAATTAATATAATTACTTATCGAGATGAAATTTATCCAGAAAAACTCATGAATATTTATGACCGCCCTCCTTTTCTTTATGTTCGGGGCAATCTGAATAAAGATGATATAAATATTGCCGTAGTCGGCTCCCGTCAGGCCAGCACCTACGGCAAATACACGACGGAAAAGATTAGCCGCGAACTTGCCCTCAAAGGTTTAACTATTGTCAGCGGCATGGCCCGGGGCATTGATTCCGTAGCACACCGCGGAGCACTGACCGCACATGGCAGGACGATCGCCGTTCTGGGCAGCGGACTAGATGTTATTTATCCTCCGGAAAACAAAAAATTATTTACTGATATCATTCAAAATGGCGCTGTTATTTCTGAATTCCCGCCAGGCACACCACCGCGTTCAGCCAATTTCCCGACACGCAATCGTATCATCAGCGGTATGTCCTATGGCGTTGTAATCGTAGAAGCTGGAGAAAAAAGCGGCTCTCTCATTACAGCCAGATTTGCGCTGGAACAAGGACGGGAAGTCTTTGCCGTGCCTGGAAGTATCGACTCCGCAGGTTCACGCGGAACAAATAAACTAATTAAGCAAGGCGCAAAATTAATTGAAAATACCGATGATATTCTGGAAGAAATTTTGCCCCAGTTCGAAAGAACAATTGTATTGAAACCGCATACTATTGACAACTCCGAAGCCATTGCCACTAAACCCGCCGAAATATTGAGCGCTGTTGATCAAAAAATAATCGGCTTTGTTTCCGGTGGCCGCGTTCATATTGATGATTTGATTTCTTCCACCGGTTTATCGTCTGCCGACATTTTAAGCGCATTGACGACATTGGAATTAAAAGGAATCGTTCAACAGTATCCGGGAAAGTTTTTTTCTCTGAAAAAATAAGTGGAGTCCCGGGAGGATCCGGGGGATTCAAAGTCGCGGTATTACCGCACAAAGAACCGTGAAATGATCAATTACAAATGACACCGTAAAAAGCGCCAGAGGCAAGGCGGGCGAAGCTTGAGGAATGAGGCCTACTTTTGTTGCATAGGCCGCAAGTAGCCTGCCCCGGCACAGGCCGGGGAAAGGTGAAGTACAACGCAGCATATGGCGCTTGTTATGGTGTCATTGAATAAATATATCTTTACAAAATATCTTCTTCCATCTATACCGTGCGCCGAATCACGGGTATCAGAATACCCTCGGCTTCGCTGGATAGTTCGACTTGAAAGTTTCAGTTCACTTAGTTTCTGAAACTTTAGTCTCACAAATATAAGGAGAGTTAGTTATGGCAAAGTCATTAGTTGTTGTGGAATCTCCCACAAAAGTTAAAACAATAAAAAAATTTCTCGGCAGTGGCTTTGATGTTGTCGCTTCGATGGGACATATTAAAGATCTGCCGAAAAGCACTCTGGGTATTGATCTGGAAAATAATTTCGAACCAACCTATAGTGTAATTGAAGCCAAAAAGAAGACTATTGATGAATTAAAAAAAGCTGCTAAAAACGTGGAAAACATTTATCTGGCCCCCGACCCCGACCGCGAAGGCGAAGCCATCGCCTGGCATATATCCGAGGTGGTAAACACAAAAAATAAAAAAATATATCGCGTCCTATTTAATGATCTCACAAAAAAAACCGTGTTAGAAGCAATTAATAATCCGCTGGAGTTGAACTTCAATAAGTATGAAGCACAGCAGACCCGCCGCATTCTGGACAGGTTGGTTGGTTATCAAATCAGTCCTATCCTCTGGGATAAAGTCAAGAGAGGATTGAGCGCCGGCCGGGTTCAATCCGTTGCTGTGAGAATGATCTGCGAAAGAGAAGACGAAATCAATAAATTTGTCCCGGAAGAATACTGGAACCTGCTGGCACAATTTGAGGGAAACAATCCCCCTCCTTTTGACGCCAAATTACTCAAGATAGACGGCAAAAAAGCAAAAGTCGTCAATGGCGAACAGGCCGCCAAGCTGGCTGACACCATAAAAAAAGCTTCTTTTATCGTGGAGAAGCTGGAGAAAAAAGAATTAAAACGCTCGGCACTGCCACCCTTTACTACCAGTAAATTACAGCAGGAATCCTCCCGCTGGCTGCGCTTTTCCGCGAAAAAGACGATGATGGTCGCTCAAAAATTATATGAAGGTATTGAACTTGGTAACGACGGCTCCGTCGGTCTAATTACTTATATGCGAACCGACTCTTACCGCATTGCCGAAGAAGCGCTCAATGAAGTGCGAGCTTATATCCAGGAAAATTATTCACCTGATTATCTGCCGCCCAAACCGCATACATACAAAAACGCGCAAAAAGCTCAGGACGCTCATGAAGCCATCCGGCCATCGACCATGGCTTACAAGCCGCAGGCCATAAAAGAATATTTATCCAATGATGAATTTAAACTCTATCAACTTATCTGGAACCGATTCACTGCCAGTCAGATGAATCCGGCCATTTTCGATCAAACAACTATTGATATTGCCGGAGCCAATTGTATCTTTCGCGCTCAGGGACAGGTTCTCAAGTTCCCCGGGTTCACCATCGTTTACACTGAAGGCAAAGATGAAAAAGAAGAAGAGAATGGGCTGGATAAATTTCTTCCCAATGTAAAAGAAAAAGAAAAATTAAAGCTGCTTAAATTAAATACGGAACAAAAGTTCACCCAGCCACCACCGCGCTTTTCGGAAGCATCTCTGGTTCGTGAACTTGAAGAAAAGGGAATTGGACGGCCTAGTACCTACGCCAATATTCTCTCCACAATTCAGGACCGGGAATATGTGCGCCGGGATAAAGGAAAATTCTTCCCGACAGAATTAGGCGTTATTGTTACCGAACTTTTGGTGAAAAGTTTCCCCACGGTTCTGGATATTGCTTTTACCGCGGACATGGAAAATAAATTAGATATGATTGAAGACGGTAAAAGTAAGCGTGTAAAAACCCTTAAAGATTTTTATAGTCTCTTTGCCCAGGAGTTGATAAAAGCAAAAGACGAAATGAGAAATGTCAAAAGGGAAGAAACACCAACCGATCTGATTTGCGAAAAATGTAATTCACCTATGATTATCAAGTGGGGACGTAATGGTAATTTTCTCGCCTGTTCTAATTATCCCGAATGCAAAAACACTATGAATGTTATTCAGGACAAAGAAGGGAAAATAAAAAACGTGGAAGCAAAAACAACAAATACGAAATGTAATAAGTGCGGCAAGGCAATGATTGTCAAAGAAGGCCGCTTCGGGCAGTTCCTTGCCTGTTCGGGTTATCCCGAATGCAAAAACACAATCAATGCAACCAAAAACGATAAGGGTGAGATTGTTCCTCTTGAAGTTCAAGCGACTGATACCGTCTGTGAACTATGCGGAAAACCAATGATTATCAAACGCGGTCGTTATGGTCAATTCCTAGGTTGTTCCGGTTATCCGGACTGCAAAAATATCAAAAATATTCATAAGGGCAAAGACGGGGAAATGATCCCACAGGAAGCTGAGGTCACCGATGCCACATGTGAAAAATGCGGAAAGCCCATGGCCGTCAAGCGCGGACGATTCGGGAAATTTCTCGGTTGCACTGGTTATCCGGAATGCAAGAACATCCAGAAAATGCCCAAAACAACATCCGGAGAATCACAGGTATGATACCAAAAGCAAGCTTTGGTATCATACCCTCCGCTTTGTCCCGACAGCGTCGAGATTCAACTAACAAGTTACAGCGCACTTTGTTTCCGAAGCTTTGGTCTCACTAATAAAGTCCCACTTAGCTTCGCACGTGGGATAATTCGTCCTACAAGTTTCAGTGCGCTACGCTTCTGAAACTTGGGACTCATTAAATTGGAGTCTCATTAATGAAAACATCTCCTGTTATAATCATTGGAGGCGGACTTGCAGGCTGTGAAGCTGCCTGGCAGCTCTTGCGACGCGGTCATGCCGTTCATCTCTATGAAATGAAGCCGCAAAAGTTTTCACCCGCCCATAAAATGGAACATCTGGCGGAATTAGTCTGCAGCAATTCTCTTAAGTCCAACAGCCTCGACAATGCCCCGGGATTACTTAAAGAAGAAATGCGCCGCCTCAACTCAATAATAATAGCGGCGGCGGATCGCACAGCGGTTGCCGCAGGCTCCGCTCTGGCGGTTGACCGCATTCAATTTGCCAGCGAAGTTGAAGCGCAACTCCAGATGCAAAAAAACTTCATCCGGAGCCGTGTTGAGGTTACTAAAATTCCACAAGATTCACCAACTATCATCGCCACGGGACCGCTCACTTCCGATGCCCTGGCGCAGGAAATCTCTAAAACGCTGGACAGTTCTTATTTATATTTTTACGATGCTATTGCGCCGATAGTTGAAGCTGATTCTATTGATATGGACAAGGTTTTCTGGGCATCGCGCTATGATAAAGGAACACCCGATTATCTGAATTGTCCGCTAAGTAAAGAAGAATATGAACTCTTCCGGCAAGAATTACTGGCGGGCGAAAAGGTCGCCATAAAACCTTTTGAAGAAGTCCGCCATTTTGAAAGCTGCTTACCGATAGAAGTATTGGCCTCCCGTGGCGAAAAAAGCCTGGCTTTCGGGCCGATGAAACCGGTAGGTCTTATCCATCCTAAAACAGGTTCTATTTCTTATGCGGTAGTTCAATTGCGCCGGGAAAATATGGCCGGCACTCTTTTTAATATGGTTGGATTTCAGACAAAACTGACCTGGCCGGAACAGCGGCGCATCTTTCGCCTTATTCCAGGCCTCGAAAACGCTCAATTTGCCCGCTATGGCAGCATTCACCGCAATACTTTTATTCATTCCCCTTCCCTTCTACTCCCCTCGCTGCAACTCAAAAATAATGAAAATATTTTCTTTGCCGGTCAGATTACCGGCGTTGAAGGCTATACTGAATCGGCAGCCATGGGACTTTTAGCCGGATTAAATGCCGCCTTTATCATCGAAGGAAAGCCTCTGCAACCGCCGCCTATTAAAACCGCCATTGGAGCGCTGCTTCATTACATTGTTTCTGCCGAATCCGCTGATCGTTTTCAGCCAATGAATATTAATTTTGGTTTGCTGGATACATTACCTGGAAAAAAATTAAAAAAGAAAGAAAAAAATATTCTCCATGTAAATCAAGCTCTGCAATCATTGAATGACTGGATAACAAATCAAAATCTGAACTGATCCCGAAAACAAAAATAAAGTACTGCAAATATATTCTATTGACACACAAAAATACTTCTCTTATACTTCGCTCGCCCCAAAATATATCTTATCAAATAGGAAATTATTAATATATATTATAGAAATAAGGAGAATTAAAATGGCAGAACAAAATAGAGAAAGTTCGCTTGTACTCATAAAACAGGATGCCCTGAAAAATTCGTTAACAGGATATATACTTTCGCAGTTTTCTGAATTCCACACGGGATTACGTTTCGCGGCACTGAAGGTTGTTTCTGTAAATCTCGCTCTGGCCGAAGAACATTATGCCGAGCATAAAGGAAAATTTTTCTACCCTTCGCTTCTGGAATACATACGCGGTTATCTGCATTATCCGAATGATCCATCGAAACGCAGAGTCATAGCGATACTGTATCGGGGACCCAACGCCATCAAGAATATTCGGGAAATCTGCGGCAATACGAATCCGCACGATGCCAGACAGCAAAGGCCCGGCTGCATTCGCGCGTTGGGAACCGTAATTCCTCTGTATGATGAAAATGGTAAATTTATCGGAGACAGATCGGATAATCTTATTCATGCCTCCGCCAATCCCGAGGACGCGGAACGTGAAATAAAACTCTGGTTTCTCCCCACTGATATTCCGCCAACCGTACGGAATTTTCCCACGGAAATAAGCAAAGAATATTTTTATTATAAAAATAACGCCATAAGCTCAACCCACACACAGAGAAGTTTCTGCTTCATAGCACCAGGCGATATAGTCTGGAAATCGGACATGAAGGTTCTTCGACAGTTAGAAAAAGGCAAGAAACAGGATTATTCGGCGAATGCCGTAACTGCCAAATACTTAATTAACAGGGAAATTGAAGATATTTAAATCTTTTTCCCTGAACGGCTGATCTATAATCGAAAATGGTGTTTTACAAAGACCTCAGCCAGCATCAACGTGCCAGCAAGATCTTCAATATGGCAATCCGCCTGAAATCTGATGGTGCCGATACCTACATCAACCGGGGAGTTGCTTATTTATCGCGGGGCAACAACGAACTGGGCTGCCGTGATGCGCAAAAAGCATGTACATTGAGCAATTGTAAATTGTTAGAAGAAGCTAAACGCAGGGGAGCCTGCCGTTGATTCAGGTTTGTCTTGATTAACGATGCTTGACTTTCATTTGAAAAGAGATATCGCTGAAAATCAATAAAGTCTTGCTGCTGGCCAATGCCGCCATACACGCGGTGAAGTTTTCTATTAGTTGAAAATTAAGTTCTTAAATGATAGAGGCTCCTCTTGTTGGAATAAGAGGAAGAATTATGCAAACACTGCAGAAAAGAAAAAACGATCAACACGATAATTTGTGTGAAGAATTATTGCGGGAAAAAGCCGCAGTACTGAGTCGCGCCGGTATGGCAGTGGATGATGCTATTGAGCGGCTGATGAGCATAGATAGAGAAATAGAACTAAAGATATCTATTTTAAATACTTTGTGCTGGAATAACCATGCCTCGGAAATGTTGCAGAAAAAGCAAATGGTCTGTGAAGAAATAAACTTGAGCATTGATCATTTCAATGCTATTCGCCAAAAAGCCCAACTGCAATATTATTATCTGATTGTTACGCGGGAAGCACTTGGTTTGCGTCGGCATGAAATGATTCAGGATATTTACCGGATTCCAGCAAAAAAAGAAAAAATACGGACAGCTTAATGGATAGATACAAAAAGCAACGGATGCGGATGGTTGAAACGCAGATAAAAGCGCGTTTAATAAACGATGTCCGGATATTGAGAGCTATGAGTGCCATTCCGCGTCATCTTTTTGTTGATGAAGGACTGATTGATCAGGCCTATAATGATAGTCCTCTTCCTATTGATGAACATCAGACCATATCGCAACCATATATAGTCGCGCTCATGACGCAGGCATTGGAGTTAAAGGGAAAGGAAAGGGTCTTGGAAATCGGTACCGGCTCCGGTTATCAAACGGCGGTATTGGCTTCTCTGGCCGATCGTGTTTTTTCCGTTGAACGCATTGCTTCTCTGGCAACAAACGCGCGCAAAATTCTTGATCAGCTTAATTTTTACAATGTAGCCATAAGAGTCGGCGATGGCTCTTATGGCTGGAGAGAAGAAGCTCCTTTTGACGCCATTATCACCACCGCGGCAGCACCGGAAATTCCTCAATATTTAGTCGAACAGCTTGCTGTTGGCGGAAGAATGGTTGTTCCTGTAGGCGGTCGCGATGTGCAAACCTTATATAAACTTACCCGTCCTGTTGAAAATCCGCAGGAAATTATCAAAGAAGATTTAGGCGGATGCCGCTTTGTCAGCCTGATCGGGGAGAGCGGATGGAAAAAATAAAACCTGATTTAGCGTCAGGTTTTTTTATTTTGCTAGCTTTGTTGTTTATTCTTTCTTGTTTCAGTCCACAGTTGCAAAAAACGCAGGCAATGGGTGTCTATCATCGAGTAAAAAAAAATGAAACGGTTCGAATGATTGCCCGCGCTTATCATGTTAAATTACAAGATTTAGTCGAAATGAACAATATAACTGATCTCAATTCAATTAAAGAAGGCTCGGTTATATTTATTCCCGACGCCAATCAAGTAATTGATGATGTAATGGTCCATGTAAAAACTATGGATACTGCGGCCAATCTCACCGCTAAAAAAGATAATTCAGATAATGCTAATAAACTTACGGAAAAGAACGTTAGGAAAGAAGGAAAACCCGCGACTGAGGCACCTGCTTTAGTAAATAAAAAAGAGCGGCTGCCTATGGTGACATCCCATAGGCAGCC
>Ga0224559_1001778_pt1 | contig 11510 bp, 14 predicted proteins | sample 714S33034metaG_FD_180676 | JGI IMG/M metagenome (GOLD analysis project Ga0224559, IMG submission 180676) | Peat soil microbial communities from Stordalen Mire, Sweden - 717 S3 30-34 | ecosystem: Environmental > Terrestrial > Soil > Wetlands > Peat | place: Sweden: Norrbotten County, Stordalen... | reverse complement strand
CGTAGATTCGCGTGGGTAGGGTACGGTAACGGACCTGCGTCTTATGTTTTAGGAGGCGATCCATCGCAACTCTCGCCTTCTCACACATACATTGATACGATTACGTCTGATGTGTTATCTCTTAGCGGAAACTACGCTGTTGTTCCTGCACAAAGTTCATCTGGAGTACGACCAACTTGGAAACTTAAGTGGGTCTATGCGGGTAATCAACTTGGCGTGGATGGTGTTAGTTCTTCGGGCGGTTCTGGAATGACTGCTGGAACTTATGCGCTCACGTTCTCTACTGGAAACGCGACAGGTACTATCACGGTTTCGACTTCTGCTGTGACTGCTATTAATATAACATCGTCTGGTTCAGGGTATTTGTCTGTTCCCACAGTGAGCGCTGCCACTGGTGGAACTCCTCCAACGCTTACCGCAACGATTGGCATAGCAAACGGTATTGAAGTTCCAGCAGGAACCAACCTATCGGCTGAAACTATACAGCTTGCAGGTTTTGGTGGTGAATACTAAGTTTTAACACAAGGTCTGATTCTATCCTCTCCCGGTGGACAGACACTTACGCCCTCTGTGGTCCCGGAAGGGTAATCGCAGGGGGCGTTTTCGGTAAGACAAGGATTTTGAATAAGTACCAAACGAAAAGGAGAAACACAATGCCCACGAAATCTAAGATTCACAAGACACCATCGCCAAGCCACGCAAAGCACACAGTGAAGGCCAACCACCATATCAAAGGTCATTCGACGATCCATGTTCACAAAGGAACAGGAAAAGTGAAAGTTGGTGGCAAAAAGAAGTCTGGCAAGAAAACTATCCTCAAGTAACTAGGAGCAATGATGGCGACCAAGAGCATCTACAACACGTATGGCGGAGGGTCTGCTGCGAAAATTACGCCGACAAATTATGTCGTTGGCGGAACCAAAGCATCAGGCGAAATTGACCTTGCTAGGAAGACTAACGAAGAGTTCCCGAAGTATTACCGACAGGGAGTTCCCGCCAACGAAAAAGAAGATTAAGACGGAGGAGGAATCATGGCAAAGATGAAAATGAGCAAGAAGAGCATGGAAGATGGGGATGACGCGCATTTTCCTGATAATCCAGCGGTGGCTCATAAGGTTCACAACCGCAAGAAGAATGGGAAGAAACACGCTACGATCAAGGGTGGTACAGCGGGTAGCAAGAAGATTGTTGGCGGATTGGCAAAGGTTGCGATTGCGGCGAAGAAGCCAGTGAACCACAAGAAGACTCACAAGCGCGTTGCGGGAAAGTAGTGTCCTATGGCGACTAAGAAATCCACAAAGAAACCTTCCGTTAAATCAGATATTCCCTATGGAATAACCAAAGGAGAATACTACGGGAAGGGTTCTACGGAAAAGTGGAAGCATGGTCGTTATCGGAAACAAGCTGAGAAACAATACGCGGGTTACAGTCATGAATACGAAACTCCAGGCAACAAAGAAGACAATATCAGGGAAAAGCAAGCTCATCTGAAAAACGAGGACGCTTGGAATAAGCATGAGAAAGATTCGAGCAAGAAGCGCGTAGCAGGACCAAAGCCAAAAAGTGTGGCAAAGAAGCCACAGACGCGGAAGAAAACTACGCGGAAACGGGTTGCAGGCAAGTAGGGAGTGATGAGACGTGGCGTTTCAGAATATCATTCAAGATGTGCTGGGAACCTTTTCAGGCATGAATAGGGGACTAGCCGCGACCAGAATTAACGAAGCATACACGAAGATACAGATGGAAAACGTCTGGAGTTTCCAGAACGTCACTGGAGGCTGGTTAACCCCTTCACTTCTAGGTGGACCGAACGCCGGAACGAATTTCTTGAGTCCCGGAACAATTACAGTAGTTCCATTCACAAACACGATCACAGCCGATGCTGTCGCTACAGCGGCTTGGACTGCGAATGTTCCGTATCCGCCATTATTGACGCAGCAGCAAATCCGCGTTCCCTACTACAGCCTGTACAACATCATCGGGGTAGGAAATAACGGCACGGTTGCTTACGCTACAGTTTTGACTCCAGGATTAGGCCAAACCCCAGGAACGTATACGGTACCCGTTCTTGACCCATCCATAGGCGCAGGAGCCACGCTCTCTGTCACTGTGAACGCCAATGGGACGGTTACCCTACCGCCCATCGTTCTGACGGCAGGGAGCGGCTATACAACGCCATATGTGACGTTCTCTGAAGGCGGAACGGCTGCTACATTTTCTGTTACATTGATTGCAACAATAACAACCGACCGTCTCTGGGTAGAACCGGCACAGACGAACGGACAATATTGCGTGTACCAGGCTTATTATCCTTGTCCTGTTGGATTCCGTAAATGGATGGATATTCGCGATACGCAAAATAATGAGCAGATGGACTGGTGGAGTTGGACGCAGATCGACCTCTCCGTAGAAGACGCCCAGCGCGAAATATTCGATCAGCCAACTGCCGTAGTTCCGTATGGAACTGATACGAGGCCAGGAAGCGCAACATATGGTCAGCTTTTGGTGGAATTATGGCCGCACCCAATTTCGATTTTAAGCTACACATTCCAATGCCAATGCAACTTACCACCGCTAGTAAATCCGAACGACACGATTGCTTATCCTTTAAGTGAAGAATTGGTAAGACAAAGGACTTACGAAATGTGCTGTCTTTGGAAGGAAGGTTCCAAAGGCGACGATATGGAACGCGGGTCTGGCGCAAACTGGCAGTTTTTGGCAAAGGCCTATCACGAAGAGTATAAGGATTTGTTGAGACAAGCACGTATCGCGGATAGAAATTTGATGGAACTTTACTTCACCAAGGCCCGCATGAACGCTCCGTGTGACGGGCAACCAGATTCATACACAGGGAACCAAGCCAACGTAGGTTGGTAGGAGGAAACAAAAATGCCACCTTATGCAAGTCCGGGACAAGCGACGTTGATAGCGCAAGGAGCGCAGACTTATTTGTTTCAGAATGAGTCTGTGTATGTTGGCGAGTCTAGTGTAGCGTGCATGATTTCTCGTATTCCAGGAATCTTTTATCCGTGGGGAATATCGTTTGACATAGCGTTTAGTGGAGCGCCTGGAGCGTTTGAAATTGACGTGCAGACAGCGGATATAGACCAAGACTCGCACTATGTAACGATTGCAAGTTTAACGACAGGAACGATAAATGCGGGAAACGTAGGAAGGATTGAACTTCCGTCTTTCTGGGCAAGGTTTACTCGCGTGAAAGTAGTTGCTTTGGCGAATTATGCAACAGTAACAATGACGGTTTTGTTGACGAGGTAGGACGATGAAAAGGATTCTCTTAGTTGCGGTGTTGATGATTTGTGCTGTTTCCTATGCGCAAAACGGACAAGTTGGAGTAGGAAACTATGGAAGCCTTACCGTTTACGGAGGAGCCGTTAGTGTAAGCAGCGCACCATCTGGAGCTTGCGCTCAGGGTGTGGCTAATCAGCAGGTAGTGACGACCGGGTTACAGTATTCCTGCCAAAACATTACGGCGGGAACTGGTACGTGGGCTGTGCTTACGGCTGGTGCGTCGGGTACAGCAACTAATCTAGCGGGCGGAGCGATCTACCAAATTCCGTATCAGACGGGAACGGGTACTACTGGGTTCGATGCGAACCATACTTGGACTCCAGGAATCGGACTGAATTTAGGAAGCAGCAATGCTTCTCTGGGTGCTGGAAATTGGTTGAGTATCGGACAGAATTACGCCGGAATCGTGCAGACGAACATCCAGAATTTCAATAGTGGAGTATGCTCTCAGTCTGGATACTCAGCTACGCAGGATACAGGCACAAATACTCTCGGATTCATGTGGCTAGGAATTAACAATTCAGGTTTCAACTGCCCGTCTGCTTTTAATATCGGACTCGCGGGGGATACAAGTTTGCTTTCCACGGCGGGCAATATGTACCTTGCTAACGGGGTAGCAAACAAGGCGGTCTACATCTCTTTGAATGGGACACAGCCAAGCAATATCCTGGCGCAGTACACAAATGTTGCCAATGCGCCACAGGAACTTCTTCAAAACGCTTTGCCGATAATTGGCGCGACGTTGACTTTGACTGCGGCCACGCAACAGGCTGCTTCTAGCCAGACTACTACAGGCTACGCCGTGGCCTACACCGGGTCTTATGGAAGCTCCGGCACGGTCACGATTACTGGCACCTTTCCGGGTTCTCTCGCAACCGGGTATGCCGTGACAGTTTCCGGCTTGACTACACCGAGCAATAACGGCGTATTTATTTTGACAGCAGCCAGCACTTCTGCGATTACCTACACGAACTGGTGGGGCGTCACCGAAACAGCGGCGGCAGGATCAACCGTGGTCAGCGCTGCTTCCACCACGTCTCTTGCTGGCACGATTACGGGCGGTGCGATGGCTGTTGGTTTCCCTGCCGGAGCTTATGCGGGAATTCCGGCTGTGACCGTATCTGGTTTCACGACTTGCACGGCAAACAACGGCACGACTTTCCCTGTGATTGCCAGTTCTGCGACATACATTGCCGTGACCAATGCGGCAGGGTCTACTTGCTCGACAGGCTCACCCGTAATTCAGTCTACGGCGGCTGTAAACTCCCCGAAGTTTTGCTTGACTAATAATTACGGAAGCGGTGCGGGTACTCAGGGTACGGAAGCGTCTTGTCTGCAAAACGTGATGGGCGCTCCGGGGACTAACCCCACCGCAACTTTGGCGCTCACGCAGACTGGCACTACTGGACTCACTGGATTCCAGGCTGCAAACTTTCAAGCTGGGTCCGTCACTCCGCTGGTGGGCGCGGTCATCAACGCCACAGAGAGCAACGTTGCCAACACCACCCAGATCAACGTAATGAATACATCCTCTGACAACGCTGCTTCGAGCGATTTAGTTGCCACTTCTGACAATGGATCGCAGACCACCCACTACCTTGACGTAGGCTGCAACTCGTCCACCTACAACCAGGCGGCGTACAATTCCGGCGCGGCTGATGACTGCTACATGTATGCGTCCACCGACAACTTGAATATCGCCACGGCCAACACGGGCAAGGTGATTACCTTCAACGTCGGAGGAACGACTACAACTCAATTGGCAGCAACAATCAACGCAACTGGATTAGCAGTAGTGGGCAACGAATCAGCAGCTACGTACTCGACAGCAACCAACTGTGCAATCAATGCGGCATCTCCGGGTGCTTGCGGGTCCGCATCGGCGGGCGCGTTCGTCATCCCAACCCTAACGGCAACCTACACGGTGAATACAACGGCGGTAACGACGCACAGCAGAATCTTTCTGATTCCGATCACGTTTGCGTCTGATCTACCATCCACCCCAACTTGCGTAGCACCACTTTTAACAACTCCGTATACCATATCGGGAGTTGTTGCGGGAACGAGTTTCACGGTAACTCTAACATCTACGACGGGTCAGACGTGCTTTATGTACGAGATAAAAGACTAAGGGAGATTGAATATGAAAAGATATTTGGCACTAGGATTGTTATTTTTCACTTCTCTGGCCTATGGTCAGACGGCGGCTCTCCCTGTCTATGATTGCATTCAGAACGGGACTCAGGCAGTAACGTCAGGTTTGAAATCTAGCAACTATTTACAGGGCGTAGTGCCATATTGCCAGGTTAGTGTGTTTCTAACAGGAACGACAACGATAGCAACAACGAATCCTCAAACTCCATTACAAGCAAAATCTGATGGTTCTATACCTCCAATTTACGCGGCAGTAAACCAAGGATACGATGTAACGTTCAGCGGGGGAATTACACCGAATGTTTATAAAACTCCGATGACACTAACGGGTATTTATCCGGGATTTTCATTTAGTGGCGGCGGCGGTCTTACTGCCCCGGTGCAGATTAACCAAGGCGGCACGGGCGCGATCACGGTGCAAGGAGCGTTCGGCAACATCGTAGCTCCAGGCGGAACGGTTACCGGTCCTTTCACGCATATTCCCACGGGATTTACGCCGTTCGAATATCCGTTTTTCTCCACAGGTATATCAAGTTCCAGCGCGGATGCTATATTTGCGAACCTTTCCACCACGCTTGGGGTAGCACCAGGAGGCGTGAGGCCGCAAGGATGGGCTCTCCATCAATCCAACGGGAATTTCTTGCATGGAGGGCGGTATCAATCGCAACAAGCAAATGTGCTATCTGAATATCTTGCGGCACACTTATCCCGAACAAGCGGATCATCCCAGTTATATCAGTACTACGGAGTGGGACTTGGCGAGGGCGATCTTATTGGTGTCTACGGGAGTATATACTGTGCTGGAGGAATGGGAAAACTAAGTGGAGGAACCTCTATATCAGCTTGTCAAGCTGGACAATTTGTTACAGCGACGTGGCCGTATGTGATGACAGCAACCCTTAACTCTGGACTGGGCAGTGGTAATGTTTTGACGTATGATGGTCCGTCGGCCATGCATGAGAATTTTTCCGCCGGGGCAAGAACGATATGGGATGTAAGCAAGATCGTTAATACGGGCACAGTAACCATGTCTGGTAATACTGCTACTTTTAGCGGAGCACCCAGCATGAGTTCTTTGAACCCTATTGGATGGCTTCTAATATCTGGCTCTAACGCGGCTGGATATGCTCCGGTCTACAACGGATCAATGAACGGGGCTACAGGTCAATTCCTCAGTTTTTCTAATCCAGGGGCGATCTATGCGGTTTCCGCGCCCACCGGGACAGGTGCCACTGGGTATCTTCCAGGAGAGATCTTAAATATCATTCAATCAGGTTGCACAGGAGCAGTGGCCACTGTGAGCACGGTAGATGGTAGTGGTCAGCCAACATCTTATATTTTGAGCACCCTTCCAACAGGATCAGGATGCGCGGTGGCGAATAACCTCAGCACGACAGTCAGCACCTACGCCGGATCAGGCACAGGCGCACTGATTAACATCACGCAGATTACCGGAGTTATCGGCGCAGCCGGATCATCGTGCAGGATAATAAATTTCACAGGCGGCACAGGAGCAACGGGTCCAGGCAGCGGCGGATTGACGCTGGAACTCACTGGTACAAACACCATTGCAGCTAATACGCCGTTCACCGGAATCCACCCATCAGCAATCTGGCCGGGGTATAACAATTTAGTCAATGCGACTGGCGCGTCAATGCAAAATGGAACTACTACTTGCGCGGGGAACATCAATCTGACACCTACGTCAGGACCGTGCCAAGGCGACGATGTCATTATAGACGGGGCGTGCTGGGGACATCCACAGCGTGTCACCGCAGTTAATAGCAGCACCTCTGTGACAATCGAAAACGGCTACGATATTCGTCTAATAAGCGCTAATACCGCGAGTCAGCCTTTCGTGCTTATTCCGGCTACATCCGTGAATGATATTACCTTGTCAACCCCCACAACAACTGGAGGCCATGGCTCTGGAGCGATGTTCACTATTACATCACTAGGTGGAGGCGGAAGCGTAGGTGGGGTTTCACCTGCATCAAGCGGCCAGCAGTATCAGGCGGGAGATGTTTTATCGCTCAAGCAAGGAACCTCCGCATCTGGAGGATCAGTAAACGTTCTGACGGTGGACGCAAATGGAGCAATTCTAACTGACTCGGTTGCCTCTGGTGGGGTTGGATATACAACCAGCGGATCATTCCAATCACTGGGCACATTCTTGAACGCTGTGGCAAATGGAGGCTCAGGAATTACACCGGCAACATATCAGATTTACGGTACTGGTGGATTAAGTGCCGGTCTTACTTGTGCAACCCCTCCCACAACACCATCTACAGGTAATTTAGCCTGTGCTGAGATTCAAATCGCTGTAGGATCTAGCGGTACAGTGACAAGCGTTGTGACAATTAAATCTGGTGGTCCTGTCTATACCACAGCGCCCACGTTCACCATGACAAACTCGACGCTTGCGGTCGATGGAGTCACCACTGCAGGGTGTGCATCGACCTGCCCAACTTTTACTGGGTGGCTGGATACTAATGCTGTCTCTAGTTTCGCTTCCGGAGATACAATCTTGCAACCACCTGACCACAGAGTCGTGATGATGGATACGCAGAATATCGAGAACTCCTCATACATCGATTTCGCTGGTGGAGTACACGTTCACAATGTTAGCAACGGTCCCGGATTATCCGCGTTTACCATTGACTCTAACTATGCTTATGATGGCGGACTAGGTGGCCATTTATATGGATTGGACATGTCAGCAAAAGACGTTAAAAACTACTTTTTTCGCCTTAGTTTCGGCAATATAAAATACAGCATGGCTGAGAATATGGCTACTGTTTTCGGCAGGTCTGTCTGGGATTGGTCTACAATTATCGCACCTCTAGGAGATGATTGGAGCGGCGCGAATCTAGAAGCAATGACAACAGGAACGGGACAGCCGAGCGCGGTGGCTCCTTTGTTTCTAAAACCAAGCCAGTCGCTATGCTTCGGGGTTCATGGTTCTGGTATCTGCAATGTGCAATTAACTGGTCAGGTTCCTACTGCGAACACTTGGCTTGCCAGCTCCGTAACAGGCTATCAGCCCACGTTTTCAGGTCTTCCAGGCTACTATGCGGCGGTATTCACAGATAACACGACAACAGACGGCGCACTGGCTTTTATTCCAATAACGAACGGGGTAGAAGAGATAATTTTCGCACCGAATGGATCGTCGGCCTACTCTGCTACAGCGCATGTTTACCAACAGGCCGCTGGGTCGATCACTGACGCGGCTCAGCTACTCACACGCTTCAATGCTGGTCTTCACTTCAGCGCGGCAGACACTACACTCACATCATCCGATGGGACAGGTTCGCGAGTCGTGACGATTGCGCCAGGCGGAACCATCTCGTCAAGCGAGTTACCTGCGGGGAGTACATCTTATTATTCTACGTGGTCTCCAATAACCTTCGGTGGAATTACGTCCACAGGATCTGGCTCTCAAATGACTTTAGCTGCAAATATAACTATCGTAAGACTGGAAGTAACGGCAAACAATCTCTTAACGGGGTGTAGCACACAGCCAATTGTGTCTATCTTCGATCAGACTAGCTCCAACATTCTAACCTCGGTGACGTTGAGCAATGGTTCTTCTGGGCCATGGGATAGTGGAGTTATTTCCGTGTCGGCAACGGCAGGTCATGTGCTGCGCTACCGCATGTCCACAGCGGGAGTGGGGTGCAGCACACCTCCAACATATACACAGGCGACGATGCAATACCACGGCTAGGCAATGTTCGACGCGTAACTAGCAACACCCGTTGTATCCAGTAATCGGTGGCGGGGTTGGAGACTACGAGTGAGGGGAAAGCAGATGGCAGATGAGCAAAACAACACGAGACCGCAGCAGACGCCCGATAGTGCGGGATCTGGAGCGCTGCTATCCGCGTTTCTGAAAAGGGTGCGGGCCAATATCGAAGTAATCGGCGTTGGACTTACCATCCTTATCAGCTTGATTGTCATCGGAATTCAAATCGGTGATGTGCTGAATACATTGAAGCTACATGGAGAAACCATCAAATCCATTCAAGCCGCGCAGTCGATTCAAGATAAAAAGTTTGACCGAATCTGCTATCGATTAAACATCCCTTGTTCGCCAGATGCACCCTATTCCCAGCCGCATATTGACACTTCCCCCGGCACGGCCACAGCAGCCCCGCCCGCGCCGCATAGCAAGCTCACCCCGCCCGGCACGATGGCCCTGAAAGAGAAGCCCGCGCCGATCTCCTACAACCAACCGAACTACTGAGGTGAATCATGTTGCCAATTCCGCCGAAAAAAGAACCGATCTCTTGTGCAAAAGAAGCGCCCGTCGAACCCGTCGAGCCTGTCGAGGAAACCGAAGAGGAACCGCTTGACAACGCAGAGTAAAAAGTGTAAAAGTGTATTTGTGAAGCCTAAGCAAGTCTACATTCCCGGTGAATTGCATGATGAGCTAAAGATGTTAGCGCATCAATTGCATCTGTCGCTTAAGAGCCTGGTTGCGCGTCATTTGCAAGATGCGGTAAAAGCCTACCGGGATGTAGGACGTTTGCAAGCACGGAAGCAGTGAGATTGCGGCTGTCTACGGATAGCGCATAGGCCAGCCGGGAGCCTTTAATATCGGCAGATCATTCGGTAAAGGAGAACAGCTATGCCAGCAAACTGGAAAACGTCACTCATCGGCGCAATCGGCGCATTGCTGATGGCTGCCGCAAACTACAGCGGCGAGCATACGTGGCAGGGTTATGTCGCGTGCCTTGTCCCTGTGGCGCTCGGACTTTTCGCCAAGGACTTTGACGCGCATTCAACTGTAGCGCAAACCCAAACAGCCACCATCGAAGCGCATGCCGTGGATCTCGCGGCCATCAACAAGCAGTGAGGCCACAATGAACGCAGACCGTGGACCGCTGTATTTCGTAGCTTTTATAGGAATCGCTTGTGCCGCGCTGGTGATAGCATTCGGCCTCGGCATTGGCAACCAGTAACCCGCGCCCCGGCGCACAACCCGCAGAAAAGAGGCATCACTGTGAAATCCAATTTGCAATCGAAGCTCGGCGCATGGGCGCTCATCGCTATTCTCATGCTAGGCAGTACGGCCTCAACTACGGGCTGCTCTATGACGAGCAACGCCCAGCAGATCGTCAACTGGACGCCGGTGATTGACTCGGCCCTGACGGAGCTCGGCGGCATTGCATCGACGCTGCTTCCGCAGGACGCGTTGATTATCCAGCCCCTCATTGCGGGATTGATTGTCGGCCAAAATCTTCTCTCGGCCCAGGCGAAGACTTACCTTGCGAACCCCGGCGCAACGACCCTACAGCAGCTTCAAGCTCAGGCGTTAGCACTCCAGACCAATATCAATGCGGCGGTACTGGCGTCGATCAGGGTGAGCAATCCTGCCAGTCAGCAGGCGATACTTACCAAGCTCAACGCGGGTCTGACAGGGGTATCGGCGATTCTGGCGCTCATCATAGGGATCAAAGGCAGCACGTTAACCCCAGCCTCAGTGACCGCGCCCAAGCTCTCGCAGGTGCTACCGTTGCTTGATGAGCGGCAGAGCATTGCGCTGGTGGCTCAGCACTATGGGGAGCCTCAATTCATGGCTGCGTATCAAGTGCATCGCGGGGAGTCTGCGCTGCTGGCGGCAGGTCTGTAATGGATCAGTCCATTCAGACCATCACCATCACGGTCACGATCCCCGGTGCGGACGTTGCGGGCCTGCTTGAAAAGCTCGCGGCAACGGTGGTCAAGCTCGGCACGGCGGCGGATTCCATTTCGGCGTCCGTTGCTGGTGTCCAGACCGACGTTAAGGAAATTGCGGACGCCGCCAAAGGCTTCAGGTTCAGCGGCCCGATGGGGATTCACGGCGGAACGGCTTAACCATCCACGGGGCTGCTGCGTGAGGCATAGGCCCGGCCCCGAACAAGTTCGAGGGATCGTTCAAACGCCCGGAACCAGTGCTCCCAGACGTAAATCTGATTGATGTGCTGGACATGATCTGCGATTGCGTCATGGCGGGAATGGCCCGATCCGGTTCCGTTTATCCGCTGAATATCAAGCCAGAG
>Ga0224559_1001775_pt1 | contig 11527 bp, 7 predicted proteins | sample 714S33034metaG_FD_180676 | JGI IMG/M metagenome (GOLD analysis project Ga0224559, IMG submission 180676) | Peat soil microbial communities from Stordalen Mire, Sweden - 717 S3 30-34 | ecosystem: Environmental > Terrestrial > Soil > Wetlands > Peat | place: Sweden: Norrbotten County, Stordalen... | reverse complement strand
CTTTTCTGAAGGGATTATACTGGAATTTAATAAGTCTATTTCAAATCCATATTCTTCTTTTAACTCATATAACCCATCATAAACTAATTTTGACATTTTTATAGTGTTTAAAACAATTAACCCTTTATTATAGCACTCTTCAAAGTTTTCTTCCAAAATATCTTCAAAATAAATTGAAAACCCCTCATCATCTGTGTTTAATTCAGTTATTTCATTTTTAAGTTCAGTTCTATCAAATAGATGGTGTGAAAAATATTTATTAGGTTCGTTTATTAAATGGATAGTTTCATAATCAAATGGAACTTCTTTATTTAACTTTAATTCATCAAAATTAGGTAATGTTGCACTCATTATAATAAAATAAATGTTATAATTTTTTGATATCTCATTGATCAAGTAATATAGGCTTGTCCAGTTTTTTAACGGAAGAGATTGAATTTCATCTAGGATTATCACAGAATTAGCCAGTGAAGAAAGTGTATACTTGTATTTCTTCTTATTTTTAATTATTGAATTAAAAAGGGATACAAAAGTTGTACAAATTATCGGATAATCAAAAAAGCTGTCTTTTAATATCATTTCAGATTTATTATCATCTGAAATATCTGAGAAAATACTTTCAGAAGCTGAATATATTTTCCTGATTTCTCCCTTATCTTCATTTAAACCAAAATTATCCTTTATAACATCATAGTTTTGTTCTATGATATTTACAAAAGGCATAGCATAGATTATACGATTAGCACAAGTATTTTCTAAAATATCTAATGCAAGTTTCATAGAAGTATTTGTTTTGCCTCCGCCAGTTGGCATGTTAAGATAGAACATTCTTTTTGTAATGTCTTGTTTAAGTGACTCTATTAAATTCAATGAAGCTTCTTTCAGCATTTCTGTCCTTAAATCACTGATATCCCTTAAACAATTGATTTCATCTCCAAATAACAGATCTACTCTTGAAATTTCTTTACATTTTTTATTATAATCCAATTCATAGAATTTCTCATTCATCACATTTCTTATCCTATCATCAATTCTATTATTCCATTTTTTCGAGTATTCTTGCACTAATTTAATATTTTTACTAGCGTATGAACTTGCAATTACATCCGAAGTGACCAAAAGTGAGTATATATATGAATAAAAGAATGAAATTTTAGAATTTTCAGAATTTTCCTTTAATAAGTCATAAATTGAATCTTGCAATTCATTATAAACTCTCTGCTCTTTTGGTCCTTCATTAAAAATATATAATGAGAATAAATCAAAAGTATCTTTAGATTTTTCATACGAAGGATCATAAGCAAATTCACTTTCTGATAAAATGTCCTTTATTGAAGTGTGATGTCCGTAGATCATATAAGGAAACAATAATAGCAACTTATTTTTTTCTAAATCTAAATTATCGAATAAATAAGATGTGTATAGTAATGAACTAATATATGAATGATTAGCTTCCATAAATTCTATATATTTATCCAAATCATATTTTTCTAGTATTTCCATAATTTTTGTATTTTTAAGCCGGTTTATTTGAAAATTAAACGATATTTTAGCAATATCATGGAAATCCACCATCTTATATACATATTTTAAAAAAAATTCATAGTCAATATTAATGTATTTTTGCTTGTAGAAATAATTATAATAGCCCCTAATTAAATCTATATTTAAAATTCTACTAAAAATAAGCTTTGTTTTTGATATATGTTCATCTAAAAGTTCATTTGTATGCGCTAAAATATCAATGCGATCTTCATTAATATCAAAACAGGAATTTGTCCAATTATATCTTAAATCAAGGATATCCATCTATTTTCACCTATTTTATGTAATTCGAGTTCCGTATTATCTTTCAAGCTTAAATTACTAAAATAACAATCAGTTTTTTCATCTGTAGAATAGAAAGATACTGAAAGATAACTAAAATTTACAAAATTGTATCTTTTAACGGGAAAATCTCGAATTACATATTCATAAAAGCTCGCAAATTTTTTGATGTCATGTCTTAATCCTCCAAATATTGTTCCTTCAGTTATTTCTGAATACAATTTTGTATTTTTTACCTTTTTTTTGTCTAATAAACCATAGATCTTTTGATCATTGTTATCAGCGAAAAACTCATGTGTCTTTTCCATAGTTAAAATTTCTGATTTAACATTTTTAAAATAATTTTTAATTTCATAGTTCATGAAAAATTCGTTTCTACCCATATATAGGTTATAAACAGTTTCATTATTACTTACTAAATCTAAAAATTCTTTTTCCTCATTTTTTAAGTGATCTGGAAAGCTTAAATACAACCTATAAAATGGATTTACGAGTACATCTTGATTAACATTTAACATATGAGGCTCATTCCCATAATGGGAGTTAAACGTAACTCTTTTGACTTTAAGATCAAATAATGGTTGAATCGAGACTTTTATATCGTACAAACCTTCTATTTTATATTTTCTAGTTCCATCCTTTAATTCTTTGAAATCATCGAATTCATAACCTAATATTGCTGCAATCATGCCTATAATTGATGTCTTTGGAGGAATTAAATATGTCAATAGCCCTCCTGTATTTGAAAATGGCTTTGTGAAGCAACCAAAGCTGCTCCATATATCCATTTCAATTATATTTTTGTAATTATTCAATTTAATCGCCATTTAATAGTTTAGTTGGTTCTAAATGTTTTATTTTGCTACGATCAAATCCATCAATAGTTATATCAATGTCTACGTCTGATGAGTCCCTATATATTTTGATTTCTTCAATGAAATCTTTGTATTTTTCCAGTTTTTCATTTAATTGTGTAGTATTTATTTCTATTTTTTTTATGGGAGTATCCAAATTTTTTCTCTCTTTTTCGTTTTCAATTGTAATTAATTCCTTTAATTCTCCAATATTTAGGGCTGTTACTTTTTCATCATTTCTTTTATTTGCAAATTTGATTAAAATTAATAGTTTAGAGTCGGTTTTTTTGCTTGTAGACTTTCTTAGATTTGTTCCATACCAGAGAGATTCTTTGAAAAGGTTTAAATCATATTTTTCAAGTAAACCGGGGTAATTGTTTGGATTAATTGTTATATCATAGCTTATTATTGCATCATCAACTACGGCTTCTGATCCTGTTGTAGTTTGTTTACCATTTTCTGTTGCAAAAGGTGCACCAATTTGTAGCCGCTTTATTTGAGCATTATTAATGTCTTTACCATAGCTTAATTGAATAGGTCCATAAATTTGTTTTGAATCACTTCCTGTAAAACTAAAAGTCCCTCCAAACATTCTAACATCCGGAGAATTCTTTTTCAACTCATGAAAATTATCTTCAAATATCTCTTTGAAAATATCATCTTTAGTTTGATACTTTGAATCATCTTTCTCAGCACCGTTAGATAATCTAGGATAAAAAAATACGATATTCTTTTTATCCTTAATATTTTCAACTGTTTCGTGTATATACCTTCTAACGTTGAATTTTATGCACTTATCTGTTGTAAACACCTTCCCATCAAAATTTCTAGGAGAATTATCAACAAAATCACCATTAGGGTTTCCCATAATGGTTTCCGTCAAATATATACCCTGATAGTAGTTTTTCACAATTTCTTCACTCATCCTTATCACCTTCCTTTTTTTTTGTACCATAACTTGAAGACAAAACATTTTCGGTATAATATCCTGTAAAAATCAGCAGAATATAATCTTCAAAGGAAAATCCATCTGATTCATTGAAAAGGGAATCAATATCCTTTTCAAATAATTTAAATACAAATTTGCCTTTTTTATTCATTTTTTCGATATAATAATTATTTTTCTGTAAAACTTCCGTTACGAATAAGTTGCGGATGTTATTTCTGTTTGCATTGGTAACGAAGTTAGAAAAAACCTCAGCTTTTTTATTTTTGTTTCGCTTAGAATTGTCAATAAGCCCTAAAAATTGTCCAATTATATAATACTTTAAAGCAGAATCATTTTCAATAGTTTTTAATATACTATTAGAATGTTCTATAGCTATTTTTTCTAGTTTAGAGTCTTTATTATACTTCAGGCCAATTTCTTTTAATTTTTTAACACTTCCTTCATTCAACATATTATCCTCCAAAAGTTCTTTTTTTAATATGAAATAGTAGTTTAATCTTCTTAGAATATCATAAAAAAATAAACCCTTTGAATTTTGTTTATTAACCCTATTATGCTTCTGTAATTTGATTAGAGAATTAAAAACAATTTCATTTAACATATTTTTACTTAAAGCATCTTCATTCAATTCGTAAATCAAATTAAATATATTATGCATGTATTTAGAAAAAATAGAAACTGTTTTGGTATCAAAACCATAAAATATGCCAGTTTTACCTGTTAAATCTTTAGTATAAATTTGATAAAAATGAAAAAAATTTTTAGGAAAATCGATTTTTTCATCTTTAATATTTATAAAAAATTGTTTAAAAATAAATTCAAGATCAAAGATACTCTTAATTTCTGATTTTTCTTTTTTACCCTTCTTAAAATGCCCATTTGGAAGATATGCTAATTTATCACTTTGGTATAACTTTATATTCTCAAATTTAGCCAGATAAGCCTTATAGTTCTCTACGTATTTCTTAATATCATACCTATCTCCCTGTTCTAATGTGTATACAACTAGATCATAATTAAATCCATTAGTTATGTTCATAAATTCATTTATTTTTTCAAGAGAGTTAATTTCTTTATTTGATATCATTAGAAAGTCTTTATAATTGCCATTGATCTTTTTAGGAACAATAAGTATGTTATTCAATAGTACTTTCTTTAGTTTATCTTCTGCAAACATAGAATAAGTTGCACATTTTTTACAGAATCGTAACTTTGAACTTTGAACTGCAGTTTTTTTATTTTTATCATAATTGAATGAATAAGATGGGTTTCCAATAGAATAACTGCCAATAGAGGGGTATACAATCCCTTTATTTCCACAAAATGCACAAATTCCATTTTCATACTCCTGAAAAGATTCTTTTCTTTTTTTAATGAATTTGGAATAATAATATAAAATATCATTAATCAAATCCATATTCGAGTTGAAATAACAAGCTAAGTAAAAATTTCCTCGTGATTTTTTATCATAATCATCAATTTCTTTGAATTCATTTATTAAATTTGAAATTTTACTCTTATTCTGAATTAAAAATTTGTAATAATCATTTATTGCTGTTTTAACATGTTCAAAAGGATATTCACTAAAGAATGATCTAATTAAACTCCTCTGACAATCAGTGATGCCCACATTAGCAAAATAACCTTCAATATCATTATAAATTACTTTTATTACATTATTAAACTCTTTTCCACTTTTATTAGATTTTTCAGAGCGTTCAATTTTGCCATAAAATTTATTTAATTTTTTTTCATCATTTTCGCCTTTTGTTTTAAAATCATGATCAATTTTAATGAAAAATGGTGTCAGACCAAGTAAATTAGATTTAGAAGGTATCATAAACTTTTGATCAGTGGTGATAAAGAAATCATTATGAAAAATGGAATCTTTAAAGTAATGTGAAATATATTCTTTTGTTTGAGTTATTTTTCCCAAATTAAAGCTATTTAATTTTTTTTCAAAATTTATATCCAAAATGTAATCGTTTTCTTTAACATTTTTTCCAAAATCATCCTGTTTATTTTCATTAAGCCATTTTCCAAACTCTATTAGATCAGAAATCATTTAATCACCATTATTCCACTTCCCAATCTTTCAATCATTCCAAAACCCATGCTATTCTTTTCTCCAAGTCCACAGTCATATGCAAATTCAATCAATTTTGGATCAGCATTTATATTGAATCTCATTTGATAAGCCCGATTATGAGTTTCTGTACCGTTTTTGTTGATAGTTATCCGTTTTCTTTTTACAGATTTCAATTCAGGTACTATTTGAACGTATTCATCACCATCATAGTTGTTGTAAAATGATGTGTATTTGTTGATGAGATTTTTTTGTAATCCAGTATAGAATTGGAGTTCTCCAGGGTTCATATCCCAAATTTTTAATTTTCCCTTTATTTCTCGTTTAATCCTGACAATTATAGGGCTCATGGTTTTCATTTGCATTTTATGCTTAAATGATGGTTTTTTAAGGAGTTCAACTTGTTCAACGATTAAATTATTACCTTTGAAAATAACATTTTGATCCTCAATAAAGCCGTCTACCATACTTTGAATCAAGTAATCATTAGGTGATGAGATATAAAATTCGAATTTACCATCTTTTGAAATGATCCCTTCTTTGGTGATCATTCTATGATGAATTGATAATTGTGAAAAAGTAAAATGTTTGAAACCCATTGAAGAATGGAGTTTACTAGCCAAGTCTAAATCTTCTATTTTCCTGTAGATTATAGCAGATAGGATATGGTTATAATTAAATGGAATTTTGTAATTTGTATTTTTTGAGGCTAAACTTATTTTTAATCTCATATTCTCCTCATTATAGTAGAATAATATTGAATATACTCATCAGCATATAAATGTTTATATTTAACATTGACAGTTATGTAATTTGTATGTAAAGTTTACATTTAAAAACAAAATATATAATTTGTATAATGAAACTAGTTTAAAAAACATCACCATATTAATATCTGAATAGATTTATTATTTGCTATTTCATTGTAAATCCATATTCTATACCATTGCATCGTTATATGGCACTATAACGAAGTTAAATAAAATAAATATTAGTTTAAGATAGTGAAAATAGAATGTTGAGACATTTCATGATTTGAGTTCAAGCCACGATGTATTCACGTGTCTTATGTATAAATTTTGATCATTTGAAAACCCTGTTCCAGTACTTTACTATTGTTAAATGTATTAAATAGAGTTTTAATAGAATACTATTTTGTGATTCGTTATTGTTATTGATAATTTCATAAAATAAATACAATTTATTAATCAAGTTTTTGATAAACTCAAATTTTATTTACTCAAGTTCTTGATGATTAATGAGAGATTTCATATTAAGTCAATATAGTCTGTTTTTTCGAAATATCCGGCCTAAATAGGTAGTATTGAATTTAGAATATTTCAAAAATATTTTTAAAAATCGATATCTTTATATGTTAATAAAACATTATTACAATTGTTTGATATCAAATAATTGAATAGTTAATTAAAAATTATTGTTAATAAACACAGAAACTTGTTTATATTCATTACTTAATATCAAATATTTGAGTTATTTCAATTAGTTGGAATTTGGAGGAATAGCAAATATGGAAAATAATAATGACACATTCCATGACCAATTTGATGAACATCATAAACATCATGGACATCATGACCCATTTCATGAAACTATTAAAGAAATGCAACAATTAGGTGGTTTAAGAATGTGGATAATGCATGTTTTGGATGAAAATGGACCTACAAATGGTGCTGAAATTATGGAAGCAGTGCAGATTCATACTATTTCAAGCCTAAATGGTCCTTATAAAAACTCAGGACCTTTGCCCGGTTCAATATATCCTATGCTAAAAAAAATGGTAGCTGAAGATCTTATCAACAAAAATTCTAAAGGACTTTATAATCTGACAGAAAATGGAAAAAAACTAAACTCAAAAATGAGAGGACGTTTCGGAGGGAATCAGAGCGAACATAATATTCGAAAGGTATGGTCAATAGAAAACATTTTAACTGAAATTGAAAATGATTTATCCTATTTAGATGACATTAAAACAGAGAAACTCAATGCTAAAAAGGAGAGAATTAAAAAGTTGACTGAAAAACTTAATAAAATTAACGAATCATTAGAATAAAAAAAAACCCTGTCCTAATGCTTTTGTTATTGATTTAATTCATTATTAATTCAAGTTAGCGATAGCTATCATTAAATGGTTAAAATATGGAGGAAAATATGACAGAAAACACAATAAAAATGGAAAACCTCACTAAAAAGTTCGGGCAATCCCACATTAGTAGATAACTTTTCAATAGAATAAAAATAACCGCTCAGGTGCTTAAGTTTACTGATTTAATTCATTATTAATTCAAGTTAGCGATAGCTATCATTAAATAGATAATAAGGAGGAAAATATGACAGAAAACGCTATAGAGATGAAAAACCTCACTAAAAAGTTTGGCGATTTCACAGCAGTAGATAACTTATCATTAGACATAAAAGAAAATGAGATATTCGGATTTTTAGGTCCAAACGGCGCCGGTAAAAGTACCACCATAAGGATGCTCTGTACATTATCTAACCCCACTTCTGGTTCTGCCAAAATAGCTGGTTACGACATTATGAAAGATCCTGCAGAAGTTCGAAAGAAAATCGGATTAGTTGCAGAAAAGATGATAATGTATGATACACTTACCTCAGCAGAAAACCTACGATTTTTTGGGAAACTCTACAGAATACCCAAACAAAAACTTGAAGATAGAATTGACGAGTTGCTCGAATTAGTTGACATGCAAAAATGGAAACATACTCAGATCGAAAAATTTTCAACGGGAATGAAACAACGTATAAACGTAATAAGAGCTCTGCTGCCGGAACCAGAAATAATTTTTATGGATGAGCCTACACTTGGACTTGATCCCCAAACAACATATTCTATACGTGACATAACCCGAGAAATTAACAAAACCGGAGTAACGGTAATATTAACAACACATGCCATGATTGAAGCAGAAGCCCTAAGCGATAGAGTTGCAATCATTGATCATGGTAAGATTGTTGCTCTTGATACTCCACAAAACCTTAAGAATCTAATAACAAAAAGTGATGTATCTATATTTGGTGCTGAAATTACTAATCTGACACCTAAATTGATTGATAAAATTAATTCACTTGATGTCGTTGATGCTGTTGCACAACAAGATGTTCACAAATTGAAAATAAGTGCCAATGATACAGATGCCCTTAACCAGATCATTGATATTATCCGTCAAGAAGGTGGAAACATTGCATCAATAACCAAAAGTAATGAAACTACATTAGAAGACGTTTTTTTAGCAGTTACAGGTAAGGAAATACGTGATCAAGCAACCGCAAAAACAGCTTCCCATTATATGGATGTAGAAGCACCAAAATCAAGGATAAGGTGAAATAATGGGTGCAATACAAATATTACAAGATAGTTATCAAGTAATGATTAAAGATATGATCGAGTTTAAACGTAATAGATTTGAAGTAGCAGGACTTATTGCCTTCCCTTTGATTTTCTTATTACTGTTTGGATTCATTTTCCCAAGTGGTAGCACACATGAAAATGTTCAAATGGGACTTGTCAACTTGGATCAAGGCGCCGGAAGTAATGAATTCATAACACAAATGGAAACCATGAATAACCAACTGGCAACTACTAAAAATAGTAGTTATATGAGCTTTAATAATTATTCTAGTGTTGACGCAGCTAAAACAGCTATTAGTCAAGGAAAAATAAATGGTGCATTTGTCATACCTCCCGGATTCTCAAATAATGTTACGAATGGACAACCCGGAGATATTATAATTGCTGTAGATAACAGTAATCCTCAAGTTGCCTCGACAGTTGAACAAGCGTCATCAACCACCATAAATGGGTTAAATGGAATAAAAGCAAACACCAATGTTCTAAAATTAAGTAATGCTGCAAATCAACAAATTAATCCCCAAGCCATAATAGCTCCTTATGCACCGAATTTTCAAACTACTATACCTGGTACTACTAACTACTTCAATTTCCTAGCACCAGGATTGATAGTTATGATCGGTATGATGTATATTATGAATGGTATTCCTGAAACAATTGCTAAAGAAAAGGAAATGGGCACATTTGATGGAATGTTGTCTGCACCGATTCACCATCTCTCAATTATTCTTGGAAAAGCGATGGGACTGACCATAAGAGGATTAGTACAATGTGCATTTGTACTGATATTTGCAGTTCTACTCTTTGGAGTGATAGTACAAGGAAGCCTGTTACTAATAGCCTTCTTGACCTTCCTAGCTATTTTCAGTTTTATAGGAATAGGAATTATGGCTGTATCATTAGCTAAAGATCAAGGAACCGCTGCAATGATTATGGACTTTCTCATGTTTCCCATGATGTTTCTTAGTGGTGTAATATTCCCTATACAACAAATGCCTTGGTTCATGCAGGATATTGCAAAGGTTATTCCTTTAACCTATGCAGGCGATGCTATGCGGAAAATAATGCTATTAAATGCAAATTTAGCAGACGTATCCACCGATCTGATTATACTATTAGGTTTCGGTATCATTACACTGCTTATTGCATTACCATTGTTCAGTAGATCAATGAAAGACTAGATACATTTTAAAATATCTAATTAAAATAATTAGGAGTTCGTAAAATGAAATAGAAAGAAGAATACAATAGAAGTGATGGAAATAAATGATACATAAATCTTTAAAATGAATTAAAATTGATACATTACTTTTTTTTTAATGATTAAAAAAATTAGATGATGACATAGAATTAGTTTTCAGAAAAATAAAAGAAATGGGAGTAAATATTATGGATACAAATTCAAACTCAAAAACCAAGATCGGAGTAGTATAAGTGGATCATGGCAGATGTTTATCCTTCTAAAAGATATAATAATCCTAATATCTGTGTCTAATTGTAGATTTAGCTTGCGTTGACTTGTTGTTGGTGAAGTGCAACCCGGCGGTGAATATTTCCCATACATGTCAACAGTTGCAGTTTGGAGCCAGGGAAACCGGCTTGCGTCAATTTGATGATGTATCTTTAAATAAAAACAGTATAAGACCCTTAATCTATAGCAACAAATAGAGAAATCTTGCTATCCTTAATTTTAAACATATAATTGTATAAATATCATAGTCTAGTTGATGCACATTTAATCAACTTTGATATGTTTTTTATAGTGGTTACTGAACCGCTTGATTGCTGGCTTGCAAAATAGAACGTTTAGATGAAATATTTCGCCCAATGGAGATATAACTAATTAGATAGATCCAATATTTGGCCTTGGTAGATTAAGTTATTCATTTGCTTCCTTTGCAAGTTTAAGAGCATAAAAAATAATTAATCAAGCGAGCAAGTAATCTATAACAAATATAAAACAGAAGAATTTTTCAAATAAATACTCAAAAAATGGGTACTAATTGAAACTAATTGAATAATAAAGGCAGTTGAAAGCATATTCTCTTAATAATTAAGATTTACACATCCTGAGTTATTTTATCCAATATGTATTCAAAGTTAATATTTTCGTTATTCATCTCAGTTAATACGTCAATAACCATTTCAGACCATCTTACCTGCATTTTGTAAGTGTATAATTTAAACCCCAGATTTCAACAAATAAACCTAATACAATAAGAATGTGATCTTTTCCCTTTATATACTCCAAATTTATTTTGATTTATAACCATGTATGATGATGATGAGTATAGCTGTTTTTTCAGCGGATTCAGGTGTATATTGTAGTTTATAGTTAAATACTTATTTTTTTATACTTTTTTTTAGGAATTTTTTAATCCATTCTTTTGCGTATGTTAATGATGGGGAACGTTTTTTGAAGT
>Ga0224559_1001773_pt1 | contig 11532 bp, 5 predicted proteins | sample 714S33034metaG_FD_180676 | JGI IMG/M metagenome (GOLD analysis project Ga0224559, IMG submission 180676) | Peat soil microbial communities from Stordalen Mire, Sweden - 717 S3 30-34 | ecosystem: Environmental > Terrestrial > Soil > Wetlands > Peat | place: Sweden: Norrbotten County, Stordalen... | reverse complement strand
CGTGCCCATGGCCGAAGCGGTGGTTTTTGCCATGCTGGCCAGCTACCTGCTCTCCCGTACGCTGGTGCCCACCATGGCCAAGTACCTGCTCAAGGAGCACGGCGATGCCGAGGTAGCCAGAAAACTCTCCAGCCGCAATCCCTTCATCCGCTTTCAGCTGGGTTTCGAGTCTGGCTTTGACAGCTTTCGCAACGGTTATCTGCGCCTGCTTGCCCTATGCGTAGACCACTCCGTGATCTTTCTCATCCTGTTCATGCTGCTTGCCATAGGCTCGGTGGGGCTGCTTGCGCCATTTCTTGGTCAGGACTTTTTCCCCTCGGTCGATTCCGGTCAGTTCAAGATTCACGTCCGCGCGCACACCGGCACGCGCATCGAAGAAACTGCTGCGCTCTGCGACCACATTGATTCGACTATCCGCAGGCAGATTCCGGCCAAAGAAGTGGTCAGCATCGTCGATAACATTGGCCTGCCCTACTCGGGACTGAACCTCTCCTACTCGACTTCGGCGCCTATCGGCCCGGCAGACGCTGACATCCAGGTTCAGTTGAGCGAGGATCATCGCCCCACTGCTGCTTATGTAGACCGCCTGCGCGCGGTCCTGGCCCGCGAGTATCCCGGCGTCATCTTCTATGTGCTGCCGGTGGACATTGTCACCCAGATTCTCAACTTCGGTCTCTCCGCGCCCATCGATCTTCAGATCGTCGGCCCCGACCTATATGGCAACCGCGCTCTCGCCGAGCGCATGACCGACGAAGTCCGGAAAACCTCCGGGGCTGTCGATGTGCGCATTCAGCAGCCCTTCAACTATCCCAAGATGATGGTGGACGTGGACCGCACTCGAGCCCAGACCATAGGCCTCACCCAGAAAGACGTAGCCACCAGCCTGCTGGTCGCGCTCAGCGGCAGCTTCCAAACCACTCCCAGCTTCTATCTCGACCCCAAGAGCGGAGTTACTTATAACGTAGCCATTCAGGCGCCGCAATATAAGGTTGACTCCCTGGCTGCGCTCAAGAGCCTGCCCGTCACCGGTTCGGCTATGGCGCGGCAATCCAGCGCCCCGGCGAGCACAGGCGCTCCCGGCGCATCGCTCTCCACCCAGGTTCTGGGCAATCTGGCCTCCTTTACCCCTGGCGCGGAACTAGGCACTGTCAGTCACTACGACGTGCAGCCGGTGATCGACATCTATGCCAACGTGAATGGAACAGATCTTGGCTCCGTGACACGCAAGATCGAAAAGATTCTCGACGCCCACCAGGCCGAACTGCCCCGCGGCTCGCACTTCACCCTGCGCGGCCAGAGCGAAACGATGAAGAGTTCTTATGTCGGCCTGCTGGGTGGTCTTGCCTTCTCCATTCTGCTTGTCTATCTGCTCATCGTGGTCAACTTCCAGTCCTGGCTCGATCCGTTCCTCATCATCTCGGCATTGCCAGCAGCCCTGGCCGGGATCGTCTGGTTCCTCTTCCTCACCAACACCCGGCTCAGTGTTCCCGCGCTCACCGGAGCCATCATGTGCATGGGCGTGGCTACGGCCAACTCCATCCTGGTGGTCAGCTTTGCCCGCGAGCAGTTGGAGGTTCTGGTGGGCGACGCGCGAAAAGCCGCGCTGAACGCGGGCTTTGTCCGCCTGCGGCCCGTTCTGATGACCGCGTTGGCCATGATCATCGGCATGGTGCCCATGGCGCTGGGCCTGGGCGACGGCGGCGAACAGAACGCGCCTTTGGGCCGCGCCGTCATCGGCGGCCTGCTTGCGGCCACCGTGGCCACGCTCTTCTTTGTGCCCGCATTTTTCTCACTGATCCACGGCTGGCTCGAAAGCCGCCGCAAAACGGTCTACGCTGCGGCGCAGGCCGGAACGCTGGACGAGTTTGACGAGATTTCGGAGTAATTTATGACTGAAGCATCAAATCCCAACCCGCAACCGGAGCGCCCCGCAGCGCAAGATCACGAGACCGCGCCCGAACAAGCGGCCATCTCGCCGCGCAAGGCCCTCGTGGGCGTGGCCATTATTGCTCTTGTTACCTGCTTGCTTGCAGGCATCGGCATTCTGCGCCGCATCTCTGCCGCCAAGGTGCTGGCTGACACCACCCTTGAACTGGCCGCTCCTACGGTAATCGTTGCCGCCCCCCAGGCGGGTACGCCCGAAGATACGCTGGTGCTCCCCGGCAACGTAACCTCTTTTACCGATTCGCCCATCTATGCGCGCACCGCCGGCTACCTCACTCGCTGGTACTTCGACATTGGCGCCAAAGTGAAAAAGGGCGCCCTGCTGGCTGAGATCGCCACCCCCGAAGTGGACCAGCAACTGGCCCAGGCCGTAGCCGACCTGAATACCGCCCAGGCCAACGCCAATAATGCCCGCATCCAGGCCGAACGCTACACAGGGCTGGTCGCCTCCGATGCCGTTTCCCATCAGGACACCGATACGTTCGTGAACCAGGCGGCGGCCACTGCGGCTGCCGTTCGCTCTGCGCAATCCAATGTCGAGCGACTCCGCCAGTTGCAATCATTTGAAAAGGTCTACGCCCCCTTCGACGGCGTCATCACTGCCCGCAACATCGACACCGGTCAGTTGATCGACCCCGGCGCGGGCAAAGAGCTTTTTCACTTGCAAGCCATCCAGACCCTGCGCGTCTACACCAACCTGCCGCAGGTATTCTCCGCAAACGTCAAGCTGGGCTCTAAGATCGACTTGACCTTCGCCGAGCACGCCGGGAAAATCTACCAGGGCACGCTTGCCCGAACTTCCGATGCCATCGATCCTGCCAGCCGCACGCTGTTGGTCGAAATCGACGTGGACAACCGCGCCGGCGACCTCCTGCCCGGCTCGCTGGCCCAGGTTCATTTCAAGATGCCGTCCGCCGGGCCCACGTTCATCGTGCCCGCCGCGGCGCTCATCTTCCGCAAGGAGGGTCTGCGTGTAGGCGTCGTCAACGGCGATGTCGCTCATCTGGTTCCGGTGGTCATTGGCGAGGACGACGGCGCCACCGTGCGTATTGTCACCGGCCTCGGCCCCGGCGATAAGGTGATCCAGGACCCGCCCGACTCGCTCATCGATGGCGAACAGATTAAAGTAGTGAGCCCCGCCAGCCACGCTAATGCGGGAGGCAGATAAACATGCCCGCGATAAAGCTCGGGAGCAACGAATCCGAAACTAGGTGCCCCACCTTCGGCGCGTCTTTGTATTTGCGCCTAAGGTGGGATATCTATAATTACAGTTCTTTATTGTTTTTTTCGAGTTTATGTTTTGCACGGCTGGGTGCCCCATCCTTGCCGCGACTTTGTTTTTGCGGCAAGGGTGGGATACCACGACTCTCATCCATCCATGTTTTTTCCTGTCTGATCGCCCTGATCTTTCTCACCGGCTGCAAGCCCGTCGGCCCCAACTACAACCGCCCCGGCTACGAAGCTCCCGCGGCCTACAAGGAAACCGGCGCGTCCACCGTAACGATTCCGCCGCCCAACCCCGCCGGAGGCGCATGGCAGCCAGCAAATCCTTCCGATGAGATGCTCCGCGGCAAATGGTGGGAGATCTATCAGGACCCGCAACTCAACCAGTTGGAAGACCGCATTGCCGCCAACAACCAGACTCTTCGCCAGGCGCTGGAAACTTACCTCTCCGCGCGCGACCAGATCACCGTAGCCCGCGCCGCGTTCTATCCAACGCTTTCCGCCGGACCTTCCGCGCAGCGTGAGAAGATTTCTGCAAACGGTCCATCCTACTCGCCGACGAAATCCGCTACCTACAGCGACTTCGCAATCACCGGCCAGGCCAGTTGGGAACCGGACTTCTGGGGCCGCATCCGCCGTGCCGTGGAAGCTGCCCGCTCCAACGCCCAGGCCGGCGCCGCCGACGCAGCGAATATCGATCTCAGCCTTCATGCCGAAATGGCCGCCGACTACTTCCAACTGCGCGGCCTTGACGCTCAAATCAAGCTGCTCGACTCGACCGTTGCCGACCTGGAACACCAGCTCGATCTCACCCAGCGCCGTCTCGCCGGCGGAATCGGCACCGAAGCCGATGTCGCCCAGGCGCGCACCCAGCTCGATACCGTGCGCGCGCAGCGCATCGACATAGGCGTTGCTCGCGCCCAATACGAACACGCCATCGGCGCCATCGCCAACCTCAAACTCTCCGAGTTCAGCATCCCGCCGTCGCCTCTGAATCTCGCGCTGCCCAAAGTTCCCGTCGGCGTGCCTTCGCAGTTGCTCGAGCGCCGGCCCGACATCGCAGCGGCCGAGCGCCGCGCCGCCGCCGCCAACGCCCAAATCGGCATTGCCAAAAGCGCCTACTATCCCACCATTACCTTGGGCGGAACCGGAGGCTTTGAAAGCATGAGCGCGGGCACATGGATACAGGGGCCAAGCGCGCTGTGGAGTCTGGGGGCACAGGCGTCCGAGCTCCTCTTCGACGCCGGCAAGCGCCACGCCCTCACCGACGCTGCCCGTCACGCCTACGAGGCCCAGGCCGCCGGCTACAAGGCTGCTGTCCTCGCCGCCTTCAACGACGTGGAAGACCAGCTCTCCGGCCTGCGAATTCTGGAGCAGGAATCGACGGAAGAGCAGAGAGCCGTTGAGTCGGCCCAGCACTCCTACAACATCTCCAACCAGCGCTACAAAGGCGGCGTCACCGGCTACTTGGAAGTGCTGACGGCAGAGGCTGCGCTCCTCCAAAACCAGCGCACCGCCATCGATCTGCAGACACGGCAGTTTGTTTCCAGCGTCGGCCTGGTCCGCGCACTCGGCGGCGGCTGGGATGCTTCGCAGTTGCCAAAATAGTATCGAGCAAGTTTTCAGCGCGACAGCGCCGGCAGCTTCCACTGCCTTCTCAGCTTCTTGTATTCGGCCCGCGGCAACTGCACCAGTAGCGGGCTCCTCGCCGGATCAAGCAGCGCGAGCACGCCTTCCATATGCTCTTCTGTCATCGCCGTGCATCCTGTAGTTCCCACGCCAGGTCCCAGCCAAATGTGCAAAAAGATGCACGATCCGGTGCCCGGAGTCACCGGCGCTATGTTGTGGTCCACCACCAGCCCCCACCTGTATTCCCCATCCGGCCGCAGCATTTGCTCGGAGCTGTTCCAATCGGGCGAAACCGTCGCGCGGTCCAGCACACGGGTATAGAACTTTGAGTTTGGGTCATCCACGCATTCCACCGAGGGCGTGAGGCTCATATAGGGCATCTTCCATCCCGGCTGCCCCTGCGCTGCGTAGCCAAAGGCCGTACTTAGACGAAAGATTCCGGCGGGCGATTTACTATCGCCCTCCTTCTTGATCGGATCGCCTGCGCCATGCGGCCCGGTATCGCCGGCTGAATCCAGCCCCGCTCCCCATCCGAGCCCCTTCTTGCCAACCACAACGGGAATTGGATCGCCAACCGCTTTCCATTTCTTATGCGCGCGCGGCCGCTCATACGCTTGCATCGTTCCTTCGACTCCGTCCCAATCCGCGGTGGTCACCACCAGAATCTGCGTTGACGCGTGCAATGCCGCTGGTTCGCGGTTCTTCGCCTGCGCCAAAGTAGCCACGCAGAGTGCAACCATGCAACCGGTAATCCATCTGATCTTCATCGATACGTATGTCCCTGAAGACAGCTTCAAGTTCATCACAGCCTATCAGCGAAATCGAGGCTTGTCGATGGCAGGGATTCTGTTCCCTATTCCCTATTCCCTGTTTTTCCGTTCCCTGCCTTCACCGCATCCTGCCTTGGATGGCTGTAAGCTGCCGTGGGCACGTCGGTCAGCGATAGCGCAGGGCCCTCCCACAACAGGCGCGGCGCACCCTGGCTGGCCGAGTGCAAGCCTTCCAGGTGGAGCGTATGCTTTCCCGCGCGCAGTCCCAGCGAGCCGCGATCGTAACGCATCGCATTGCCCGGCGCGTTGCAGACCTGCGCAAACGGCGGGCCGGTCTTCGCCACCTCCACGCCGTCAATCACCAGCCGAGCGCCGTCGCGGTGCAGCAGATGGAAGGTATAGCCGCCGTCGGCGGGAATATCGATCAGGCCATCCCAGACGGCGGCGTAATGCGTAAAGCCCTCTGCATTCGCGCGCAGGTTGGGGCCTTCGCCGGTGAAGACCGCGTGCTCGGCGGCGAGATTCGGCAACTCGGTCCACATTCCGGGATAGATCTGCCATGCGAGGCCGGGGAGCGTGGATTCCAGGACACGTGCCGCGTCGTGCCAGTGGGCCACTACCACCACTCCCTGTGCCGCCCAATCCTCGCTGGTTTCGTCAGTTTTGCCCGCCGGCCCCTCCACGCGAAGCAAAACCCTAAAGCGCCCGGCTCCGGTTTTTGTCCCGTCGAGTTGAGTTCCCTCAGCGTCAGAAAAGCGATGCCGCACGCTGCGGCCCGTGGCTTGCGTCCCATCGCCAAAAAACCAGGTATAACGCGCGCTCGGCGAGGGTTGCGCGGTGAAAGTGACCTTCACTCCCGGCGCAAAAACCGGCGGCTCCACAATGAACGCCGCAACAGGCCCGTGTGGCGTCGCAAAATGGGCCGGTTGCGCGCCATTCACCATCGTAAGCGGCAGGTCTGCATTGCTGGACGCGCGACTCTGGCCATACTTCACATTGTCAAAAGTCACGTCCACTACGTCGCCCATCAGAGTGGAATCAACCAGTGGCGGCTGGTCCAGCGCCCAAATGTTGCGGAAGATGAATCCACGCAGGCCTGGATATTCCTGCTCCACTTGCGCCAGCGAATACCAATTATCGAGGAAGATATTCTCGAATAGAAAATTCGAGTGATCGCCCTTGGCCTCCTGAGCGCCCCAGAAGCCCAGCAAGCCAAAACTCTGCCCGCATGCTCCGATGCCGCCGTGCAGCACGTCGGAATCGCGCAGCGTAAAGTTGCGCGAGTTGAATATCTTGCGCGGCCATCCGGCGCGCACAATATTCGAGATGCTCGTCGAAAGAACGCTATGCTCGATGAGAATATTCTGCACATCGTGGCCGGGGCGCAGCATGTCCTCGTCTTTGTAGCCGTCCCAGTTGCCTTGCATCGCAAACACATCATCCGACGCGCGGAGGAAGGAGTTGCGCACCACGGCGTCGCCGCCGCCCAGCCAGTCCATTCCGTCCTGGTTGGCATTCTCCGGGTTGCCGCCGATAACGCGCAGGTCGTCGTACAAAAATCCAAAGGAGTCCTTCATTTGGATCGACCAGGTCCGCGACCGAACAATGCAGGTCAGCCCGTCGATCTCCACGTTGCGGGCCTCCATCGCGCCGATGCAGTGCCAGTCAGGCTTTTGCATCCAGCCTTCGTCGCTGTTAGGGTCCTGGGGTCCGTCGTAAACAATCGTTCCCCGGCCCAGAATCTTTACGTTCTCAACTTTCCATAGATTCAGGCTTCCAAAAAAGTACGAGCCGGGCGCGAGGTAATAGGTTTCGCCGCTCTTGGGATTGAGGCTTTCGTGGTAAACCCCCGGCTTGTAGGCGTGAATCTTGGGGTCGCGCGGCATCGGCGGCGGCGGCGTGCCCGCAAACAGAAACAGCATCTTCGCGTGGTTCAAAAAGTCCCCGGGCCGCGATATGGAGAGCTTCGCCGGCCCCGCCAGCCGGAAGCGAATCGTCTGGCTCTGACGCACAGGCCGCAAGCCCAGCCGCCACGGCTGAATGTCCACGCCCTTATCCCAGAAGCCCGCCTCGGCTGCGGTAATCTCCACATTCGCCGGGCCGGTCACATCAAAGCTGACATATTCGTAGCTCGCGGCGGCGTGCGCCACATCCACCGCCTGCCCATTCACGCGAACAGTGAAATTCGTAGCCCGCATCTCCACCGGCACCGGAGCAGCCTGAATGCGCGAAGCCGCCTGAGCAGCAACAGGCAGCGTGAGTACAGCGACAATTAGTGTGCGAATACCCAGCGACAAAGCAACCCCCGCGCAAGAGAGTGGAAACAAAACCACTGTAGCACCGGAAGGTCTAGGCATAGATTGAGGTGGAAGACTCAATCCTAAGTTTCTTCTCCGAGCGAGGCACCATGCATCTACGTATTGTGTCAGGGAGCGATTTTAGTCGTCGATGAAGATCCACTGGTCCAGCAACTCATTCATGACAAATAATTTGGCCGGTCAGGAGTGCTGACCGGCCAATGGGGTTTGCGGCAATAAATCCCGCATAGCGAAAAAAGGCAATCTAGAAGGTGAACCGTGTTCCAAATTCACCGATGAATGCCTTGGCGGTTGAGCTGCTGGTCGGATTCGTAAAGCCCGCGGGCTTCCCGAAGTTAGGCGCGTCGATCAAGTAGCTGAAATTGTTCCCATAGTTGGCGCGGTTGGTGAGGTTGAAGCCCTGGAAGCTAAGCTGCAAACGGCGCTTCGCTCCCAGCTTCACATTCTTGCTGACGCGTGCGTCCAGTTCAAAGAACTTATCGCCGCGCAGCGTGTCATAAGGAACAATGTGGCACGAACCGGCATTCAGGCAGGCCTGCGCTGCTGGAGCGTCGCTGGAATCAGCATACGTGGTGTAGGCGGTAGGAGCACCGTTCGGGACGATGACGGGATCCGAATATCCCGAACCGAGGCCGAGAGTATCGTAATCGGCGTTGATATCGTAAGGACGCGCAGATCCAAATTGCAAGATCGGCGCGACTTCGATTCCGAACGGCAGATTGGCATTGCCGCTGATGGTGATGTGATGGCGCTCATCGAAGGGGGTCGGCCCAAAATCCCACTTAGCCAGAGGATGGCGCGGATCATGTGGATAGTTATGGTAGCTCGACTGGTTGCTCGAAAGCGTTGGCGGGCCTCCGGACTCGATTCCGTAGCCCATGGAGCGCGAGAGCGTGTAGTTGGCGTTCATGCTGTAGTACTTGCTCATGCGCTGCCGGTAGCTGATGTTCATGCCATCGTAGCGCGTACGGCCAATGGCGCGATTGTCCATCGTGCGTCCCAGAACGCAATAGCCTGCCGGGCAAGTGCCAGGAACAAGTGCGCCAAACGCAGCGGCTAACTGGCGTGTTCCCGTGGTGGGATCCTTGTAATTGATGTTGACGTCAACGTTCGAGTGCAGTCCCAGGGTGTGTGTGTATTCCGCCTCCAGGACAGAGGATTCAGTCAGTTGCCACTGATAGCCAACATTGAATTCCTCCGCGAACGGGTTGCGATAGTTGGGATCCATCGTGCGCCCGGTGCTGCCATCAAGCAGATATCCCGTAGCCGCAGGGATTCCTGCCACTACCGCCGTAGCATTGGCGCTCGAGAACACGAAGTTCTGAAGCGGAATGTTCAGGCCGGGGACGTTATCCCCAGGATCGGCTATCGACAGTGCCTGCTGATAGACCGTGGGATGGGCCATCTGCTCCATCCACAGAGGAATGTTCTGGAATACGTTGTCGTAGTAGAAGCCGAAGCCGCCCCGCAGAACGTGCTTGCCGGCGCCCGTCAGATCATACGCAAAGCCAAAGCGAGGGCTGAAATCCAGGTTGTCGTCGTGGGGCATCTTGCCGTAGGGGCTGTGGATAGCGACCAGCTCCAGATAGGTCTTGCTGGTCACCATGGCGCTGCCGCCAATCAGGTTGAAGTCCCTGTCCCAGCGCACGCCAAGGTTGAGCGTGAGGCGCTTGGCTATCTTCCAATCGTCCTGGAAGTAGAAGCCGAGTTGCTTGGTGCCTCCGGGAACGTTTGTTGTGGAGTCGCCGTTGGAATAGGACATGCCCTTTACAAGGCCAGGGGTGTTAAATTTATTCGGCAACAGGACTATAGCCGATGGATCGGTGTTGAAGTCGACTTCCAGCGAGGAGTTGGATGCAAAATACCCGCCCAGCGAGGGAACCCAGATGTAGTCTTCGCCAAATTGCAGGGCGTGCTTTCCGTGGTTCTTGGTCACATCATCACGGAACTGCCACTTTCGCTGGAAGGACTGTTGCGGCACGTTGACGTTCGACCCGGCCCATTCGCCGCTCGGAAACGTAAGGTAAGGCGAGCTCGTACTCTTGGTGGCGATGATGTTGTTCCAATACTGTGAGCCGAGTGTAAGGCTATTGACCAGCGTAGGCGAAAGAACCGAGTTGAGCGTGAAATTCGCGATCTGCATGTGATTGGTCGTGAAATTTCCCACACTCAGGTCGCCGAAGGTGTCTTCCTGATCGTTGTTGCCGTTGTTAGCCTGCACCGACACGCTTACATAGGCCGTTTCCTTGTCGTTGAAATGGTAGTCCATGCGCCCGTTGTAGCGATTCTCGAAGAAGGGCGTTGGCACTGTCGTCGCAGCGACCGCGCCGATAGGCGCGGCATTCAGCAATTCAGTGTAGGCATTGCCGTCCTCGGCGATGCTGGTGTTTTCGCGCTGACGCTCAATGGCGAAGAAGGCGAACAATTTATCCTTCTTGATCGGACCGCCAACGGAACCGCCGAAGAACTGGCGGCTATAGGGCGGATTCGTACTGGTGCCGTTGGGACTTATGTCGCTGGCATTGAAATTCTGCTCGCGGAAATAGCCGAATCCCGAACCATGAACCGAATTCGTCCCCGACTTTGTGATCATGTTGATGGCCGCGCCCTCGGAGCGTCCGTTGGCAGCCGAGAAACGCTGTGTGCTGATTAGAAATTCCTGCACAGCTTCAAGAGGAAGCTGCATCACGGTTCCGCCGACGGTGCTGTCCTTGTTATCGATTCCGTTGACCGTAATATTGACATCGCGGCCGACGTTGCCGTTCACCGAGAGCACAGCGGAGCGGTTCTTGGTTGGATCGAACGAGTCGGCTGACTTTACTCCTGGCACGAGAAAAGCGAGGTTTGCGGCGTCGCGTCCCAGCAAGGGAAGTTCTTGCACGTCGGACGGGGTAATTTCCTGGCTGACGCTCGTCTTGGTCACATCAATCATCGCGGTTGTTGAGGCAACTTCGACGACCTGATTTACCGCTCCCGGCTTCAGGGTAAAATTACTCGTCATCGTTTGTCCGACCAGCAACTCGAACTTGGTTATGCCGGCAGCGAATCCCTCTTTGCTGGTCTTGACCGAGTAATGACCCGGCGGCAGCTGATCAAATATGAATTCTCCCGTCACGCTGGTGGCGGAGGTGCGGGTTAGGTTCGTTTCCGTATTGGTGACGGTGACTTGAGCACTGATAACTACAGCACTCGACGAATCTGTAACTGTTCCTCGGATGGTCCCAGTTGCCGTAGCTTGCGCCAGCAATTGCACTGGGATGAGCAACAGAAATGCAGATGACAGCAACAACTTTGAAATGAGTTTCATGAAGCTTCCTCCCTTTGAGATTATTTGAGAATATCCCGCTCCCGCGCTGCTCCCCATTCACTCGAGGATGCTCATTCTGGCGCGATTATTCAGGACTTCATTTGCATTTCCCCATTGTCAAATAATATACACTTCCGGTTTTGACTTATTACTCCGATTGAAGATTCCACATTCGATTCAAGGCCAGAACTCGTAATGTGGTATTGGCCGCCATCGATGCGCGTCAGCGGTGCGGCTGCTGGAACAGCGCGCCGTCTCGTTGGATCTTCCCTGATGCTGAATCTGAGTTGGAGCCCGAGTAACTAAAGTGCCTGGTGCTGGAGGCCGAGTAACGGACGCT
>Ga0224559_1001772_pt1 | contig 11533 bp, 9 predicted proteins | sample 714S33034metaG_FD_180676 | JGI IMG/M metagenome (GOLD analysis project Ga0224559, IMG submission 180676) | Peat soil microbial communities from Stordalen Mire, Sweden - 717 S3 30-34 | ecosystem: Environmental > Terrestrial > Soil > Wetlands > Peat | place: Sweden: Norrbotten County, Stordalen... | reverse complement strand
CACTTTAAGGCACCATATCGCACTGAATTTCAAACAAAAGTAGCACCAAAAGTGACACTCCGCCACCCCTTCCGTATTACCGCACGGTTGAAGCGCGTATTCTGTTGAATATGGCCTTCACCATGAAGCAACTGATCAACCTGGTCCAAGTTCTGCCGGACACCGGGTGTTGGGAGTTCAGGGGCACCCGAGACTCCTACGGATACGGCCGGATGTACTCCGGCGACAAGGAATTGAAGGCCCACCGGGTTTTCTATGAGGCCTGTGAAGGGCCGGTCCCGGCTGGCATGTATCTGCAACATCACCTTCCGGCTGGTCAGTGTATCGGACAAACCTGCTGCAATCCCGACCATCTGCTGGTCACCAACTCGCCCAAGGCTGCCCCGCCCGTCCAGGTCAAGGCTGCCCCGCCAGTGCAGTTCAAGACGTGCCCAAACGGCCACCCCATGACCCCAGAGAACACCGTGACCGAACAGCGCAACGGCCGCCCCAAGGCCCGGTGCCGGACTTGCCGGCAGGAATCCTGGCGGAAGAACTCAGCCCAAAGATCGGCAAAGGGACTCCACTCCTGAGTGCAGACGGCTTGTGGCAAGGTTTTCCTGCAAACTTGCAAATGAATCACCGACTGCCGTTCGCTCTCATGGGTGCTTCGTCATCATTGGTTTCGCTCTGCGGCGCAAAGCGGGTGAGGGACACATCGGAAGGCGTGTGAACGCTAGCGGCGCGAACTGATTCCGGGTGATCCTCTCTGGCAAACCGCCGGACGGCACTCGTAGGAATCAGAATCTTGCCACCGATTCGGCGAGTGGACAGACGCCCAGTCGTGATGAGGTAATCGACAGAACGAATGCTGAGGCAGAGTCCTTCAGCGGTGTCGCGGCGGGAATACAGGTGTGCGGCAGCATGCGCATTCCCGTGGGAGAGGATTATCCAACGGTGGACCCAAGCTACTTCCAGGTGTTGAAAACCGGTCGCTGCATCGCCAACGGCAAAGGCTCTCGGATCTCATCTTGTACACGGTTTTCCGGAGTTTTCACATAAATCGGCCGGGGGGTGAAGGCCAAAACGGAGGTTGAAAATGTCGATAAGTCCATGAATAGAATGAAGTTATCGGTTTAGTGGTAGGCGAGGCGGGGATCGAACCCACAACCCCCGGCTTAGAAGGCCGGTGCTCTATCCAATTGAGCTACTCGCCCCTGTACATTTCATTCTAGCGTCGATCGTGCCGAGAGTACACGAGCAAACTCCGCCAGCGCGGCTTGAAACGTTCCGGTTGCGTCGGCGCGCGAGGGTCCGCAGGCGGTGAAGTACGCGGTGATTCCAAGACTCATTGATGCAGCGGTCGCAGGCGCTGAATTGAGGATGGCTTGGCGGACGACCAGATCGACGCGGCAGCATCGAAGCGGAACCGCGCGGAGCAGGCCGCACAGCTTCCTGCAATCGGCGGCGGCTGTGGCCGGCAGCTCCCATTTGTGCTCGTTTCGAGGCAAGAGGTCGATATAGCCGCCGATCGCGTGGAAAGCGAATCCGGGCGGCGCATCCAACTCGTCCGCATCGAACTCGGCCATGTCGGCGACAGGCCAGACGTCGCATTTCGAGGTCCATAGCGGCGAAGTTGCAGAGTTGAGGACTTCGAGTGCCTGCGCCAACGCGGGCAGCGCCGCTGCCTCCGGCAACTGCGAGGTACGCTCAGGATGGAGGCGAAGATCGACGAAGCCGGACCATGCGGCTTCAATCACCGGCGATTCGCCCCCCAATTCAATCTCCCAATCAGCTTCCATTTGGTTGCCCGGCGGTAAGCAGCAGGTAGCGAATCACGGCCGCCTCAGCCCAGTGAATCTCCTCGCCCCGGTCACAAGAAAGATAAGCGCAGTGGCCGCCGTGGCGGGTCTCGACAAAGGCGATATGCGGGTTGGCGCGGAGCCGCTCGCGCGTCTCGGGAGAAAGGCGGATGAAGGGATCGTCCTGAGCGCAGAAAATCAGTGTGGGTACAACGATCCGATCCACCACGCGGGCGCTGGCGGCGCGGTAGTAGTAGTCGTCGGCATCGCGAAAATTCCAGTAGCGGGCCACAATCTTGCCATCGAATTCGCGGATGGACCGCACCGGCCCAATCTCTCGGGGCGTTGCATACTTGCCGGGAAAAAGTTCCGCCTTGCGGGCGTAGCGAGCCTTAAGCCCGCGAAGAAATCGCCACTCATAAGCGCGATTGGCCGGCTCGTGCAGGGCGTCGGCACCGGGAGCGAGGTCGATGGCCGGACAGACCGCCGCCACGGCAACAAGCGGCTGCCGGCCGCCCCACTCCCCGGCCAGCTTGAGCACCATGTTGCCGCCCATCGAGTAGCCCACCAGCGCCACGCGTTGCAGGTCAAATTGCCGGGTAAAGTGCCGCACCACCGCGCCCACGTCGCCTGAAAGCCCGGAATGATAGAGAGTGGGCGTCAGCGCATCCGAACCGCCGCAGTTGCGCATGTTCATGCGAATCACGTTGCAGCCGGCGGCCCAGGCCCGCGCCGCAATTCCCTGAATGTAGCGTGAGTCCGACGAGCCCTCAAGGCCGTGGACCAGCACCAGCGTCAGGCGGCTGGACAGGCCGGGTTCAGGCTGCCAGTGGCAATGGCAGAGCACGCGGCTGCCGTCGGCCGGGTCTACTTCCACCGTTTCCGCAACGCCGGCAATCTGAAACGGCGGCCGGGGAAGGAAATTCCCCACAATCGTCTGCAAGTGGCCATTGCTCAGGCCGCGCCGCGGTTCAAATGAAGTCAGCCACGCAGGCAAAGCCGCGAACCGGTTGTCAACTCCTGTATTTTCATAGATTTCTGCGGTCACGGAGACTCGGCGATTGGGCTGAATTGAGGAAGTCCGGCTATTGGGGCGAGTGCCAATTGGGGCGGCTAGTGGGGATCGAACGTTTGAACCCCCTTTGCTACCCGTAACTTACAGAATCTACATTACCACAGATGCCAAGAATGCCATGGTTGCCGGCGCTCCCTGCACGCTATTGCGCGCTGGAGGCAGCTTAGAAAAGCGGTCGGTTGCGACAAGATAAATGCCAATTGCCCTGGCGCCTGGCATCGCATGGAGCGAGTCTACCCGTAGTACTGGAAATGCTTCCAGAACTCCGGCCAAGGGAAGCGGATGTTGCGGCAGACGTAGACCTGGGCGCGGTCGCCGATCGTTTCATTGACGACTCCATACGGATTCCACAGCTTTGCGGCGACCTGGCAGGAGGCGAAGATCTGGTTGAGTTCGCTTGGCTTGAAGCCGACGGCAATCACGGTCCGGGGCGGAGGGTCGCCGTAGCCGCGGAGCCAGTTGGAGTTCATGCCGCTGATGGCGCGGGGCAGGCCGTAGGCGCGGCCGTAGAGGTTTATGGCCCCCGCTTCCCCTTCGTCGGCAGCCATCACGCCGACGTTGGCGCGATCAGTGGCAGGGAGGGAATCGCGAACTTGAGCGATGGTGGCCGCCAGTTCCGGCCAGCCGATCTGCATGTTGAACTGATGGGATGTCGCGTCCTGCACGCGCCACCACGCCGAATTCACGGTGACAAAGGGAAGAATCAGGGCGGATATGATCAGGCCATTGATCCCGAGCGTCGTCCACGCCGCTCGTAGTATTCGAGTCTGCCGGTGCGACGGAAGCGTGCTGAGCCAGGTTTCGCTCCAGGCGGCGCCGGCGGCGAGCATCATGGGATAGGCCGGAGCAAGGTAGTAATCGCGCCCGCGAGCGGCCACGAGGGAAACGAGCGTGATGACGTACATCCAGCCGAGCATACGCCAGCGCTTGCCCTCGGGCCGGGCAAAGAGAAACCATAACCCCGCAAACACGAGCGGCAGCGCCACCACGGCGCAAATCTCCCACAACTGGTTCAGGAGAAAGTTGTCCGCGCGCCCAAGGCGAATGTCGCGGGCGTGGATGCTGCGCATCCATGCAAGGCTGACGAAGTGGTGCTGGTACTGCCACCAGAGGTTGGGCGCGACGATAAGCAGAGCGAGCGCCACCCCGCACCAGAACCAGAGGCTCAGAAAGTAGCGGCGATTCGGGGTGAGCAACATCGCGCCCAGAAGGGCAACGACGAAGAATGCCATGGTGTATTTGGTCATGAGTCCGAGGCCGATGAAGGCGCCGATGCCAAGCCACCAGCGCGCGTCGCCGCTCTCAAGCAGCCGGACCACACACCAGGCCAGCGCGACCCACCACAACAGGTCGAACGACATGTAGGACATGAATGAGCCAGTGAAGAAGACGGCGCCTCCGATACTGGCGGCAAATGCCGCCGCGAGCATTGCTTGGCGACCGCCGCCCATGGCGCGCGCCATGAACCCGGTGAGCACGGCCATGATTCCACAGGCGATGGCGGCGAAGAAACGAAAGCCCATCAGCGACGTCCCGAAGAACGCGAGCTCGATGCGGCCCAGGAAGGCGGTCACCGGCGGGTATACGACATATCCCCATTCGAGGTCACGCGCATTGGAGTAGGTGAGCAGTTCGTCACGGTGGAATCCGTAGCGCGCGCCTGCGATGAGATGGAGTACGGTGAAGGCCAGGCCGAGAAGCCAGAGAGCGGCGGTGTCGCTGGAGAGAATCCGACGCGGGTGAGACGAGTCGTGCATGGGCCCTCGATTGTGAAGATGGATTCACAAGCAAGGATAGCGCGAAGGAGCAGCGGGCGCTGTGATGGCTGCATAGCGTCCCACCCCACCCTATTGAACGATGTCGACGAGTTCGTCGATAAATGTTCAACTGAACATTTATCGACTTGGACTAAACCGCTACGCGGTACTCGGTAGGTCCAGCTGGGCGTGGCCGAGCGTGGTGCCGGATCACGCCTTCCTGTTTGCCCTCCTTTCCGCATGAACTCTTCTGCGAGAGCATGGAGCCGCTGCTTGCAGCGCATTCCATCTCGCAAAGTAGTTTTCCAATGACATCCCTTGGCCAGCGGATGACTGAAGATATGCAGGTGCGGAATCTCGCACTAAACACGCATACGACGCACGTGCAACAGGTTTCACTGTTCGCGCGCCACTTCAACAAGTCTCCGGAACAGCTGGGTCCGGAGGATATCCGCACCTACCAGGTCTACCTGACGAATGAGAAGAAGCTGGCGCCAGGATCCGTGCTCATCGCGGTGGCCGCACTGCGCTTTCTCTACACGGTTTGTTTGAAAAGTCTGTGAAGGTCTCTATCGTCTGTAGTTTGATTTTATTGGCTGCCCCCCAGGGATTCACATGCATTGATTTATATAGCACTTAGAAGAACATTATCAAGAAATACCCCACAATCTACCCCCACCTAACGATTGCTGGACTCTATTGATGAATTTGCACGTCGCGAAAAAACTTTCTGCCCGAACATCAAGACTTGCCCCCTCAGGTTAGCTCAAGTCGCTTTAGAATGCGAAATGGCTTGTTATCGCCAACTGACTCCCAGCTTCCTGGGACCTCGGTAATCCGAGCGGCGCAATGCCAACCCTAAAAGAAACCTTGTCACATGCCGACTTTCAGTAGTAATCCTGTCGGTCGATGAGTGACTCCGCGATTTACCGTCCTCCCTGAAACCCTCGGCTCAGTCGGCTTGCGCCGTCAACGACGCCGCGAGGCCGATGGGCGCCGTTGAGGGGGTGAGCGGTACGGTGGGGTCGATGCGGAACCAGAGCCAGGTCCCCAGCAGCAGCAGGGCCGCCATGGGGAGGAACCCGACGTTGTAGCTGCCGGTACGGGCCACGAGGTATCCGAAGACCACCGAGCCCAGGAACCCACCGAGCTGCGCGGCCATGTTCATGACTCCGACCATAGCGCCGGCATAGGGGCCGCCGATGTCGAGGCAGACGGCGAACATAATGGGTTGCTGCAGCGTGATGCCACCGTAGGTAATGGAGAGCAGGGCAAGCGCTACAGTCGGGCTGTGGGTGAACATGACGGCAATGGTGCAGACGGCGGCCACAGCCAGGCCCAGCACGCCGAGCGCGCACCGGCCCCATTTGAGCCCGATGCGCGGAACAAGGAGATGACTCGCCAATCCGCCGGCAAGATTGGCGCAGGCGGCCAGGACGAACGGCAGGGACGAGAGCAGCAGTTCCTTCTCGCTGAATCCGCGCGCCTTGACGAGGTAGGTGTGGAACCAGGTCTGGAAGAAATTGTAGGTGTAGATGAAAGAGAAGGCAGTTACTATAACTGCCCAGAAGTTCCCGGAACTGAGCGCACGGGCCCAAGGCAGGCCACGGTGTGCGTGGGCGACCGGTTTGGGCGCCTCGTCCAACTCAGCTTGCGGCACGCCGCGTTTTTCCCGCGGTGAGTCGCGGAACCACGCATACCAGATCGCGGCCCATACCACGCCGAGGGTGCCAAAAAGGTAGAAGGAAGCGCGCCAGCCGTAGCGGATCTGAATGGGGACGACCAGTAGCGGAGAGATGGCTCCGCCCATCTGAGCGGCCGCGAGGATGATGCCGAAGGCTCGGCCCCGCTCGGGCTCAGGGAACCATCGGGAAACGACGATCGAAGTGTTGGGAAATGCGCCAGCCTCGCCCACTCCGAAGAGAAGCCGCGTCACCAGCAAGGAAAAGTAGCCTGTAGCCAGGCCGGTGATGGAGGTGAAAGCCGACCACCAGAGCACGATGCGGGTGAGCACCCGGCGCGGGCCGATTCTGTCCCCGAGGACGCCGCTGGGAATCTCAAACGCGGCGTACGCGAATGTGAAGATCCCGCTGACCCAGCCCCAGGCGACTGGGCCAATGTGGAGCGAGTCTTGAATGCGCGGACCGGCGACGGAGATACACACGCGATCGAGATAGGTAATGACGATGAGCAGGGACACCAGCCCCAGCACGCGATTGCGGTATTTCATCGGTTGTCCTCTGCAGACCTGACGCTACTGTACTAGCCAATGCAGGTACCGTATATCAATCAAACTCTCGCGGTGTGCGCCCCGGCCCATGCTGGCAAGGATCTTCAGCGTCGTAAGATCGGTCCAAAGAAGTCGGCCAGTGTGCAGCAAAGTGGCCGGGGGCGGGGATCTCAACTGACAGTTAACAGGCCAATGCGTGTTTCGAGGGCAGGCCGCCGTGAGATGGCTTCGCGCAATCGCTCTTCAATTCGCGAATGATGGTGGTTGATTGGCGGATACTCCGCTAAGAGCGAAGCTGTTCTGATCTCAACAGGTGCAAAGCATTGTCTTCAACAGTTGACCTGCCAATAGCCGAAGAACCGGTGACTCGCCTGAAGCCTCCTAAACCGCGAGCCAGAATTATTCCATTCGAAGTGCCTGCACTGGGTTGATGGACGCCGCGCGTCGAGCCGGAACAATGGCAGCGATGCTGGCCGCAATCGCAAGGGTTACGATTGCGCCCAGCATTACACTTGCGTCCACATATGTGATTTCGTAAAGCTGCGACTTCACAAACCTGACGCAGAGGAGTGCCACAGGCATTCCAATCCCCAGCCCCACTAGAGCTTGAATCATCGCGCCACGCATGATCATCGCTATGACTCCGCCGCGCTCAGCGCCCAGCGCCATGCGAATGCCGATCTCCGAGGTTCGCTGCGCCACGGTATAGGAAGTCACGCCATATAGACCTACCGTCGCCAGCAGCAGCGCAAGCGCGCCAAACAGCGTCATCAGCTTCGAAAGCATCCGCTCCGAGGTAAACTGGTCGCCGATCTGCGCATCGAAGGTCTGGAACTTGACCACAGAAAGGTTCGGATTGATGCCTGCCAGCGTCCGCCGCGCAACAGCTTCCATTTCCGGCACTGGGCGCTCCGTGTCCAGCACAATCGCAGAAATATACACGTCACCGTTGGGGTCGTCCAACGCACTTGAGGCTGGCGGAGCCTGCATCAGAGGGGTGAAGTACATTGCATGGTTCTTCCACCGCACACTGGTATAAACCGTGTCTTCCACTACCCCCACAATCTCCCAATCGCCGGGTGAGCTCGTCCCGGGTGGTCCAAAGTGATGTCCGATCGGGTTCTCACCCGGCTTGAAGAACGTTCGTACGAATGCCTGGTTCACCACCCCTACCAACGGAGCAGTTGAAGTATCTCGAACGTCGATCCCGCGACCCATCACAACGTGCGTCCCCACCGCATCAAAATACTCCGCATTCGCCTTAACAAAAGAGGCCCCTTTATTCAGCCATGGCTGTCCCTCGATTTGTACTCCCCAGTCATTGTTATTGGATTCCATCGGCGTATAGGTGCTGAGGCCCACCTTTAACATGCCTGGCACCGCATGGAACCGCTCTTCGAACGTCCGGGCCAGCGCCTCTAATTGGGACAATTTATATCCCGCAGCCTGCGGGTTTACACGGACGATGTAACGGTTCGTCGCATTCAGCTTCATATCCGTGCCTTGCAATTTGCTTAGGCTCTGCGCAAACATTCCCGCGCCCACCAGCAGCACGAGCGACAATGCCGCCTGCAGCACCACTAAGGACCTCTGCAACCACCATACTCCTGCCGCTGTCGACCGGGTGCCGCTGCGCAACGCATCCGCCGGCTCTGCCTGAGCAGATATCCACGCCGGCGCCGCGCCGAACAGCACGCCTGTCGCGATAGAGACGCCAAGCGCGAAAGCCAGCACATCCCACGACGGGCTGGCATGAATCGGCACGTGCTGTTCGCCGGAGAATGCCAGCGCAAGCAGCATCCGCGCGCCCACATAGGAGACCACCAGAGCGAGAATCCCGCTGAGAACCGCAAGCATGACGCTTTCCGTAAGCAACTGCCTCACAATTCGCGTCCGCGCCGCACCCAGTGCAGTACGCACAGACATCTCGGCCTTGCGTCCCATGCCGCGCACCAGCAGCAGGTTTGCAATGTTTGCGCACGCAATCAGCAACACCAGTGCGGCGATCCACATCAACAGCCGGAGACGGTCAAAGTATGCCTCCTGCAGGTCCTGGATGCCGCCGCCCCCGGGCGTCAATACCACGTGCACCTTACTCAACAGCAGGCGGCCATGCGCGGTGGAGAAGAATTTGCTGTTCGCTAGCAGTTGTTTCAACTGGAGTCCGATTTTCTCCTGCAGCGGCGCCCACGGAACACCGGGCCTCAGGCGCCCGACAATATACAACCATGCCGAGTTGGGATCATTCACATAACTCGCGCCCAGTAGCAGCGGCATTGAATGAATCGGAAGATAGAAGTTCGGTGGTGTGCTCGCCAGCCGATCGCCATAGAAGCCCAGAGGCGCAACTCCAACCACCGTAACCGGTTTCGTATTCACCCAGAACGTACTGCCCACCACAGCGAAATCGCGGTTATAGTCGTTCTTCCAAGTCTCGTAACTCATCACCGCCGTATCTGGCGCACCAGCAACGTCATCCGAATCCGTAAGGAATCTTCCCGCCGCCGGCTGTAGTCCAAACGTACTGAAATAACTGCCCGACACGAACTCGCCGCTCACCGACCGCGCCAGGTCCTGGTTCCCATCTCTCCGCGCAATAATCTGCCGGTATTCAAACCCCGCCTGCATCGCAGCCAGGTTCTGAAACTCTGGGTTGTTCTTCTTTAGCTGTTCGTACGTGTTGGTGGCAAAGATTGAGGAATCTCCGTCGCTTCGCACTCCAGGGTTCACGCAACACTGATCCTGATCGCCGATGCGTACCAGAGTCTTGGGGTCGGCCACCGGCAAGTTCTTCAGCAGCACAGCATTCACCAGCGTAAAGATCGCCGCGTTTGCTCCAATTCCCAATGCCAGTGTCAGCAGCACCGTGATTGTGAACGCTGGCGTTCTCCTTAGCTGGCGCAGTGCATAGCGCACATCCTGGGCTGCAGTCTCAAGCAGGGTTAAGCCGCGTGAATTCCTGCATGCTTCCTTCACACGGCCCACACCTCCAAATTGAAGGTGGGCCAACCGCGTAGCTTCTTCACGTGTAAGGCCCGCGCGAACATGCTTCTCCACCTGCTTGTCAATGTGGAATTGCACTTCGTCGTCAAGTTCATTTTCAACGGCGCTGCGCCGGAAAAGGAATCGAAGCCGATAAACCAAATCGCTGAACATTCCACTCCTCCTAAGCAGTTCCGAGCACTTGGGCCACTGCGGCCGTCAGTTTCTCCCAGGCGTCCGTTTCAATTTCGAGTTGTTGACGCCCATTCTTTGAGAGCTGGTAGTATTTGGCACGACGGTTGTTCTCCGACGTCCCCCAGCGAGCCTTGATCAGCCCGCGCCGCTCCAGCCGGTGAAGAGCGGGATAGAGAGAGCCTTGCTGTATCCGCAGTACGTCACTCGATAACTGCTGCACCCGCTCGGAAATGGCCCATCCGTGCTGAGGGCCGAGAGCGAGTGTCCTCAAAATCAGAAGATCCAGGGTTCCTTGCGGAAGATCGAGGTGTTGGGCAGTCATGCGTTTCCCCTTCCACTTCTACTGGTAAAATACAGTCTTTCTTGTAGAAGCGCAAGGGGTCGGGATCATTGGCTTGAAATGGCGCAACATAAATAGTTTTGAAAAGAACTGAGAAACCGCTCGGAAGTCTAACGGCTTTGCGGAAGTTGAGGCAACTGGCGATAACAGCCCAAAGCGCCTTTCGACGGCGGGCTCCGATCGCATTGCTCCCGCAAGAACAGAACCTCCAGGTCTCAACAAGTGCGAAGGATTGTTTTCGCCAACTGGCCATCAATCTTGGGACCGTCGCGATCAATTCTGCCTTGCGAGTCTTAACTGGAAGTTAACTTCCGAGTGGCCGGATAAACAACCAAAATGCAGTTCCCCAGCCTCGCTGATGAAGCGCTGTCCTTTGCACACTGGTGGTGCGTGCTTCATCTTTCACTATCACGTCGATCACTTTTCGTAGGGCCCTTGCCCAGCGAAGTGCCCTTCCGCTCCACACGAAACCCTAGGTAAACCGCGGCCAGACCGATCAAGCCAAGAGTCGCGAGGAAGATCCCAACGTCTACAGCGAGTCCATGGAGAGCACCAGGTTGAAACCAACCGCCGGGAGGGTCGGGCTACCGGAGATGCCGGGCGTATACTGACGCGGAACCGGGAGTGCGGCGACGTACTCCATCAAAAAACTTGCTCTGCAATCTTCCTGGAGGGGCCATGTCCCATCTGCGTTCGACACTGCTATGCCTGCTAGCGCTTTGCACCGCTGAAACACTGACGGCTCAAACTGGCGATACTGCCCCTCTGAAAGTAACTTCCCCCAATGGCCAGATCGTGTTTCTCCTCTTTGAGGGCCACGCGGCGAAAGGGGCGACGGATCATGAAGCCTTTGAAGCCCCGGCGCCGTCGAGCTTGCGTTACGCGGTGGAGTTTCGCGGCAAGCGCATGATCGCTGAATCAAGTCTGGGCCTGGAAGCGGCGGGCCAGTCTGCACTAGGGCCGGGGATGCGCAATATGGGCGCGGAGACCGGCAGCACCGATCAGACCTACGCCATCCCCGTTGGCAAGACCAGTTCCGTCCGCGATCATTACAACTCGCTCCACGCCGATTATGAAGACGCGGCCGGGCGCAAGCTGGGGATTGAAGTGCGCGTCTACGACGATGGCGCGGCTTTCCGGTATATCGTCCCGGACCAGCCGGCATTGAAGCAG
>Ga0224559_1001771_pt1 | contig 11535 bp, 17 predicted proteins | sample 714S33034metaG_FD_180676 | JGI IMG/M metagenome (GOLD analysis project Ga0224559, IMG submission 180676) | Peat soil microbial communities from Stordalen Mire, Sweden - 717 S3 30-34 | ecosystem: Environmental > Terrestrial > Soil > Wetlands > Peat | place: Sweden: Norrbotten County, Stordalen... | reverse complement strand
AAGAATATGATGTTGGTTTTGCACTGTTGATGCTTGATGTTGGATCAATGATCAAGAATATGTCAAGTTACAGCGATGATGCGGTGAAGAAGATCGCTATGACTGATTTCAAGGCAACGATCAAGGCATGTACATCACAGCGTGACAAATCGACAGATAAGCAAAGCAAAAGCGCTATTGAAGGTTTCAAGCGAGAGAACAAGACCAAGATCTTGAATGACTTGACTATGATTGAGAAGCGATTACTAAAGATCTATACTGGTGCTGGCGTAGACGTTCATCGAGATTACTGACCATGACCTCAGCTCAAGTTGTCATCGGTGCGAATTACGGGGACTGTGGTAAAGGTCTCGTGACCGACTATCTTGCTCGCAGTAAGCAAGCAGACGTTGTTGTCAGGTTTAATGGTGGAGCCCAAGCTGGTCACACTGTTACAACCTCTAAGAATGTTCGACATGTCTTCAGTCATTTCAGCTCAGGTACCTTCGCTGATGCCAAGACCTTCCTAAGTAAACATTTTGTAGTAAATCCGATCCTCTTCTTCAAGGAGCGTGAAAAGCTGCTCATGCTTGGGTATGATCCCATGGTCTATGTAGATCCTGATGCCTTGGTTACCACACCTTATGACATGATCATCAACCAAGCCGTAGAGCGCCACCGTAGCTCAACAAATCACGGCAGCTGTGGTGTAGGTTTTGGTGAGACCATCGAGAGATCCAATACCGACTTGGCCATCTATGCTGCCTCGTTATTCGAAGATAATCCCGCTACGATCAAGGTGACCTTAGACCTGATCCGTCGGAGCTGGGTGCCTGAACGGCTGAGAATGTTAGGAGTTCCATACACACCTGAGCTTAAGGCGATAGTGATGGATGACAAGATTTTCTACCGGTATTGTGAAGACCTGATCAGGTTTACATTGGAGACCTCTATGAAGTTTCCACATGAGTTAATAGGCAGTTCTGTTGTCTTTGAAGGTGCTCAAGGATTAGGGCTTGACCAAGCTCAAGGAACATTCCCGTATGTAACGCGGTCCTACACTGGTATCAAGAACGTTGTAGAGATCGCTAAAGCAATGAAGATAGACAACCTTGACGTACACTATGTTACTCGAGCTTATTTGACCCGCCATGGTGTCGGTCCAATGGAAAATGAGTTGAAACAGAAGCCTTACAAGGGTATTTATGAGCAAACCAACGTGAAGAATGAGTTTCAGGGTAAGTTCCGGTTTGGCAACCTGGACGCTGATAAGTTGAAGCATAGGATCTTGACTGACCTATACTCGGTTCCTCATGATGTCTGTAGAATTAGGCCACTGTTAGCGGTAACATGCCTTGACCAGCTTGACGAGACCGGTCGCTATATCGTTGGTGGCAAGCTGAAGCGTGTTAAGTTTGATCATTTTTCAGCGAGCCTTTCCAAAGACGTAGGCATGGAGTTGGGCTTGAGCAGCTATGGAAGCTCTTACATTTCGGCGGTTGAAGCATGAAGTCCCTCCTTGGCCTCACGATCGGTGACAAGTTGATCACTGACAAGACAAAAGATGAACCTTGGCCTGGCTACTTTGACTGCCATAGCAACAAGCTCACCTCCCTCGATGGCGCCCCTGCCTCAGTCGGTGGCAACTTTTACTGCGACAACAACCAGCTCACCTCCCTCGAGGGCTCCCCAGCCTCAGTCGGTGGCTACTTTGTCTGCAACAACAACCAGCTCACCTACCTTGAGGGCTCCCCAGCCTCAGTCGGTGGCTACTTTAACTGCTCCTACAACGAGCTGACCTCCCTCGAGGGCATCCACAAGATCCTGAAGTCCATGAACGGGGTCTTCTTTGCCACCAATAACCCACTCAAGTCCCACGTCTTGGGTCTGCTCCTGGTAAAGGGCTGCAAGGAGGTCTCACTTGACAACAAGGTAGTTCAGGAGGTCCTGAACCGGTACCTACCGAACACTCGAGGTTCGAAAGCAGTCATCGAGGCCCAGTCAGACCTGTTGGATTTAGATTTAGAGGACTTTGCACAGCTATGACTGTTATCTATCTCATTTCAGCAAAGTGGCCATGGACGAAGATTAAAGTGGTAGAAGCTGAGATCTTGCAAGGTAAGTGGACATGGGCAAGATATAGAGATCATAGACACTTAGTTGGGGCAACAGCCTTCTATACCTTGCCGGCTGCTAAGCGCGCTCAGGTAGGTTACTTGACAAAGATCGTTAAAGATAAGTATTTCCAACGCTTTTACCATGACAAAGTTAAGATGTGTAAAGCCATTATAGGAGAACTAACATGCACAAACAGCAGCTACCAACCACGCTCATCCGGATCGACGATGGCGAAGAATTCACGATAAATGTAGATGGAACTTACAGCCTTGAGGTCAGTAAGCAAAGCAAAGATAGCGCTGGCAATCCTCATTTCTTTCACCGCTGGACCCTTGCCAGACTGATCAACACTGGCGAGTTTATGATCAAGGAGAACTGCAATGAAAAGATCGAAGCTGTTTGAAGAACTTGCTCGAGTTATGAAGCTGTGCGAAGACAACCATGAACAAGATGTGTACGTTCATGAGTGTGTCATCTTTGAGAACCCTAATGGTGATTTCAAGTTCGAAAATGATGAAGATCTTTTGATCGCTCTACGCTGCGCTGTCGAACCTGAAGCGATCAAGTTTGCAACCAAGTTTGCAACGGACAGCAGACCAGTTTTCAACTAAAGTTGTTTACTTCTTGGTATAGGTGTGATACAATGACCTTATAGGAATAACTGATCATGAAGCAAAAATACCCAAGAACTTTGCACGTTCCATTCTCACCAGGTATCTCCAGCGATGACAAGGTCATTGACACGCTGAATGGCTTTGTCGGTCATGAGATCGTGATTACTGAGAAGCTGGATGGTGAAAACTCATCTCTTTATTCTGATGGTTATCATGCTCGCAGCCTTGACAGCAAGCATCACCCATCGAGAGACTGGTTGAAGAAGTTTCATGGTGAGATCGCGTATAAAATACCCGAAGGTACGCGGATCTGTGGTGAGAACCTCTATGCTAAGCACTCAATCGCCTATGATGACCTGCTCAGCTACTTCTACGGTTTCTCAGTTTGGGAAGAGCATGAAGGATTTGATGTAGCATTAAGCTGGGATGAAACTCTCATGTGGTTTGAAGAGCTGGGTATCGTGCCAGTTCCTACACTGTATCGTGGCACATTTAGTCCGAAGATCCTGACTGACTTGGCAGCCTCATTGGATGTCAGCAAGCAAGAAGGGTTTGTGGTGAGGGTTGTCGATGAGATCATCCGTGAGGAGTTTGTCAGCTCGCTTGAGTATGGTCACGCAAAGATTGCCAAGTGGGTGCGACCTGGTCATGTTCAGACTGAAGAGCATTGGATGCACCAAGCGGTAGTTCCTAACAAGCTGAGAGGATGATGTGAATACTTCTATTGAAGATGTAATGTTTTGGGATGCTTTGATCTTTAGAGCAGGCTCAACCTTCTATGATCACCGTATGAACAACAACAAAGTTTGGTTGACCATAGAACATGAAGAGGTTGCTATTAGCGACATGCCAACAGAGCACATCCATAATGCTATCAAGATGTTAGAGCGATCAATTATCACAGACTACTCTACATCTCCGGCCTTAAAAGGCCTGAAGCAAGAGCTTCAGCTTCGATTAAAGATCGCCCAAGCTTGCAAGCTCAACCTTACCACCAGCCGCCTTCCAGCTGTCTCTACCAGACTTCAGCTTGTTAAACATCTGCGAGACCTTTAGCGTAAACTTCTCCAGCTCTTGCAGCTCATGTTTTCTTTCAGCATCATCACCAGTTTGTAAGATGTCAAGCTCAGCACGCTTCTTCTTTAGCGCGGGCTTGGCTAAGTTACAGAGCATCTTGAACACATTTTGAATGGCGATAGGATCCTTACCTTGCTTGTTGACCTGGTCCAGCAAGTTAAACAGCTCTTTCAAGTCATTTGGGTTCATCCCAACATCTTGCTTGGTGATGCCAGCACGGTAGTCAGGGTTGGACAGGATGTAAAGCCCAGTTACGATCAGTGCCAGGTGGTCAAGGTCTACAGCCTGAGGATCTCCAGCTTTAAATGCTTCTTCAGGTTTCTTGTTCTTCAACTTAGCCATGGTCAACGATAGGTAGTCATTTACGTTCTCAAGCAGACGCTCAACGATCATGGTCCTAATATCTACTATGGCAGCTTCAACTAAAAGATCTCGTAACTTCATGGTAAGTTCCTCTTGGGTGGAAATTCTTCAAATATTTATCACAAGTCGTTTACAACTCACAAAAACTGTGTTACAATTACCCTAATAGATGAAGGAGTAACATGTATAACTACACAACATTTCTCTCGAAGAAACAAGCTGAAGCTTTTCACGATCCATCTGGAAAAGAAGGTCGTGTGCTGATCTCGCTGACAACACCTGGAGATCCTAATGATCCTCGTCCACACTCAGCCTACTGCAAGCCAGCGGTGCTGCATGATGACACCTGGAAGGCAGTGCTAAGGCTTGAGTTTCATGATAAGGATCCGAACCACATAGATGAAGATGAGGCCTGTGGGTACAAGCTCTTTACTGAAGCTGATGCAGTTACGATCTTAAACTTCTTGAAAGAACACGAGGCTGACGTTGACAGCTTGATCGTGCACTGCGAGGGTGGCATCTCAAGGTCAGCTGGAGTTGCTAAGTTTGTAGCTCACCTCTACAGCTTGAAGTTCAATGAGACCTACTCAGTCTACAATAAACACGTTTTCTCAACCCTCATGCGAACTTATGGATCGTCACTGTATGGTGATGGACCATTGGCCGCTGAGACTTTACCAGGAGCAATAGCATGACAAACGAAACTGAAGTAGTTGAAGTAACAGAGGTGCAGGATAATAGCGTACACGAAGATGTTGCTTTGGCAGAGCTTGTCGCTCAGCTTGAAAGCTTGAACGAAACAGTTAATGCGATTGTGCGTTTACGCTCTAACAATGTGTTCCGCTTCTTGTCGAAGCCAACTCGTAACACACTGATCTACGGCATGCTTGAACAAGCGGGTGTTGTAGAAGACGCTGCAAAGGCCGCCTTCCGCTCGATCAAGAAGAACAAGCGGGTGCGGTTGCCAGAAGAAGTTGCAGATGCGTTGATCGCGGTATCAACTGGGTTGAAGCCTATCAAGGTTGTTGCTTCAGTTCGTGATAGCGAAGAATAATGCTCTTCGAGATTAAGCTGAATGGGGTCTACTGGGACATCTTGTATTATGCTGGCTCGGCAAAGAAGTTAAGAGAGATCTTGACAAAAGATCATCCTGGTAAGACCATCAAGATCTTGTTTAGAGGGAAAGTATGAAGTCCCTCATTGGCCTCACTATCAATGGCAAGTTGATCACTGACAAGACTAAAGATGAACCTTGGCCTGGCAACTTTGGCTGCTACAGCAACAAGCTCACCTCCCTCGATGGCGCCCCTGCCTCGGTCGGTGGCTACTTTAGCTGCTCCAAAAACAAGCTGACCTCACTCGAGGGCATCCACAAGATCCTGAAGTCCATGAATGGGACTTTCTACGCATACGAGAACCCGCTCAAGTCCCACGTCCTGGGCCTGCTCCTGGTAAAGGGCTGCAAGGAGGTCATGCTTGACAACAAGGTCGTCGATGAGGTCCTGAACCGGTACCTACCGAACACTCGAGGTTCGAAAGCAGTCATTGAGGCCCAGTCGGAGCTGCTGGATTTAGACCTGGAAGACTGGGCCCAACTATAAAGGAATAACACCATGCGTCTCTACACATTTACCAACTTCTACTTATCGTCGATCCAGGCGGGTATCCAGACTGCACATGTAGTCCATGAGCTGTTCAACAAGTATGATGAACCTGAGCGGTCAAGAGATTACATCTTACGAGAATGGTCTCTTAACCACAAGACCATCATCGTCTTGAATGGCGGAGCCTTCCAGGATATTGCTGACTTGCTTGGGTTCTTCGACATTCCTTACAACCCTTATCCATTCTCAGGCTTCTATGAAGATGTTCCATCATTGAATGGAATGTTGACCACAGTTGGTATCGTGCTACCAGATTACATCTATGAGGTTGCTGAGCTGGTCAGGTCACACAAAGCTGAGTTTGGTAGAGATCCTGAAGGAACTTATCGAGCCATGTCAGGTAACCCGACTGAAGGTTATCAGACATTGAATGATCATGAGTACACTGAGTGGGAAGTTGAGCTTATTGAGCGACTAAATGGATGTGGGTTAGCTCGTTAAATCGTTTACAAGCTATCTCAGTTGTGATACAATGCTAACTCTTGAAGAGGATCGCTAATGAACCAACTAACTGGACACTACCTTGCATATGAGCTGACTACACATGTCAGGGCAAAACTCTTACAAGTATTTCCAGCCAGCTTCTCAAAGATAATCTGTCACCACATCACAATTGACTTCAACCCTAATCAGGAAATTGTTGATGCTTTCGTGAGATCATCAAGTAGGTCGATTGTCAAGGTCGTAGGAACTGCGGAAGGTGATGGAGTGCAATGTCTTGCGGTTTCTATCAATGGTCAAACGGCTCGAGCTGATGGCAGCTTTTACCACATCACCTTGTCTGTTCAACCGCCACACAAACCAGTCGAGTCGAACTTGCTGAAGGATAAGGTGGTCTATCTCAACGAAAAGATCCTGCTCGAAGGGTCATTTAAGCTGATAAGGAAGTGAGCTTTGTAGAACTGTTAAGCATGTAGTTCTTACTCTGTACTACAGACACAACCCACTTGGGCACAGTAAGAACCTAAAGACTAACAAGGTGCAAAAGACAACATGATCAAGCACTATCCTATCAATGAAGCTGGTAATGACTATGTGGTCGGCGACATTCATGGAAACTTCTCACAGCTCATGAAGAAGCTTGAAGAAGTTAACTTCGATAAGAGTGTTGACCGACTGTTCAGTGTAGGCGATCTTGTAGACCGTGGCCCTGAGAGCCACCTGGTCGCGGTGTTCTTACAGAAGAACATTGATTGGTTCTTCCCGACCATGGGAAACCACGACATGAACATCGTCAACCGCCAGCTTTACTACCCTGATGGCAGCCTCTGGTTCTCTGGCCTGCTACCACAAGAGCAGCAGACAATCATCGATGAGCTGTCGTGTCTACCGATCGCGATTGAGGTGGAGACCAAGCATGGCAAGGTCGCTATCATCCATGGTGATTGTCCATTATCAAACTGGGATGACTTTAAGCAAGCGCTCAGTGAACCACTCGGTCACCGTTGGATCATCCCAGCATTATCCACCCGGGACCGGTACTTTCGACGAAATCAATCAGGAGTTTCAGGTATTACTATGCTGTATGTAGGACACACGCAGGTCCAGTTCATCACCGCCTTAGGGAACGTGTGCTATGTTGACACCGACCTTGGTTATGATGGACAAAGACTTACATTAACGAAGATCAACTAAGGAGCACTACCATGTTATACTTCATCTTAACCTTCTTCATCATGATCGTCTGGGTGATCATCTTCTTTGGTGTTCCAGGTACTTTTGCCGGAGCTCCTGAGCAAGTTAAATGGACCCGAAACGTTCACATCTTTTCTTCAGCGGCGGCGCTGGGCTTATTCTTGATCGTCACCTTCTTCAGTTCCATAGTTCAAGTTAACACTGGAAGTGTTGGTGTTGTTCGTACGTTTGGCGCCGTAGACACCTCTCGGATCTACCATGAAGGTGCACACTTTGTGCTACCTTGGCAGCAGATGTTCATCACTGACAATCGTACTGAAGCTACTGAGCTCGCTAACCCAGCTGAGAGCGCCTCCAAGGACCTACAGTTGGTACATACCAACTTGGTCTTAAACTGGCACATTCAACCTGACATGATCCCTGAGGTGCTACAGGCTAATAGCATTGCTAATGATGGCGGTTCAGGAACGTTGGCCGATAAAGTCTTGGTACCAGCTATACTTGAGACTTTTAAGGCCGTTATCAGTCAATACACAGCTGAAGAGCTAATCACCAAGCGTGCTTTAGTCTCTACTGCTATCGCTGACACATTGTCAGCGAAGCTGGCCAATTATCACATAATTGTAGAAGCGTTGAACATCACTAACTTCCAGTTTAGTGCTGAGTTCAATGCTTCGATCGAGAAGAAGGTCACTGCCACACAGCGTGCGCTACAAGCTCAAGCTGACCTGGTACGGATCAAGACCGAAGCACAACAAGCTGTAGCTGAAGCACAAGGTAAGGCTGAGGCAATCAGGATCCAGGCCCAGGCTATCCAGGCTCAGGGCGGTAAAGAATATGTCGCAATGAAGGCGGTTGAAAAGTGGGATGGTAAGTTGCCTGTAACTGTAGCTGGTGGGACGATCCCGTTCTTGTCAATCAAGTAAGATGTTTACAACCACTCACAACTGTGATACAATGACACCATGAAGAAAATTGTCCCTACTATTGACCACAACCCGTTCGAAACAGTCTTCCTGGATTTAGATGGTGTTTTTGGTGATTTACACCGACGCTTCCATCACCTGACCGGCTTACAACCTCACCAAGTTGAGAAGAAGCACTTCTGGAAGGTGGTTATGGGTGATAAGCACTTCTTTGCTTCACTCGAGCTGATGCCTGACGCTGATATCCTGTGGGAGTACACTCGGCAATATAAGCCAAAGTTCTTGACTGGAGCCCCACCTGGTGAACAGTTCCGCCAGCAAAAGCGTGACTGGGTTGTCAAGAAGTTTGGACCTGAACATGAGACTATTGTTCTCCCAGCTAAGGACAAGCAGCTCCACTCTGGACCTAACAAGGTCTTGATTGATGACACCCCAAGAAACATCGACCAGTGGAAAGAGAAGGGTGGTCACGGCATCCTGCACAAGGATGTTTGGGACACCATCGCGCAGGTAGAAGAACTAAGACATTGCTACAACATCCTCAACAACCTTTAACCTTACAGGCTACTAACTAATGATCTCTTCCGCTAAACACGAGTACCCTACGCAGCTCTTGTCATATGTCAGCCGCCTGGCTGATGACGAAGTTTGCTCTACCTTCATCTTGATGGATGAGTATGTCTTCTCGACTTACTTTACCGCCATGCTGCAAGGTATCCGTCAAGATGGCAACAAAGATGATGTTGTGTTGAACAAGATCTTGAAACAGGTGATCCCTGAATTCAACCTTGAAGATTTCGACCCGCTCGAAGATCACCTCGGTCTGGATAAGCAAGAAAAGCTGATGCAGATCGTGAACAACCTGCGCAGCCAATTCAGCGAGAACATCACGACTACCTACGTCAAGGACTTCTTCCTGTCTACAGCGATCTACCGTGAGCTACTTAATTCTTACAAGTCTTCTGTCGACTCGGCTGCTGCACTGAAGAAGATCATCAACCTGATAAATGACGATATTACAAATGACCTAGCCGGTAAGATAACATCAATCACCATGAACTTGGACCGTGTCTCAAGCACGATAAAGCTTACGGTGCCAGAGTGTCGCCTGATTGAGATGAACCTGTTATTTTCGATAGATATCAGGTCAGCGATCTTCCGCGACTTCCTCTTTACGGTTACCAAGAACACGTCAATGTTCGAGTACTTCTACCAGACTATGCTGGGTAAGGACTTGTCGACTTCTACTGAAAAAGACCAGGTCAATGATGCCTTCAACGAGCGCTCTAAGCCAATCGCTCTTGGCATTGTGAACTATGACATGAAGACAAAGCGCATGTCGAACATGTCAGAGTTCTGGATCTATGTGATTACCAACTTCTATGAGACTGATGATAAGTTCTTCAGCAGCTTCATTCACCCACTGAGCGAGAAGACTAAGACCTTCTCTGGCGCGATCGCGAAAGCGTCTGGGCAAGATGAAGAGCTGATGATTGAGTTCTTGAACAAGGCTTATGATGTAGCTGAGACTGCCTCCATCACTAATGATGATAACAAAAAGGATGAGGCGGTAGGCCTGAATTTGATGTTGTATGGAATATCACGCCTAGACAAGCTTGGTTATGTGACTAAGCTGTTGGAACAACTGAAACTTGAGGGCATGAAAGTACACACTCGGGATGCTAAGAACTGTGACATCCCTAGCATTTGTTACATCGCTCAACAACGTGTAAAGCTGATGTCTGACAAGGAAGCACCAATCATCTTGGTAGTAGAAAAGACTGAACAGGCGCTGACAAAGAGCCGCAATCGTCCATCTTGGATGATGGACATGTTCGCTGACGGCGAACTGAATGAAAAGCTATTGAATGACCTGGACAGCGATGAGCTGCTCTTGATCAAGAACCCAGTGCCTTCGATTTGGTTGGTCAACTCACCAAGTGCAATCACTCCAGACAACGTAGGGCGGTTCTTGTTCCACGTTGAGCTAAAGGGTGGCTCAAGGGCTGACCGTCGTGGTGAGGTCCAAAAGGTAGTAGATGATCTTGGCTTCTCGAGCGATTTAGCGGTAAAGCTGTCAAAGTACTATGAGCTGAACGTAGAGCAGATCAAGTCTGCCGCTAGGACCGTGCAAATGCTTGAGCGTGAAGGTGAACAAGGTGAGAACGCCCTGACCCACCTGATTGGAAACTCTCAGCGTGCACTTGACCGAGAAAAGATGGAGGACCTACGAGACAGCGTGACAAAGTACAGCTTGGAGCTGCTCAACCTTGGTGGCAACATGCCCATTGACAAGATCATCACCGCGCTAAAGAAGAAGTCACAGGGCACCATGTGCTTCTATGGACCACCTGGTACCGGTAAGACCCAGCTGGCCGAGTTCATTGCTACCGAGCTGGACAAGCCGCTGTTGATCAAGCCAGCATCAGAGCTGTTGAGCATGTGGCTGGGTGAGTCGGAAAAGAACATCGCGAAGATGTTCGATGAGGCTAAGGCCGAAGGGTCGATCTTGCTGTTGGATGAGGCGGACAGCTTCTTGCGTGACCGTGCGATGGCTTCGAAGAGCTGGGAGGTCACTCAGGTTAATGAGCTGCTCCAACGCATGGAGCGCTTCCCAGGAGTGTTCATCTGCGCAACCAACTTATTCTCACAGCTGGATGCCGCTGCTTTAAGGCGCTTCACGTTCAAGCTTGAGTTCAAGGCCTTGACCAATGAACAACGCCTGAAGATGCTGGTCAATGAGACTGGCCTTGATCTTACCTCCTTGAGCGAGGCGGATCATGATGCACTGGTGATGGAGCTCGCCACTATCAAGCACCTAACTCCTGGAGATTTCGCCACGGTACGTCGCCAAGCTAATCTGTTGGATGAAGTTCTTGACATCGAGGTTTGGTTGGACCGATTGGAGATCGAGAGCAAGGCAAAGATGCTGGGCATCGAGCGCAATGGTATGGGGTTCCATGCAGGTGGTGAAACTCAACGTAAGGCTAAGGGAGAATGATGAAGTCTTACCACGTAAACTACCTGCTGTCAATCTCGAGGTTGCCTGACCACTTTTACCCAATGGTCAACAACCTTACGCCTGAGCAGGCCAAGTATCAGAACCCAGGCAGCTCCTTGCGCAGCTACATCGTGGCTAACTGCCTACGCCAAGACATC
>Ga0224559_1001770_pt1 | contig 11539 bp, 9 predicted proteins | sample 714S33034metaG_FD_180676 | JGI IMG/M metagenome (GOLD analysis project Ga0224559, IMG submission 180676) | Peat soil microbial communities from Stordalen Mire, Sweden - 717 S3 30-34 | ecosystem: Environmental > Terrestrial > Soil > Wetlands > Peat | place: Sweden: Norrbotten County, Stordalen... | reverse complement strand
TTCATCCGAAATATTCCATAATTGTTGTTATTAATAACCCATCCAAAGGAAAGTACTATGGAGGAGCTGTTGCTGCACCTGTCTTTAAAGAAATTGCCGATCATATTTTTGCTACACTACATGACATTGATAATCCACCTCCTCGTGATACCAATTTACAAATAATTCCACGATCAAATGCAGGCGCTGAAAAGGATCTGGAAGAGGCTTATTCCTGGCTGAATATTACAACAAAATCATTAAATCCTGCAGCCCAGTGGGCCATTCCAGTATCAAATAATAAATCCGTTGTACTTCTGCCTTCTGCAATCTACAAGGGAACAATGCCCGATGTCACAGGAATGGGTGTTAAGGATGCTGTTTTTCTCCTGGAACAAATAGGGATTAAAGTTGTGCTAAATGGGAAAGGAAATATAGTTAAACAATCAATAAGCCCGGGAAGAATGTATTTACAGGGTTCAGTGGTAATTCTGGATCTGGGGATGGGAAAAGGGTAGAAAACTTATGAGTACTGATAAGGTAGAACGCTGGTTAAGAAAGAATTGTGAATAGAGAATCTACCTTTAATTATGAATATCAAGAATCAAAAGAAGAATAGGATGCTGACGAAATGAAGCACTTAAGAGTTATTCTGGATAAGGTTGATATAAAAGAAGTCATAGGCTTACTTGATATTGAGATTCATTCATTGAAATTTGATTCACGCACTGTTGAAAGGGGTTGTCTGTATTTTGCAATAAAAGGAACCTCAAATGATGGACATCAATATATCCACGATGCAATAAAGGCTGGGGCTGTTGCAGTACTTTGTGAAAAAATGCCAGATTTTCTGGATGAGAATCTCACTTTCATCCTTGTTAAAGATAGCACTTACGCTAAGGCATTGATCGCTTCTAATTTTTTCGGGAATCCATCCACACATTTGAATCTCATAGGTATCACGGGAACCAATGGGAAAACAACGACGGCTACTCTCTTATATGAGCTTTTTCGAAGACTTGGTCATAAAACGGGTTTGATTTCTACAATAGAGAATAGAGTACAGGAACAGGTTTTGCCATCAAGCCACACAACACCAGATCCAATACAATTGAATCAATTACTGGCAAAAATGGTCGAGGAAGGATGTACGCACTGTTTTATGGAAGTCAGTTCTCATTCATTAGTTCAACATCGTGTTTCAGGCATAAGATTTAAAGGAGGCATTTTTACCAACCTGACTCATGACCATTTAGATTATCATAAAACCTTTGACGCCTATCTGAAAGCTAAAAAAAGTTTTTTTGATGGATTGTCCAATGATGCATTTGCATTGATTAACAAAGATGACAAGAATGGGATGATAATGGCTCAAAACACGAAGGCATGTATATCAACATATAGTATGCAATCAATTGCTGATTTTCGTTGTAAAATTCTTGAGAATCAATTTCAAGGATTACATCTTAATATGGATGGGATTAATTGTTGGTTCAAGCTAATTGGGAAATTCAATGCGTATAACCTGTTGGCAGTTTATGCCACTTCAATTCTACTTGGTGAAGAAAAGGAAACAACTATTACTGCGCTAAGCCTTTGTGAACCTGTCAATGGAAGATTTAACTATATCCGGACCACTAATTCGATAACTGCTATCGTAGATTATGCGCATACTCCGGATGCTTTACAAAATGTCCTTGGAACAATTCAATCGATTCGTTCAAATAAGGAAAGCATTATTACAGTTGTTGGCGCTGGAGGAAATCGTGATGTTGCCAAGCGACCAGTAATGGCTAAGATTGCATGCCACCAGAGCGATAAAGTTATTTTGACATCTGATAACCCTCGTTTTGAAGAACCCGAATCTATATTGGAAGATATGATGAAAGGAATAGAACCAAAGTTTACTAATAAAGTACTCTTGATCATTAACCGTAAAGAAGCGATTAAGGTTGCGTGCTCACTTGCCAAGCCGGGCGATATTATACTTGTTGCTGGAAAAGGACATGAAACGTACCAGGAGATAAAAGGAGTAAGATATCCATTTGATGATAAAATGGTTTTGAAAGAGGCACTGAACATAGAGGAATAACAATTCTCAAATAATAGATTATGCTGTACTATTTATTTATCTGGTTGCATGAGGCATTCGATTTCCCTGGAGCAGGTGTTTTCCAGTATATCTCCTTCAGAGCAGCCTCTGCCCTTATTTTATCTCTTTTTATATCGATGATTATTGGAAAAAGACTCATTGGCTTCTTGCGTAAAAAACAAGTTGGTGAGACAATCAGGGACCTTGGACTCGAAGGTCAAAGTGCCAAGCAGGGAACCCCAACAATGGGAGGACTTATTATTCTTGCCGCCATACTTATCCCTACTCTTCTTTTTGCAAAACTCCACAATATATATGTTATTCTTATTCTGATCTCAACAATATGGCTAGGGATAATCGGATTTCTGGATGATTATATCAAAGTGTTCAGAAAAGATAAAAAAGGGCTTGCAGGAAAATTTAAAATTATAGGACAGATCGGACTTGGTTTGATTGTTGGGGGAACAATGTATTTTAATAAGGATATTGTAATTCGTGAGAAGACTAGTAAACAAGCTTACGTCCCGACTTCTGAAATTTTTAATGTAGAGGGCAACATCGATCATACCAAGACCTATAAAATTCCTGCAAAATCAACAAAGACCACAATTCCTTTCCTGAAAAATAATGAATTTGATTACACAATCCTTATTTCATGGATTGGAAAGGGAGCTTATAATTGGACATTCATAGTGTTCATTCCAATAATTATCTTCATCATTATTGCCGTATCGAATGGTGCAAACCTGACTGACGGATTGGACGGATTAGCGACAGGAAGTTCTGCCATAATTGGTATGACATTAGGAGTGTTGGCTTACGTGTCAGGTAATTATGTATTTGCCAATTACTTGAATATCATGTATATCCCAGACACGGGCGAACTGGCAATCTACATTAGTGCTTTCGTTGGAGCTTGTATCGGATTTCTCTGGTACAATTCATATCCTGCTCAAATTTTTATGGGTGATACTGGCAGTCTTGCTTTAGGAGGAGTCATAGCTGTTTTTGCAATCCTGATTCGTAAAGAAATAATGATTCCAATCTTTTGCGGAATCTTTCTTATCGAAAATCTATCAGTAGTGATGCAGGTAGGATATTTCAAATATACAAAGCATCGGTTCGGAGAAGGCCGCAGGATTTTCCTGATGTCGCCCCTTCACCATCATTTTCAGATTAAAGGATATCATGAATCAAAAATCGTGATCCGGTTTTTCATCATTGGTATAATGCTGGCAGTTCTGACAATTGTAACACTAAAACTGAGATAAAATCATCCTTAAGCAATCTACTCTATAAAATCGAAAACATGACATTAGAAACATTGGCTTTACAAGGGCATCCAGAGGTTCATGGTTCAATGGCCTCTTTAATACTTGACCGGATAAAGGAAGTCAGAAGTAATTTTATCAAGGAGTGTTTTTGTGATTTCCAGCATCTGGATCATAGGATGGAATCTGTCACAAATGTTCATGGAATCGAATTTATAAACGATTCCAGATCAACGAATATCAATTCTACCTGGTTTACAATGGAAAGTATGTCGAAACCTGTAATCTGGATAGCCGGAGGAAAAGATTCCGGTATTGACTATACACCATTAAAGCCTTTACTGCGAAATAAAGTCAAATCCATAATCTTTCTTGGCATGGACAGCACAAATTTCATTTTATCAATGTCTGATGTCGACATTCCGATAACGGATGCTACCACAATGGAAGAAGCAGTTGAAATGGCTTATTCAGTAGGGAATATTGGTGACATAATTCTTCTTTCACCAGGATGTCCTAGTTTCGACCTCTTTAAAAACTATGAAGAACGTGGTAACGCCTTTAGAAAAGCAGTTAAGCATCTTTAATCCTCCTGAAAATGATTAAATATTTTAAAAATGCAAAAGGAGATGTGGTAATCTGGGTTGTCGTGACCATTCTTTGTATATTCTCTTTATTAGCCGTTTACAGTTCGACCGGAACACTCGCCTATAAAAAGCAGGGAGGTAACACTGAATATTACCTGTTTAAACATTTCGTGATTCTTGGTTTCGGAATCATGCTTATGTACGCTACTCATTTGATCAAATACACTTATTTTTCAAGAATATCACAAATTGGATTGATCCTGACTGTTCCGTTATTGTTGATAACACTCTTGTCAGGGACAAATCTTAACGAAGCTAATCGCTGGCTCACCTTACCCGTAATAAATCTGACCTTTCAGAGTTCTGATGTTGCCAAGCTTTTCCTGATTATGTACCTTGCACGAGTGCTAAGTAAAAAGCAGGAAGAAATTAAAAATTTCAGATCAGGTTTTTTACCTGTAATCATTCCCGCCATTCTAATTTGCACACTCATACTACCTGCGAATTTTTCAACCGCAGCAATTTTATTTGTCACAAGTATCGTGTTGATCTTTATAGGCAGGATATCACTGAAATATATATTCTCCTTAATAGGTCTGGGTATTGTGGCTATTGTTCTAATTTTCAGTCTTGCAAAAGCTGCACCAAACCTTTTTCCAAGAGGGGGTACCTGGATTAACCGGGTTGATCACTTCCTTAATAAAGAAAATGCAGATGAAGACGCAAACTACCAGGTGGAACAGGCAAAGATTGCCATAGTTTCAGGTGGAATTTTTGGCAAATCACCTGGAAGAAGTACTCAACGGAACTTTTTACCTCATCCATACTCTGATTTCATTTTTGCCATCATTGTTGAAGAGTACGGAATCATTGGAGGGGCATTTGTAGTATTGTTATATTGTATTCTATTTTTCCGGGTTGTAAGAATCACCACAAAATGTCAGGGAAATTTTGGCGCGTTTCTATCAATTGGCATTGGATTTAGCCTGGTTTTCCAGGCACTGATTAACATGGCAGTAGCTGTTCATTTGTTCCCAGTCACCGGTCAAACATTACCATTGATCAGTATGGGAGGCACTTCAATTTGGTTTACCTGTATATCAATTGGAATCATTTTAAGCGTAAGCAGACGAATCGACATTGAAACTCAGGATGGTACTGAAATTGAAATTCTCAGTGAGGGAGCTGTAGTACCAGCAACTTAATAATAAATAATTCTGAAATATGATCAGGGCCATTATTAGCGGAGGAGGAACAGGAGGACACATATTTCCGGCAATTGCTATTGCGGATGCACTAAAGACATTTGATCCGGGGGTTGAGATTCTTTTCATCGGGGCAAAAGGTAGAATGGAGATGGAAAAAGTGCCGAGAGCAGGTTATCAGATACAAGGTCTCTGGATTAGTGGCCTACAACGTAAGTTTAGCATAAAGAACTTGATTTTTCCAATAAAGGTCATTTCCAGCCTGATCAGGGCTGACAGAATCCTCTCCAAATTCAAACCTGATGTGGTAATTGGTGTGGGTGGTTATGCAAGCGGTCCAACATTAAGGGCTGCAGTAAGAAGAAAGATCCCAACCTTAATCCAGGAACAGAATTCTTTTCCTGGAATAACGAACAAAATACTGAGCAGGAAAGTGGATAAGATCTGTGTCGCTTATGATAGCATGGAACGTTTTTTTCCTTCAGAAAAAATTATCCTTACAGGAAACCCTGTAAGACGCGATATAACAACAATCGCTGATAAAACCGAAGCACTTCAACATTTTCACCTCAAAAAAGATAAAAAAGTAGTGTTGATTATTGGTGGAAGTCTTGGCGCCGGAACCATTAATAAAAGTGTTTTACGTTTTCTTGACCAACAGGAAGAAGAATCTTCAGTTCAATTTTTATGGCAGACAGGAAGACAGTACTTCAATTTTCTTAGTTCGAATCAGAAAATACAGAAACGGAAGGATGTTATTCTTCATCCTTTCATAGACAGGATGGACCTGGCCTATTCAGCTGCGGATATTATTGTATCTCGTGCCGGGGCAATTGCTATTTCTGAATTATGTATCATTGGGAAACCAGCTATTCTAATACCTTCCCCAAATGTTGCAGAAGACCATCAGACAAAGAATGCAGAAGCACTTGTGAATAAATCAGCAGCTTTAATGCTCCGAGACAATGAATCTGAAGAAAAACTTTTTTCCCTGGTTAAAACCCTGGGAAATGACATACTCCTGCAGGAAAAACTAAGTAGAAACATAAAAGCCATGGCGTTCCCTGAAGCTGCCAGTATTATAGCGATCGAAACGATGAAGTTGATTAAAAAAAAAGAATAAAATCAGAATGAATATTCATAAATATAATTCTTTGTATTTTTTAGGCATAGGGGGAATTGGCATGAGCTCCCTTGCCCGGTATTTTCACAATCTCGGAGTAAAAGTGTCAGGATATGATAAAACTCCGACGAGCCTTACCAGAATGCTTATCGAAGAAGGTATTCCTGTTCATTTTATAGAAAACATTGAATTTATACCAAAGGACGCTGATCTTGTAATTTATACACCAGCAATTCCCAAGGACCACGAAGAACTTCGATTTGTCGTAGAAAATGGATTTCAACTGAAAAAGCGTTCTGAAGTATTAGGTATGATAACCAGGGATGCAAAGACTGTTGCTGTTGCGGGAACTCATGGGAAAACTACCATCACTACTATGATTACCCATATTCTTAAAACTGTCGGAATCGAGTGCATAGGTTTTTTAGGGGGTATATCTAAAAATTATCATTCGAACTTGGTAATGTCTGGATCATCAAACAAAGGATCTGAAACTGATCCATCTTACTTTATTGTCGAGGCTGACGAATTTGACCGCTCGTTTCTTCAACTTTACCCTGACATTGCTGTAATCACTTCAGCGGATGCTGATCATCTTGATATTTACGAAAATATTCAAAAGGTCCGTCTTTCTTTTGGAGAGTTCACATCTCACTTGAGAAAAGGGGGCAGTTTAATCATGAAAAGAGGAACAAATATTGTACCTGAAAACACTGATAACTACACAATACGCACTTATCATCCAGACGGTGATGCTGACTTTTATCCTGAACACATTCGCCTGGAAAAAAGCTTGTACATATTTGATTTGAAGACGCCATCTGGAACAATCCGTAATATTAAACTAGGGTTACCTGGAAAATTCAATCTTGAAAATGCTATTGCAGCCTTAGCAGTAGCCTATTCTATCGGGATAATAGAAGACGAGGTAAGAAAGGCAATGTTAACATTTTATGGGGTCGAACGCCGCTTTGATTTTCAGGTAATTAAAGAAGATTTTATCTACATTGATGACTATGCTCATCATCCTGAAGAGTTAAAAGCCTGTATTCGTGCAGTAAGAGAACTTTATCCGTCGAAAAAGATAACAGGAGTGTTTCAGCCGCATCTCTTTACCCGTACCCGGGACTTTGCAGATGAATTTGCCCGTAGTCTCGAATTACTGGATGAACTTATTCTTCTTGAGATTTATCCGGCCAGGGAAGAACAAATTCCTGGTATTGATTCGCGCATGTTATTACAAAAGGTTAATCTTCAAAATAAGAAAATATGCAAAACAGATGTTCTTCTTGAGGTGCTAAAACAAGAAAAACCAGAAGTCCTTTTGACCTTAGGAGCAGGAGATATTGATCAAATGGTAAAACCAATAAGGGATTTTTTTAGAAATAATTAACAAAAGGAAATGAAGAAATTCCTGAAAATACTCGAAATTACAGCTTGGGCGCTTTTAACCGGTGGCTTGTTCTTTCTACTTGGATTTACGACCACCGAGCATAGTACAAATTTATGTAAGAAATATATAATCCATATCAACTATGGTAAAGCAGATATACTTGTAACTGAATCAGACGTTTATAACGTAGTAAAATCGACAGGAAATCTTCTTAAAGGTCAGCAATTAGGGACGATTGATTTTGAGCGAATCGAGCGATCAATCAAACATCAACCTTATGTCAAAGATGCACAAGCCTATATGACACTAGAAGGCGTCGTAGAAATCGATGTTATTCAAAGGCAACCTATCTTAAGAATCTTTAATGAAAAGCACGAAAGCTTCTATCTTGACGGTCTTGGAAATCTTCTTCCATTGAACCCTGCCTTCTCAGCACGCGTGCTCGTAGCTACAGGATCAATCCAGGAATCCTTCTCAAAAACAGCCTGTTATCTAACCGATTCGATTCGAAAGAAGGATTCTTTATCGTACCAGTCTGTAATGATTAATCTTTATAAGCTATCTACTTATATAACAGAAGATAAGTTTTTGAAATCCCAGATTGAACAGATCTATGTTGACCCAAATGGTGAATTTGAATTAATCCCGAGGATTGGCAATCACATTATATTAGTTGGAGGAGCAGAAAACCTTGAGGACAAATTTGAACGTTTATTTGTTTTTTATAAATATGGATTAAGTAAAACTGGATGGAGTAAATACAACATTATCAATATAAAGTTTAAAAATCAGATTGTTTGTTCAAAAATTTAAAACGAATATGAAAACATCAGAAATCATAGTAGGATTAGATATTGGCACCACAAAGATCGCCGTCATTGTCGGTCACAAGAATGAATTCGGAAAGATCCAGATTCTAGGGTATGGAAAGGTCCCTTCTATCGGAGTAAAAAGAGGTGTTGTTTCTAATATTGAAAACACTGTCCAATCGATCAAGGATGCAATCAGGGAGGCTTCCCAGAAATCGGGTGTGGATATTCGATATGTAAATGTTGGAATCGCTGGTCAGCATATAAAGAGCCTGCAACATCATGGCAGTGTAATCCGTAAGGACAGTGAAACTGAAATCAGTCAGGAAGAAATAGAGAATCTTGTAAACAGCATGTATAACCTGAATATGAATCCTGGTGAGGAAATAATTGAGGTCATTCCTCAACAATTCAGTCTTAATGGCGATATTGTTGATAAATCCCCAAAAGGAATGATGGGAAGTTCTTTAGAAGCAAATTTTCACATAATTGTAGGACAAACTGCCGCAGCAAAAAACATTTATAAATGCGTAAGGAAAGCCGACCTTGAAGTTGTCGATCTGATTTTAGAACCGATAGCATCGGCCGAAGCCGTTTTGAGCGAAGAAGAAAAAGAAGCAGGTGTAGTTCTTGTGGATATCGGTGGTGGAACATCTGATATCGCTATTTTTCATGAAGGTATAATAAGGCATACTGCCGTCATCCCACTTGGCGGAAATATTATTACTGAGGATGTAAAAGAAGGATGTTCTATCATCAAGAAACATGCAGAAGAGCTAAAAGTCAAATTCGGTTCTGCCCTGGCTAGCGAAAACCGTGATGAGGAGATCGTCGCAATCCCAGGCCTAAGAGGAAGACCTCCTAAAGAAATCAGTATCCGTAACCTTGCAAACATTATCCAGGCAAGAATGGAGGAAATTATAGAATATATCTATTTTGAAATTAAAAATTCAGGTTATGAAAAAAAACTTATTGGTGGAATTGTCCTAACTGGTGGGGGTGCCTTGATGAAACACGTTGCTCAGCTAACTGAATTCAAAACCGGAATGGATACTCGAATCGGTTATCCAAACGAACACCTTGCTAACGATGTTCCTGAGGAAATGGCAAGTCCAATGTATGCAACAGGCATTGGACTTGTAATTGTTGGTATAGAACGCTATGAAAAGGAAAAAGAAAAAATGAAACCTTTAGTCACTGAAGAATCGACTGAGCCTGACGAAAAAATATTAAAAAGCAAGAAAGTCAAAGAAAGGAAACAAAAGGATACTGAAAAGTCTGGGAAAAAATTCACCGAATCATTTATTGAAAAAATCCAAAAATGGTTTGATGAAGAAAATGAGTAAATGTCGCTATTAACAACCACCCTGTTAATAAAAAAAAAACTTGTCCAGTTTTCATGCTTTCTTTCTCTATAATTTTAAAAAGCTAAAATCCCATCCTATGTTAAAATTTGATTTACCTAAAAACCAATCTTCATTAATAAAAGTAATCGGTGTTGGCGGAGGTGGCAGCAATGCCGTGACACATATGTTCAGACAAGGCATAAAAGGTGTCGACTTTATCATCTGCAACACGGATGCACAGGCAATGGAATCCAGTCCGGTTCCAACAAAGATACCACTCGGGGCAAATCTTACAGGAGGTCTTGGCGCAGGAGCTGTTCCTTCTATCGGGAAAAATGCAGCACTAGAAAACATTCAGGATCTTAAGAACATTCTTGAGAAAGGAACCAAGATGCTGTTTATCACTGCAGGAATGGGCGGAGGTACTGGGACAGGTGCAGCCCCTGTAATTGCCAGCGTTTCTAAAGAATTGGGGATCCTTACTGTTGGGATCGTCACCATGCCTTTCTCATTTGAGGGAAGAAAACGTAATCAACATGCAGAACAAGGTATTAATGAAATGAAAAAATACGTTGATGCCTTATTAATTATTTGTAATGATAAGTTGCGGGATCTCTTTGGAGATCAACGCCTCTCTGCTGCTTTTGGTCATGCTGACGATGTGTTGACTACTGCGGCCAAAGGAATTGCTGAAATCATTACGGTTACGGGCTACATCAATGTCGATTTTGAAGATGTAAAGACGGTAATGAAAGACAGTGGCGTTGCAATTATGGGTTCAGGACGTGCAAATGGTGAGAACCGTGCAATACGTGCCATTGAGATGGCATTGAATTCACCTTTGCTAAACGACAATAACATTGAAGGATGCAATAATCTATTACTGTATATTGCCTCGGGTAAAGATGAAATAACAATGGATGAAGTGTCAGAAATCACAGATTACATCCAGGAAAAAACTAAAAATTCAGCAGAAGTGATTTGGGGAAATGGCATTGATGAATCCCTTGAAGATAATATCTCTGTTACTATTATTGCAACCGGATTCGATGAAGATCATAAAAGGAAGCCCCAACAGGGAGAAAAGCCCTACGTCGTAATGCCTCTTTATGAGCAGGAAGTAAAGGTTAGACCTCTTGATGCTCCGGTAACACCTGTGGAAGATAAAGCTTCAACAGAACATAAGAATGAAGAGGAAATCCTTATAATTAATCAGGAACCTGAATTTCCTGAAGAAGATATTCCTGAAGAAAATCAACTCAATAGAACCATTATCTTCAACATAGAATCTCAGGAGACAGAATTTCATCAGGTTATAAAGGAAGAACCTGCCGAAGAGATAAGATACGAAAATAAAGAGATTGAAATTCCTGTTTCTGAAGTTCAATTCCAACCCTCCGTTAAGCCTGTTCAAAGACCTGATACTGAAGTACAGAAGGAGCAACCCGAGATGGAAAAGATGATGAATGATCGGGTTCAAAAATTACGTGCTCTGAGCGAAAAACTTAAGACCCATCCCCCATTGGAAACCCACCTGGCTGAAATCGAAAATATCCCCGCATACAAACGTAGAAATATTGAACTCACTGATGTACAACCTTCCTCAGAATCGCAAGTTCAACTCTACACAGTTTCAGATAAAGATAAAAATATGGAACTTAAAAAAGAGAATTCTTTCCTGAATAATAATGTAGATTAATTATGGAACTGGAAAAGCTGATCAACAACGATATT
>Ga0224559_1001769_pt1 | contig 11544 bp, 13 predicted proteins | sample 714S33034metaG_FD_180676 | JGI IMG/M metagenome (GOLD analysis project Ga0224559, IMG submission 180676) | Peat soil microbial communities from Stordalen Mire, Sweden - 717 S3 30-34 | ecosystem: Environmental > Terrestrial > Soil > Wetlands > Peat | place: Sweden: Norrbotten County, Stordalen... | reverse complement strand
CGATGCCATAAGCAACAGAATACCCTCTCATTCAGATGTTGCGAATGTTCGGGCTGGATTGCTCTGTGTTGTTGATGCCGTTCTGCACGGGGTCCACGGGGTCTTGCACGTAGCCGTAATCCACGTCGCCGGTCTGTGCGATGATTTGTTCCTGCGCGGCGAAGCGGGAATGCACTCGGTTGTCTTTGCGAACAGGCAGGTCTTGCTTCTGCACATTACGAAGATTCTTCTGAAGGTTGCCGGCGTAGCTGCCACTCTCCATATCGAGCCCAAAGAAGTCTGTGAAGTCCGCGGCGAGGAGAACATCAACCGCGCGGTCCAATCCCTTCTGAAGAAAGCCTTTGACCAACGAGTCGATGTCTGTCACTGGGTCCGCGTCGTAGGCGTTCAAGTAACCCTCGAGGGCGAGGATGGCGTTCAGCATTGCATTGAGCTGTTGTTGTGCGGCCACTGCCTGCGGGAGAGACGGATTGGTATTTGCAATCAGTGGATTGATGGCGGCCGTCAGAGAACGAAATGTACTAAGCATGTTGTTCACTGGCAACTGCAACCAAGTCTGAACCTGCGTTGATACTGTGAGGAAGTTCTGGTGCGTGGTCTTGCGAATCCTAGCGAAGGGAAGAACGTTGGTGACATCGAACACCAGCGCCGGCAAGTTGTTTGGAATCGGCTCGGCGAGCTGAATGAAGTTGTTCGCATTGATGGCAAGAATGGGTTGTCCGACAGAAGGCACCGAACGGTCTGTCTGATAGACCTCCAAGATGTCACCGACATTCAACCCTGTTGGCGTAGAAGGCAACTGCACCCACGAAGTTGTTCCGGGTACAAGTTTCGGATAAGGGCCTGAAGTAAATGCACTGTCAAAGTCTCCAGTTCCTACAACGAGGATAGAAGAAGCCAGTGTGCTGTCTAAACTCTGAAGCGCCACACGTTGCTGTCCGATTTGTACGCTATTCAAGAAGACAGGCTGACCGCCTTGTCCGATATAACCTGTGAGCGCTGTTGTGAGGTAGATATCCAAGGGTGTCGGAGGCGGCTTTGTAGAAGACAAGTAGGAACCATCGAACACAGTATTCTCACCGACTACAATCATTAGTTCTGTGCGAAGATTACTCAGAGGGAAGTAATTGGCTTTCGCGGCTTCCAGTAGAAAGCTTCCCGTTCCTGTTACAAGGAAGTTCACTGTGAATGTTGTACCCACCACAGATTGGATGGTTCCATACAGATTGATATCAACTGCAACATTTGACTCTCTAACGACAACGACTGCTCCTACTCCGAGAGCAGCGATATCTTTGTTATCAAACAAGGAAGTAAATGTTGCAGTTGATGTCAAGGTAGCTTCTTCACGTACGTCATAGAACGTGAAAAGAGTAGGGTCTGTTGTATTGGTCCTCGCATTACCTGTATGAAAGGTAGCTACAAACTCCGTTGTAGCTGCCAGACGAGGGACTCCATTGACAGAAGCCATTGTTCCCTGATTGACTGCCTTAGCGATTGTACTGGCGCTTGTACGCACAGAATCTATCTGCATGCCACTAAACAGAGAAAACTGTGCGAGTGTTCCAGCATCTAGGTCTTGTAGTTGCAAGGTTGTACGATGTGCCAGAGAGACAGTAGTAATTGCTAGCTGAATGTAGAAACGGATATTGGCATCGGTTCCTACAGACACCAACGTCTGGAAGGAATTTATTCCTACTCCAGTCCCAGGTCTCAGAGTAGCAGAAGCTACATTCCCCACTACGGACGTGATATCCCATATACTGTCTTGGGAAGAAGACCCAGACTGTGTAATGATAATGGTGTCTCCAGACACAGCACCCAAGTAGCTCCATGTTGTAGGTGCAAGCAGTGTGAAGTCCATCGTGGTGGGGGAAGTAATCGTTGTAGATACTTCCTGTTGGAACTTCGCAATCTGGTGGAACAAGTGTGAGACTGCGGTTGTAGCCTGCGCATTGATTGCCTGTTGTACTAACCAAGGGTCTGCGGGATTAGGAAGCGCAGACAGGTTGATATCATTTGGGTGGTACACCAGATGGTCGTTCTGATTCTCAATGGCGTTGATACGGAACGAAGTATGTGTGAGAGCAAACGGCCCCCGCCCCAGACAATCGATTCTGGCTACAAAGGAACCCGGAAGTGTGAGCGCCAGATTGTACGCGCCATCTACTTGTAGATTCAGAATACTGTGTCCCGGGTACACCGAGTAGCCCTCAAAGAAGTCCGAGGAGAAAGAAGCAGGAACTGCGAGATGACTGGTGTCTGAATACACAGACCCAGAACCTGTAATGGGAACAAAGACCGTCGGAGTCTCCAGCGAGCCAAACGTACTGACCACGGTTTGATTTGCCACCAAGGAGACGACCAAGTCTCGAAGAACCAGTAATCTGTCATCGGGGTTGAGCGCATTGAGCTGACTGATTTGGCTCGCCAATGTATTGGACGCACTTTGCATGATGGTGGCTGTCAAAGCCGACGGCAGATTGAGCGCGCCGTAGTTATCCATCGCATTCGCCCAGAACGTCACTCGATTCAACATGTCGGACCACTGAGACTGCAACTGCACGGCGCCGGAGGGCAGCTTCGCACGCGCAGTCTGTGGCGGGTCTACTAGATTCCCTCTCGCCACCGTCTTACTCCCCTCGTCACTCAGAAACTGATTGATGTTCTGTGAGTAGCGTTGGAAGGACGGCACATTGACGATGGCTTGATAGACGCCGGTCCGTTGTTGCATCGCTGTTGCCAGTTGGTCCAAGGCAGCTTTGGCATTCGTCAGAGTGGCGGTCTTGACCACCGGCTGCACGTTTCGAACGCTGTCAGTACAAGCCGTCATCAGGGCTTGGAGTGTGGTCTTCAAGGCGCTTGTCACCGTCAGAAGTCGGTCCCTGGCCAGTTTGATAACATAGTAGACCGCGCCGTCGTTCGTCAAAAAACACCCAATGGCGGCGGATTGGAAGTCGTAGAATGAACTTCCCACGTCTCTGGTTCCAGCCTGTCCATAGGGATAGCTCACGGTCGTGGGGATGAGCGCCTGCACAGCGGCCGACACTTGGTCTTCAATCGTAGTTGTTGTAGCCATCGAACCTCTGTCGGTTAGCGTGTAGCCACACGCTAAAACCTATTGAACCTTCTGTCAAGCGCGGGCTGTGGATAAATAGGCACAAGAGCGGGGATAACAATATCGGAGGCATAGTGCCTTCCGTATTTCGAAAGGATCGTTATGAGCCCTACTCACACAACATTTTGGTACAAAGAGTACTATATTGAGAAGTTCAATGATGGCTGGTATGTCACGCTCAATAGTCTCTGTAAAAGCATCCCCATCAACCATGAGTGGCAAAAAGGCAGGCTACGCAGACATCCGGAACTAAACTGGGGCAAGAACTCCTGGTACGGCACCTACCTAAGTGTCGACTGTATCGATGCCTGGTTATCCGTGGCACTTGAGCGTCCAAGCGCGAAATCGAAGGCGCGCATCGAACAACTCAAAGGGAATCTTCAACGGGAGATTCAAGCCGCGATTTCCGCCCATGTTCTGGAGTCTGAGCCCGCCAGGGTAGAAACAAAGGAGCCTGTTCCTGTAGTGAAACCCCCGCTTGAAGGGCCACCTAAGCCAGAGGAGCCTACCGTGAAAACACCGGTTGCAGTTGAAGAAAAACCCACACCCTTCGTTGCACCGGCAAAGGGAGCACTCACGTACTTTGAAAAAGCCTTCAATGCATGTGCGCCCCCTGTCGCAGAAGAAGTGAAATCTGAAGTTGAAGACGCGCCTATCGAAGGGCCTGTCGTTGATATCGTCAGGTTCGACTTCCATGGCGACGAACTCACGGTCATCCCCAGAGACGACAAGTTGTTCATCGTCGTCAAACGTGCCTGCGAGATACTCGGCATCGACCCAGCCAGACAGCAAAGCAAGCTAAAACAAGCCAAATGGGCAGTTACAGACATGATGTCTGTAACTGGTTCGGATGGCAAAGCCTACAAGATGATGTGTCTCGAGCTTCGCTCATTCCCGATGTGGCTTGCGACCATCGACGAAAGTCGTGTGCGCCCCGAGCTGCAAGATAAGTTGGCGCTCTATCAAGTGGAGTGTGCCGACGCACTTCGAGACCGCTTTTTCGGCAAGCCAAAGCAGGAACTCGCAAATAAGGAGCTCGTCGCCGGTGTGTTCGAAATGGTCACCAAGATGTGCAGGACAGTTACTGCGCTAAGCCTACCGATCTCGGACATGCGCGCCGAACTGTCCCAAGTACGCACCGAACTACAAGCGCTTCATACCGGCGTTTCCACCATGGATGGACGCCTTCTGGAGCACAATAAGGCATTCACGCACATATCTGCGCAAATATACGATATGACGGGGGTGGCAGTGGAAACGTTCAAGGTGGCCACGGAGACGCACAAAGTGGCGATCGCTTTGTCCGAAACCTCCAACGGAATCATCACAAAGAAAGAGCGCGCAGACATCAGCGCCTTCGTCGAAAAGCTTTGCTACGCCTACGTAGCGGCTTCTATCTCCCTCTCTGTAAATAGCGCTCGCGGCACTATCTACGCAGAAATGAGTAGACATTGCGAGTTCTCAGACAGCTTCGACGAACTACCCTCGGCGCTTTATCCCCGCGCCATGGCGTTCCTACGCTCGGAGCAGAAAAGGGCGGATGCCATCATCGTCAACAAGCACCAGCTTGAGCTGGTAACACTCCCGAAACCAGAGAAAGCATGAAGCGGATTCGGGAATAACACTATTGGAAGCTGGAGTAAGCGTGCATAGTGCGCGCTTTGCTGCCAGCGAAGGAGAAAGCAAATGACTGAATTCGATAACTACGCCGCACGTTTCAAACGCAACTACTTCAACGCATTTCGTGCGCTGCACGAAAACGCTATAGATGCGGAGGAACTCGCAGAGAGTTCCCCGAAAACCGTCGCAGAGCGCCTGATGTCATTCCACTATCAGGCGCTTGGAGAGGCGAAGGCCGTCGTTGTTCGCCTGCTCGATGACAACGGCGTCGTGGGAGCGGTCCACCCCGAGGAATTCAACGTGGATACACAGATTACACCCACCATTGGTCGGGCGCGTGTGGACGTGCAGGCGGTCGTTACCTTCCCTGTGTTCATCGAACTGGAGAACGCGGATGCATTGCCCTCCATCGCCACATTGCAGGCCCTTGCACACCAGACCATTGACGAATTGGTTCCTCAAGACGAGGACTTTGGACACTTTCTTGCCACCGACGATGCCGTGTACATCGACAAGTTCCTACCCAGCGAAGACTGGGAGGTCTTCGACGACGACAGCGACGAACCCTACAAAGAACCGCAGTAAAGCGGCATAACAATAGTGAAGGGGCTCAGATCATGGTGGTCTGGGCCTCTTTCATTTCCACAAGGAGGAAAGCATGTCCATTTCTTTTTACATACACACTGATTGGGAGTCCGAAGACGAAAAGCGTTGGGTGGAGACCACCTGGCAGCGGCTGAAAAGCCGCAATCCCCAAGACCACACAGAGCTAAGAGAGACCTCCAGCAAGTTGCGTTCTCTCGACGAAGAAGCCCAAATGGGCGTCTTCATCGGATTCGGTGTTCGGTTTTTCAAGGACGGTTTCTTGGTTTTGAGTGACGACGGAGATGTAGACCATGCGGCCCTGTTCCTGTCTGCGTTCCTGGAGAAGAACCGCCCCTTCTCCAAGGTAAAGATCCCCTACAAGGACAAAACCGACAAGTCCAACACCGATGCCGCCGCTCTTGTCAGCTCGCGCGGCATTGAGCTAGTGGGCGGAAAGCTAGGCAAGAAATGATCTACGTGAAGTATGAGAGAGAGTGGTATCAGCTCTCTTCTGCGGGAGACCTCTATCTCTGCGACACCCCGCCAGACATTCTTCGCGGGGTGCGGGAGGACAACACCGTCTTCGAGCACAGCGAAGGCGACACCACGGCCACCCCCCGCACCGGGCAGCTCGCAGACTGCGTATGGGCGGTATCGGGGAAAGTCGTTCGCCTCGAAGCCGCTTTGAAGGCGGAGAGAAAGCGCCGGCAGCTCGCTGAGCGCGCGGCACAGGAAGCGCTCTACGACGCTATCCAGAACAAGCCAGCCGAGGACATGAGCGGGTTCACCCCCGGCTTTGTTATCGGCGGCACCATCATGGGCATCATCGGTATTGTTATCGGGGTTCGTATCGGCTCTGGGTAGAAGAGCGGCTCGTTGGAGCCGCTTTTCTTTACCTCCTGAAAATACTGCTGTGGATCGGGTATTACAGTATTGAAGGAGAATTCAAATGAACAAATACACCGACATCAAGACCATGATCAAGACAACTGCCAACCTTTCCAAAGACATCTACACCGGCGGCGTCGCTATTGTGAAAGCGATACTAGACGCCAATGAAAAGCGAGCCCACAACTTCTACAGCAAGTGCGAGACAGCAGCTCTCGCACTTGTTGACGTTGCCGAGGCCTATGAAGAAATCAGCAAACCCGCATTGAGTGTGGAAGAACTCACGCTGGTCCTCGAGAACAGCACCAAGCCGAAGGACGCTTCGGCACTGAACTGAGAAAAGCGCCCTGGTGGGGGCGCTTTTCTTTACCTATCGATTACCGCTTCGAGGGGATGGCGTCATACCTACGTCGCTTCTCATTGGCAGCAATTAGCACACGCTGAAGTGCGGCAGGCCCTGCTTCGCGCATCACCGCTTGCTGGACGGAGGTCTGAACGAGAAGAAGGGCGGCAAGATAGTCCTCCGGCGCGTCCGAGTCAGCGACGGCGAGTACCTGAGAAAGGGCCTTCGCCAACTTGAGGACTCGGTCGGCTTTCTCGATAGGAAATCGGCGGATATTATCGTCAGACACTCATTCTTCTTCCGATGGATAGGTGAACTGGATGTTTACATCGTGTTCGGCGTAATGGCTGCTGTCATCACCGACTTTCTTTCGGCGTTCTGGAGGACGACCCGCCGTCTTGATTTGGCGCTCAGTGGTGTTGCGCGCCACCCGGCGCACGGTTTCGATGTCGATGTCCAAAACATCACATACGGATTCGAGAGACAGCATATCGAGCCCCTCCTGCTGCCGCTGAAGGCGCCAGGGATGTCCCTCTTCCTCCTCGAACAACCAGATGAAGGCGTGGCGAGCGAGCTCCTTGTGCTCCAAACGGCTGGAGTTCTTGTACAACACCCAATCGTGAATGGCCCGACGTAGGACGTCGAGAAGCAGAGAGCGGACCTGCGTCCCACTTAGAACGTCGGGATTGGGCGGAGACGGTTCAAGGTCTTCCTCCGTAACACCTTCGGGATCCCAGTCCTTACTCAGAACCTCGGGGTCTTCCACGTCATCGAACGTGCGGTAGACGCGCCGACGAGTGGGCGTGATGCGCCCCTTCACCATGTCAGAAATAGAACGACCCAACGCTTTGATGAAGGGTCGGGTCGCTTTCGGCTTATCGAGGCATTCCACTACGACATTGGCTATTTCAAGGATACGCGCATGCAAGATAACGCGCTGTTGGAGCGGGGAGTAGCTGGCAAGTTCTACTGCACTTGGATAAGTTGGCCGGACCCGCTGATCACCAACGGATAAGGAATCTGAACGATGCTCTTGTCCCACTGTTTGGCAATGAGCCGCGCGCACCCCTTCTGAATTCCCTTTAGACGAAGATGGTGCCGCTCGATTGTCATTCGCACTGCGTGCGGGTCCGTGACTATCCACTGCACGTTCACGGTATCCGTTCCGTGTGTCACAACTTTGCTGGTGGTGATGACCGTAGGCTTCAGGCAAATCTCTTTGCCAACGGAGAGGGTCCAAGGCGAGGGGTGGTCGAAGGAGACGGAGGCCACCGTAGGAAAAAGGAGATCGGGTAAATTCACGTTCGGTGCGTCTGGCACCGATATCGAACGGGTTTGGTCCTCGTAGCCCTGAATTGTCGCCGCATACTTCGCGCATCTTATTAGATCCAGGCACGCGTAGCCTTGTTCGTCGGTCCTGACCGCCGTGCGCTCGGATAGAACCCCACTCCGGTCTAACAGAATGGGGGCAAATTCGCCAATCAAAATGATCTCTAGCCACCTCTTCGGAGCACCCGTTATGTCTCGGAAGAAACCCGAGGCACGACAGAGATTCGGGTCGTTGGCAATAGGTGGGACAGCCACCTCTCCGTACACATTGAAGGCGTTCGGCACCGGTGTTCCGCCCACGCCTTCCTGTACAACGATGGTCTGCGGCATGCTGAAGACTGTCTGGTAGCGATAGAAGCGCAGTGAGTACGCATTGGTCCAGAGAAGAAAGCCTACGTGTCCCGCAGCGTCCGTTGTGCCCTGCGTGAATATCTCCGTACCGTCCGCGGAAAGAACGCGCACCAACACGTTGGGGAGGGGCATTTCACGCGTTAGGTTGTCGTAGACGTAGACGTCAACGCTTTGATAACTCGGCATAGCTAATTCCTCACAGGGGTCATCACCACAAAGTCCCCATCCAAGGGGGTGTACGTCAGCCTAACGGTCTGCTTTCTGGAATTGTACATCTTGCAACGGAGAGAGAATGCGATGAGATTGTTCTCCTTGAGCGCCGGCTCCACAAGATAGGCCCGCAATTGCTTTCCGGCGACCCAAGGAAGCCGGCATTTTCCCACGCGTCCCTGCCCCCTACGGTCCTCGAAGATAAGCGTGAAGTGCGCCATCAGAACGAGCGCCTCTCCGCGTAAACGAGCGGCGGACGGTCCACGGTGAACAAGTCATCCTGGAAGCCCACCGTTTTGTCAAAGAGGCTGAAGTTCTTGACGGTGGGGTCGGTCGGCGCGGTAAACTCGCGCACCAAGTCTGTGCCCGTGATACTTACGGTGTACTTCACACCGCGTACCAATGTGAATCCTACATAGCCGTTGGCATCGGTGTACTTTGCCTGTCGGGGTCCACTTACAAGCTTGCCCTCCACCAGACTCGTTTGTGTGGGTGCATATACCTGCACCAGCTGGTTGGCGAGCGGGCGGCCATCTGTTGCCACCAGCTCGATGTAGCCGTGCACCACATTCGCTGGATTGATGCCGAGGGCCTGGCCGACACTGAAGGGCGGACTGAACTCGCTCACGGAGCGTGTCGTGGCGTTCAGGAAACGCGTACGATAGAAATACTGCTTACTGCCCTTTTGGTCGGTGAAGACGTATTGGTTGTTTCCCTTGACCAGTGTGATGTGCGCGTCGCGCCCGTAGGCAAGATTGTCGGGGCTAAGAGTTGGGAGGCCGAGAAGGGGGGCCGCATCGCCCCCCGTTATTTGGAGACTCGCTCCCGTGCCCGGATGTGTACCCACAAGGACCACGTTCCCGTTTCCGTCGACATACGCGGTGAAGGCGCCTGCACCCTGCGCCGTGATATCCTGCGTTGCCTGCTGAAACGATTCGTAGCCCGGCGTACTGAAGGACACGACATAGTCGGTCGTTCCGTCCACATTGAGAAGAAGTTGCAGCCCATTGAGCTGAACTTGTCGACCCACCACAGGAGTTTCGGGCTCTGCGACCGCCGTATTGGGAAGAATGGCGGGCTCCCATTGATCCGCAGTGAGAGCTTCGTAGGGGCCCGCGGGAGAAGCGAGAGAGCGCCACACTTCGATGCGATTGAATGTACCCTCCCACTCCTCGGGACGGGTAATGATCTGCAGTTCTACCACCTCGGTGGTGTCCTGCACGTCCACAATCAACGGCTTTCCAATCACAGTCGTCATGGCTCTATCCTACTACTGACCTGTGAGGAACTGAGACAGCGAATCAACGGAGAGCGCGCTGGCTTGAGATGCCACACTATTCGTCACGCTTTGCACACCTGCGCGCCCATTGAGAATACGTTGAAGAAACGCAGCCTGGTTGTTGATGTATTGGGTGCGCTGTGTAGACCAATCCGTTACCGCAGTAGCCAATTGGTCCAAGCGCGCGTTTCTATCTGCCGCCGACGGGACTGCCATGCCTCCGAGTGTACCACGAAGTTTTGTACGGGTTTGTACGAGAACCTGTGGATGAATGAAGCCCCTTGTGCTTTGAGACCCGCAAGGTGAGCTGCCGTCAAGTAGCCCTTGTTCCTCTTGAAGGCGTAGCCGGGGAAGATGTCGTCATAGATATCCATCGCTGCATCTCGTGTAACCTTGGCGATCACACTGGCAGCGCCGGATGTAGGAACAATGGCATCCGCAGACACCATATTGAATATCAATTCTTGTGGGATACCTGTGAGGGCAGGAAAGAGCTCACCATCGAGTACGACAGGCGCCCTACACAGTGTCAGAAGGCTGGTAGCCACAAGCCTTGTAAGCTCATAGTGCGCGGCACGAAACGTGATGTTGTCAATCTCGTGCGCTTCATAGGATGCAAGGAAAACCGCGTACACGCCCGCGGGGGTGTGGTGGAGGAAAGTATCATGCCCCTTCTCCCGCTTCTTTGCAGACAGCTTCTTAGAATCACGAGCTAAATCGTGATCCCAGGATTTGTCCGCCAGGACACCGGCAACCACGAGGGGGCCGGCACAGGGCCCGCACCCCACTTCGTCGATGCCGATGACATAGCGGTCCGCACACGCATTGACGGCATCAAGCACACGTTTCTGTTTCGCGTTGGGTGCGGGTCTTTTCGCCATCAAGCTCTCAGAATCAGTGAACCGGCAGCGACCTGGAGTTCGTCCTTCTTGTCGCCTTCATACCGCTTGGCGAACTCGCCAACGGCATTAGAAGCCCACCATAGATTGATGATTGCCATATCATCAACATCGTACTTGATGTCGGCGATGGCTTCACTCTTTTGTCGGTCCTTGAGGATGTCCCCGAGTTCCTTCAATTCATCAGAGCTAAGCTTTCCCTGCATGTAGCTTACAAACTTGGCCCAGGAAATCTCCTTGGTCATCGAGGCCCGAATCAGGTCAAGAACCTCCTCCACACGGTCCATATGAATGCCGCTGGTGACTACATCGCGAACCTCGGACTGCGTAGCCGCAATCTTCTTTTCGATGGTGCTGTCCGAGAGGATATCAGAGTACCCATTATCCTTTTCGGCGGCGCCCACATGACGCTCCTCCTTGAGGCTGTTTAGATAGGTGATTACACCATTCTGAAGATTCAAGACGGTGAGGCCAATCTTGAACGTGCCCGCACCGAAGTCGGAGTTGGAGCAGCTGATGCCGACGGCAACATACTTTCCCCTTTCAACTTCGTAGACGTGGGGGAGCACACAACGAAGTGTGAAGCACAAATCGCTGATGACGGCTTCAACCGGCATCGCTGTGAGAGAAGCACACGCCTGAATGAAAGACTCGAAGATAGGGCCAGACGCCAGGTATCGCTTGAAGGAGCGAGAGACAAACCCGCGCACTTGGTTCTTCACTACAAGATTGATAAAGCGCGCACTGCCACCACCTCGCTGTTTGAAATTCAGCTTCAGAAAGCGCTCCTGAAGAAGGTCACTGAGCTCTCGCCGCTCCCAGTCCTCCCCCTTAGTAAGTGTGTTGACGAAAGTGAGCGGGATCTGCACCTCACCCGCCATCTACCCGAGAGCGTGGCGATGGAGGTCGTATTCCTGAACCT
>Ga0224559_1001768_pt1 | contig 11547 bp, 12 predicted proteins | sample 714S33034metaG_FD_180676 | JGI IMG/M metagenome (GOLD analysis project Ga0224559, IMG submission 180676) | Peat soil microbial communities from Stordalen Mire, Sweden - 717 S3 30-34 | ecosystem: Environmental > Terrestrial > Soil > Wetlands > Peat | place: Sweden: Norrbotten County, Stordalen... | reverse complement strand
TTTGATACGACTTTTGCTAACCCTTCATCCATCATATTATTGCACATTCCATTTTTTTTTATTTATTTAGTCAGTGAATTTTATTATATATTTTTTTTAGTCGATTTCTTGAGTTCTTTACAGAAGCTTCCAATTTCTTTCGTGGCAATATCCATATCATCCATATTTTGGGTGATAATATTAATTATGGCACTTGCAACAATAGCTCCATCTGAACCAGATTGTATAACATCCTTAACATGTTCAGGTTTTGAAATACCGAATCCAACAGCTATCGGAAGATCTGTATGATTTTTAACACGTTTTATAAGGTCCACAGTAGTTTTTTTAATATCTGACCTTGCACCTGTTACACCCATAACAGCCACAACGTATAAAAATCCGGTGCACATCTTAACTATTTCTGCTATCCTTTCATTCGTTGTTGTCTGTGCAACCATGAATATCTGGTCAAGACCATATTTTCTGGCCATTTTAACAGCATCAGCAGCTTCTTCAGGCGGCAAATCAGCAGCTAATATCCCATTTATACCAGCATTTCTGGCTTTACTGTAGAATTCTTCCAATCCCTTTTTGTATATAAGATTGTAATAGACAAGTATGCCTATGGGTATGGTGGTAAATTCTCTGATTCTGATGATAAATTCAAAGCATTTTTCTGTTGTCATTCCTGAATTGAGTGATCTTATATCTGCTGCCTGTACACTGGGCCCGTCTGCAACTGGATCGCTGAAAGGAAATCCTATTTCAAGTGCATCTGCCCCGTTGTTTACATACCGACGTACTATTTCAATTGATGTTTCAAAGTCAGGGTCCCCTGCAACTGTAAATGGTATGAATGCACCCTCATTCCTTTTTTTAACTTCTTGGAACATTTCTTGATAACTTTGTATTTGGTGGGGATTATTCAGATTCTTTTTGAATGGTTTCATATCTCAACCCCCTTCTCCTTTGCAACCAAAAACATGTCCTTGTCTCCCCTTCCTGATAGATTGATTATAATAGTTTTTCCCTTGTTTTCTTCAATTTTAGAATATTTCTCTGCATATGCAACTGCATGTGAACTTTCAAGTGCCGGTATTATACCCTCATATTTGGATAATAATTCAAATCCCTTTAAAGCCTCTTTATTGGTTACAGCAACATAATTTGCACGTCCAGTTACTTTGAGGTGTGCATGTTCCGGTCCTACACCCGGATAATCTAAGCCTGCTGATATTGAATGAGCCTCTGAAATCTGGCCATCATTATCTTGGAGTACAAATGATAGTGAACCATGTAATATTCCTTCGGTACCTTTGCAAAGTGTTGCACCTGTTCTTTTAGTTTCAACTCCTTCACCACCACCTTCAACTCCTATGAGTTCAACAGCGGTATCTTCAACAAAACCTGAAAATATTCCCATGGCATTACTTCCACCACCGACACATGCTATAACCGCATCAGGAAGTTCTCCTTCCTTTTTAAGTATCTGTTCTTTTGCTTCTTTTCCGATTACACTCTGAAAATGTTTGACCATTGTTGGGTAGGGATGTGGTCCCATTGTTGAACCTATAAGGTAATGGGTGTTCTCCACATTTGAGATCCAATCCCGAAATGCCTCATTAATTGCATCTTTAAGTGTTTTTGAACCTGTTTCAACTGGAATTACACTGCTACCTGATAATTCCATCCGAAAAACATTGAGTTTTTGTCTTTCTACATCTTCACTGCCCATATAAACTTCTGTTGGTATGGATAGCATGGCACCAACAACAGCCGTTGCAATTCCATGTTGACCAGCACCAGTTTCTGCTATTAAACGTGTTTTACCCATATATTTTGCTAAAAGGCCCTGCCCAAGTGTGTTATTTATTTTATGAGCTCCTGTGTGGAGCATGTCCTCTCTTTTAAGATATACTTTACAACCAAATTTTTTTGATAGATTTTTTGCATAGTACAGTGAGGTTGGTCTTCCAGCAAATTCACGTAAATAGAATTCAAGTTCTTTAACGAACTTTTCATCATCTTTATATTTTAAAAATGCCCCTTCAAGTTCCTTCAGGGCAGGTATAATTAGTTCTGGAACAAATGTTCCACCATATTTACCAAACTTTCCATTGGTTATCATCTACAAATCACATCCAAAAAATCAATTCTAATCTAAATATTGTTATTATCGCTATAATCTGTAAACAGTTCATTTCAGACTTTTATATTCATTAATTCATCCACACGCTCTGGATTTTTAATTCCAGGTGCATCTTCAACACCAGAGTTTACATCTACATAGTCTATTACCCTTTCAATTATTGCCTTATTATTTTGAATTCTTTCAGAGTTAATACCACCAGCTAGGAATATTTCAATTTCATGATTAGCATTTTTGGCAATTTTAACAGCTTCTAATGCCATATTAATTGGAATTTGCTTTCCAGTTCCTCCACTTCTACCATTTAATTGGTAATCGAATAGTAATGCATCGCATGTTTTGGCAAAATCTTCTATTTCCAACACCTTTTCCTGTGAAAATACTATATCATCTTCAGTGACTTTAATTGAATCATTAGATATTCCAACTGCCCTGATAATCTTCATATTAGGTTCGACTGGTGTTCTATGAAAATTTTCTATCCATTTGAGATATTTTATTTGACTGGATGTCAATGAGTGTAACTGCACATTTTTTATACCTGTTTTTTTCATTTTCATGACAACTTCTTCAGGATTTTCAGGTTCTAAAACCATGACAGCTTTTTCTCTATTTTTAAGTTCTGATATTAATTGTATAATCCTCTCGAGCTTCACATACCTCTTGGATCTTTTGATATTTATAAATCCTATGAGATTAGCTCCTGATCCTTCACATTTGGAAACATCCTGTGATCTGGTGATTCCACAGATTTTGATTTTCATATTCTAACTGTCCTTTCACCCTTAACAGCTTTGATTATCTTGGTTGCTGTTTTTAACATTCCAGTATATCCGTCTGAACCCATGATAGATGTTCCTATTAGCAGTGCATCAACACCGTACTTTGATAATTTTAATGCATCATCTTTTGATCTGACACCACTTTCAGATACTAAAAGTATTTCTGGTGGTATGTATCTTGCGAGTTTTTCTGTTGTTTTAAGGTCCACTTCAAAGTTTTTTAGGTTTCTGTTGTTTATCCCTAAAATTTCAGCGCCTGCATATAAAGCATTGGATATATCTTCCCTATTTCTGCATTCAACCAGTGGGTCTATTTCAAGTTCTTTGCATATTGAGATTCCATCTTCAAGGTCGGGGTAGATTCCATTCATTAATAAAACTGCACTTGCACCTGCATTTTTTGCCTGGTATATCTGATATTCGTTGATTATAAAGTCCTTTCTAATTATTGGAATATCTGTTAGTGTGTGTGTTGATCTGAGGTTTTCTAAACTTCCCTTGAAATATTTTTCCTCTGTGAGTATGGATATGGCAGATGCACCCGATTGTTCAAAGGCTTTAATTGCATCTTCTATTTTTATGTTTGAAATATCACCAATCGATGGTGAGGCTGGTTTGTATTCACAGATAACAGCCACATCACTATCATGATCCAAGGCATTTTTGAAGCTGATATCATTCTTATTATTTACATTCAATTCTTTTGAATCTTTTTTAGATGATTCTATTTCATCTTTAAGAATATCTATTGGTTTTAATTCCATTTCCCTCTGGAGATCATTTATTCTATGTTTTATTATGTCTGATAGCTGAACCCTGTTTTTCTGAACCTTCATTGGATTATCTCCACAAAGTTTTCTAATAGTTTGATGCCTTGAGAAGTTCCAATTGATTCTGGATGGAATTGAAGTCCATATATGGGTTTATCTCTATGTTTTATTCCCATTATCATACCATTACTGGTTCTTGCAGTTATTTCGATACATGCAGGTGTGGTTTTATCAACACAAAATAGTGAATGATACCTTGCAGCTATTAATGGGCTGGATATACCACTGAAAATTCCTTCCTCTGTGTGATGTATGATGCTTTGTTTACCATGTACTGGTTCGTTACGACTTATTTCCCCACCATATGCAATGAATATACCTTGATGTCCAAGACATACTCCTAATATTGGTATTTTGGATCCTAATTCTTTTATGACCTGCATGGATACACCGAAATCCCTATTTTTATCTGGGCTTCCAGGTCCGGGTGATATTATTATGCCCCTGGGGTTGAGTTCTCTTATTTGGTCAACTGTTATTTCATTGTTTCTTTTAACTTTTATGTGGGGATATATTTCTCCAACCATCTGGTACAAGTTGTAGGTGAATGAATCATAGTTGTCGATTATGAGTATCATTAATAATCACCATCACAGTTTTTAGCCACGTTGAACATGTTTTTATTTGCATTGTTAAGTGCGCTTAGTAGAGCTCCGGCCTTATTTTCACCCTCATAGTATTCTTCTTCAGGTATGGAATCGTGCACTATACCTGCTCCTGCCTGTATTTTAGCATGATTTCCATCGCATACCATGGTTCGAATGGTGATGGCGAAATCTGCATTTCCATTGAGCGAAAAGTAGCCCACCGCCCCTGCGTAGGGTCCCCTTGGTTTGTTTTCAAGTTCGTCTATAATTTCCATTGCTCTTATCTTTGGTGCACCGCTGAGTGTTCCTGCTGGAAACATCGATTCAAATGCATCTACAGCTGTTTTATCACTTTGAAGTCTTCCTTGTACATGTGATACAATGTGTTGTACATGTGAAAATTTCTTCACATCCATGTACTCTGGAACTGTTACGGTTCCAAATTCACTGACCTTTCCCACGTCGTTTCTTGCAAGGTCAACAAGCATTAAATGTTCTGCTCTTTCTTTTTCATCCTTTAAAAGTTCCTTCTCGAGTTTTTTATCTTCAAGTGGTGTTTTTCCCCTTTTCCTTGTTCCGGCTATTGGAAAAGTTTCAACCATCCTGTTTTCAACTCTTACAAGCATTTCTGGGCTTGAACCTATTATTTCACGTTCATCGATTTTAAGGTGGTACATGTAGGGTGAAGGATTTATTTTTCTAAGACTTTCGTAGAATGAGAGCTTGTTTCCTCTTAATTCATATTCTTTGGCATTTGAAATTACATCCTGGAATACTTCTCCAGCTTTAATCCGTTCTTTGGCCTCAATAACCATGGCCTCAAATTCTTGTTTTGTGAAGTGCGGATTTTTTTCCTGGTATTTTATGCCTTCGATCTCATAGTTTTCATTTGCTATCTCTTCTATTTCTTCGAGTCTGTTCTCACCTAGTGTGACGTATTCACATTTATTGCGTATTCTGTCAAATATTATTCCATCAAGAAAAAGTCCAAATTCGAAGTCTGGTTTTTCACCGGGTAACAGGTCAATTGGTTGGAAGTGTCTTGCTGCTTCGTATGAAACATATCCAACTAAACCTCCTCTGAATCCTTTTTTTCCATTTGCCTGGGATGTTAGTTTTCTGATCTCGTCGAATGGATTTTTAACCTCAATTTCCTGTTTTTGTCCATCTGTTTCGATTTCAAGAATATTATTCGTTGCCCTTAGAATTGCTGAGGGTTTAAATCCTAAAACTGAGAATCTTGCAAGTCCACTGTCACTTTCCATTGATTCTAATAGGAAGGTACTTGAGTAGTTTGAGTATAAATTTTTAAATAATTCAAAAGGATAATTGAATTGTAAATCCGTACTCTTGGGTTCGTTTATTTTTATATTGTATTCGCCAAAAACATTCACTGCCTTTCATAATTGTCACCTTGATATGATTAATTGTAAAATTATTCAACAAAATATAATACTTCAAAGTACTATTTAAAGCTTTAGAGTACAAATATGTACATAGATTTATATAGTTAGTGCATTAAATAATAGTTTGTGAGATTAAAATGTGGGAAAGAATAAAACATAAATTTGATAGATTCCCTGCAAGGATGGCTGTTGCAAGGAAGATAGTTGAACTAGGATTTAGGGTTGGAAAAACAGGTAAAATATACTGTGGAGATGTGGAAATTAGTGATGTGGCCATTGCAAGATCTGTTGGAGTTGACCGACGAACAATTAAATCAACAGTAGATGTTATACTCGCAGATCCCCAGCTTTCAGAAGTATTTCAGAACATATTCCCAGCCGGTACTCTACTTAAAAACGTTGCAGGCAATCTTGGTTTCGGTGTGGTTGAAATTGAAGCAGAAGCAGTAAATGCAGGCATACTCGCCAGATCAACCGAACTAATATCATTAGAGGGTATAACTATAAGGCAAGCGCATGCAGGAGATCCCGAATTGGAAGAAAATCCAAAACTCACCCTAATTACGGGAAAACCTATTAAGGGCGAGCTTATAAAAAAGTTTTTAAATATTCCCGGGGTTAAAAAAGTTTCAATCTATTAACACAGAAGATAATATACAAGGTCGCACTAGGTTTTTATATAAACATTCCATAATGTAATACTTTTAACAACTTTTTTTCAATTTTGAGTTAATTAAGAGTTTAGATTCATTAAGATCATACATCCACACCAATATCCTCATAATCAAACCATTTTTTTAGGGATTTCCTATGAGTTTCTTCAGATTTTCGGGTAGTTTTGGGTTTAATAATTTGTAATGTATCCATACTCCTTCTTTACGCCATTTTAATAGACCTGCATTTTTTAATAAGTTTAAATGATGGGATACTGTTGGTTGTGGTTTATTGAGTGCTTTCATTATGTCACAGACACATAGTTCATCATGTTTTAATAAGTAAACTATTTTTAGTCTTGTAGGATCTCCAAGTGCTTTAATCATATCTGCATTTTTTTGTATTTCATCTTCCTCGGGCATTTCAGAAAGTATTTTTTCTAGGTTCTCAATCTGGTTACAATTGAGTTTTCCTACTCCCTTAACTTCACATTTTTTCATAGTCAGTCCTATAAACAATTATATATTAAATATATGGATATTAATAGATTGGTAAGAAACAGATGTTCAAAAAGATAAGATGACTATCAAAAATTAAGGTAAACGTTGTTGTTTATCCGTAACAACAATTCATCTACTTTCTATTTATTTTGATTCTAATTTGGAATTCATCTTATCAAATCTGTTTTTAATGTGTGTGTATTCCTTTTCTTCGAATGGACATTTTTCTATACATGATGTGCATCCTTGGTTACAGCCTATACAAAGGTCTTGTACAAATACTGTTTCTTTTTCACCATAACATGTTTCTTTTTCTAGGAGTGCTTTTTCAGGGCAGGCTTTAATGCATTTTCCACATTTCTCACAGTAATCTGTTATCCATGAATGTTCGTTATTTTCATTGGTTGGTAAATTTGTTACACTAACAAATATGGCAGAAATTTTTTGTCTTGGACCTAGTTCAGGAGATATTAATAGACCACTTTGACCTATCCATCCTAAACCTGCTTTTTCACCAAGTTGAGAAAATTTTATAATACCACTATTTGGGTGAGCAACTTCTGTTGAATAATCTTGTTTTCTAAAATAGTCAGAGAGCTTGTAACTCATATTTCCTAACTTTTTATAAGCTGAATCATTAAGTTTCTGTGCTTCAGGACCTGGCTTTGCTTCAATAATTTCTTTATCCATTTCCATGGTTAGCACAATCGCGTTGGGATATTGAATGAGTTTATCTCTAATTAACAGGTCTGGTGTGATTTGAGCATATCCTATATCTTTAATACCTATTGATTGGGCATATTTTTCAAAATTGTTAATGAAATTCTCTGTAGTTATGAATTTGGGATTTTTAGGATTTTTAATATGAGATTCGTTTGGATAATCTGTACCTCCACATTCACATCCATTACTATCTTCTTTTTTATTTCCATCTGATGCTTTAATTGATTCTGATTCACAGGCACATTCTTTATCCTTTTTAGTTTTTTTAATATGTTGTTTAGGTTGTTTGTATTCCACTTTTCATCAACTCCATCTATATATCCGAATATGTGAATATATAGATAGATGTTAACATTGTTATTTAAATATTCCTAACTATTTTATTTTTGAAAATGTAATCATGCAAAAATGTTTTATATTCAAACACCAAAACTATAATGTATAAAATGTAATAGAGCGTTATAGAGGAATATATAAGAAAAATAATATGATAAATTTATCACAAATCTCACATTTAGAGATACCCATAAACAATCCTCTAAGAGCCGTTAAGTTTACTGAGATATGTTCTAATAGGAAAATCAAATATTAAAAGTTTAAGAATTTTATTAAAACGAATAATAGGAAGCCATATTTAGGATAGAACTGTTAAATAATGATTAAAATAGGATATTAATGAAATAATAAAGAAGATAAAATTTAAGTTGCTTTTTCTAACTCTGCCTCTTTATCCTCTTCATCTAAAACCTTTAAAAGCTCATCCCATGCTTCTAAAGATTCTTTAGCTTCTTCATCTGTTAGTACTTCTATTGCATATCCTGAATGAACAAGAACATATTTACCTATATCTAAGTCTCCTACTAGGTCTAACTTGGCCTGCTGCCTTACTCCTCCAAAATCAACTGTGGCCACTTTATCGGTAATACTAACTATTTGTGCTGGTGCTGCAATACACATATCAATCTACCTCGTTAACTTGATGTACCAAAAGTTTTATATTATAATATAAATTCTGTTTGTCAAAGTATATTTGAAAAATATTTTAAACCTTGACATATAATTTAATAGATTTTATTATGTGCTTTAACCATATAAACAATATGTTCTGGAGGAAAATTTTATGAACGTGGTAATTGTAGGCGGTGGATCCGCAGGAAGAACAGCTTCAATAGAAGCAGCACAAATAGGTGAAGAAGTAACCCTTATTGAAAACGATAAAATTGGGGGAAAATGTCTTAACACCGGATGTATGGTCGTTTGTGGTCTAAATGAAGTTGCAAAATTTGCAATAAATGCCCAAAAATTTAATCAACTTGGAATTACCAATGTTAACCCTAAAATAAACTTTGAAAAAGTAGCCAATGGAGTTAAAAATACTGTAGGTAAGATCCGAGGAGTTATTACTTTTGAAACAAAAAAAGAAGGAGTTAATATTGTAAGTGGCACAGCTGAAATTAATGAGGGATTTGTGACTGTTGATGATATAAATTATCCCTACGACAAGCTGATAATAGCCACGGGTTCACATGCATTTATTCCACCAGTAAATGGTGTAGAATATGCAAAAACATATAAAGATATTTTAAATTATAAAAAAGTCCCAGAAAAGATGCTTATAGTTGGAAGTGGAACAATAGCAACAGAGTTAGCAGGCTTATTCTCTGCATATGGTACCGAAGTGCATATACTTTGCAGAAGTACCTTCCTAAAGGATGTTGAAACCGATATAAGAAATTATATAATAAAAAAACTGCTTAAAAATGTTAAAATACATGAAAACACTTCTGTCTCTGAAATATATCCCGATGGAGCATTAACAAATTCAGGACATATGGATGGAGAAGTTATGTTAGCAGTTGGTATGAATCCAAATTCAAATCTTGTGAAACATCTAGTTGAAACCGGGAAAAAAGGAGAAATAATAGTAAATAAAAAGATGGAAACCAGCAATAAAAATATATATGCTGCTGGAGATGTGGTGGGCGGCATAGGAACAACACCTGTTGCAAGAATGGAAGGTGTTGTAGCTGCCCGTAACGCTTGTGGAGTAGCTACAGAAGTTGATTACAGTTTTATACCGTCATCAATATCACTTTACTATGATGTAAGCTATATAAAATCCAACGAAGAAGGGATAAATGGACATATACCTGGTTCAGCAGGTCCTGGAGCATTTTGGAACGTTCTTGACCGTGAAACAGGATTTACAAAGGTAGTAGTTGATAAAGATGGAAAAATTAAGGGTGTTTCTTCTATATCTCCATCTGCACGTTCCGTACTCGCTTATATGTCTAAGTTTATGAAGGATGGTTACAAAACATATGATTTTGATAATTTTATTGAAGCACATCCATCCACTGATGCAGTTTATAAATTAATGAGGTTCTTCTCAAAGTTTGAATAAATATATATTCTTTATAATTAAGCAGGTGATTAGGGTGGATGATAAGAAATTAGTTGAAGATGATTGTACGGTTATGAAACCATTCTCAGAAGTTACTAAATTCCATGGGCATATATGTCCCGGTTCTGCTATTGGATATAAAGCAGCTGAAGCAGGATTGAAAGAACTTAAATCCGGCTGTTCTCAAGATGAGAAAATTGTGGCCATTGTTGAAAATAATAGCTGCGCAGTTGATGCTGTTCAAGTTATAACTGGATGTACCTTTGGTAAGGGAAATCTGTTGTTTAAAGACCATGGAAAACAGGTTTACACATTTATTAACAGAAACAATAATGAAGGTGTAAGAGTATCATTAAACGATTCATTTAATATTGATATATTAGCACCACAGTTAGAGAAACTTCGAGGAGCTGTCAATTCAGGAATTGCAACAGACCTTGAAAAGGCAGATTTAAAACAGATGACCGAAGAAGTATCCCAAGAAATATTGGAAATTCCCTATAATAAACTGTTTCATACAGAGCATGTTGAAATGGATCTCCCTAAAAAGGCCAGGAACTTTAAAAATGTCAAATGCTCAAAATGTGGAGAAAGGGTTTCTGAACACAGGGCCATAAAATTAGAGGGCGAAATTACTTGCATACCCTGTTTTAAAGGTTAAATATTCGGGGATTATAATATTTCTAGGATTTTTAAACAACATTCCATTTTTAATAAAAAAAATTAATAAGGAATTTAAGCATTTCTATAAAATAAAACATTACATAATATATAAATTCGTTTATTTTACCTTTGAACTGGCACATATTATCTTTGCAATCTTATCCGAAGATTTTAAGACATCTTCACCGTATGTTATTGCAGATTTTTTCATTTCATCCCTATTTGAAAATGCCTTTTCAATTACATCTTCTAAATTTGCAAGTTCACTCTCGAGTACAGCCCCCTTAAATACTGCAGCTAAATTATGATAACGACCATATTTAACACCCAAAAGTGCAACAACAGGAATTCCCCATGCCATAGCTTCATGTATCATCATACCATCATCTGTTACAACGGCAATGTCTACAACCTTGTAGAGATCATTTATCCAGTCTATATATCCTAAATAAATTAAATTCGAGTTTTCAAGATATTTCATATATTCTTCTTCTAATGGATCACCTACCACCAGAATATTAGCCCTTATTTTACCTTCACCAAGATTTGATGCTGCAACTGCCATCTTTTCAAATAATGTGGAGCCTGATGAAAGGAGTATTGTTGGTAAAGTTTCATCATAACCTTCGGGCATGTTTTTCAATGCATTTTCCCTGTCACCGACAATTATTTCAGGATTTACAGGAGAATATGCCCTATGAAATCTTTTATTCACCAGTTTTGACTGGAAAAGATTTGATTCTGGAAGTGCAATTGTTGTTGTTATCCTTGTACATACCCTTGCATCGGCTGGTGTTATAAGAATTCCAACAGATGGTATGCTAGCGAGTTTTGCTGCAAGACATCCCACAACAGCACCACCACCAA
>Ga0224559_1001767_pt1 | contig 11549 bp, 7 predicted proteins | sample 714S33034metaG_FD_180676 | JGI IMG/M metagenome (GOLD analysis project Ga0224559, IMG submission 180676) | Peat soil microbial communities from Stordalen Mire, Sweden - 717 S3 30-34 | ecosystem: Environmental > Terrestrial > Soil > Wetlands > Peat | place: Sweden: Norrbotten County, Stordalen... | reverse complement strand
GATTGGCGCCGCTATTGCCCGCGCCTACTATCCCGCTTCAGAGCGTACTGTGAGCAACACGATCAGTGACGGCTTTACCGTCTCCGCCGAAGGGATTGTGGGTTCCGAGGTCATCGAGTTCTGGCCCGATATTGCGCGCCACCACCAGCGCAAGAAAGCCGAAAAGGCGGCGCGGCTGGCCGCTCAGGGCATGGCGCAAAGCTCCACCCAGCCTGATTCTCAATCGGCTTCCAAAGATCGGAATCAGCAGCAGAAATAGCGTCGCGGCGTTCAATCCAAATCGAAATTCTCTACCGATTCTTCGCTATCGCGGGCTTGCCGGTCTTTCTCGAAGCTTTCTTCCCACCGGGCAACTTCAGCGCATCGAGCACCGCCAGGTTCTTCTCGATTAGTGCATAGCGCTGCTCCACGCAGGCGTGGCTGCGCAGTGGATCGGCGGCCGTGTGCAGCACATAATCCAGTAGGCGCTCTACTGAACTGGTAGCCACATGCAGCCGCGTGTCCGATGAGGCGTAGTAAATCAGCACATCGCCGTTCTTGCGCTCGATCCAGCCATTGCTGAACACGACATTGGAAACGTCGCCCACCCGCTCTTCCCCGTCGGGCGCGATGAAGTAACCGGCCGGTTTGTGCGTCACCACCCAGGGCCGATTCAATTCGCACAAAAACAGATAGAGCACGTAGCGCAGGCCGGCAGCCGTGTTGCGCACACCATGCGCCAAGTGCAGCCAGCCTTGCGGCGTCTTGATGGGCGCCGGGCCAAGGCCGTTCTTCACCTCCTGAATGGTGTGGTACTCCCGATTGTCCAGGATGATTTCCTCGTCGACCACAGCTCTCTCGATGTTCGACGCCAGTCCCCAGCCGATGCCGCCGCCCTTGCCGGCCTGGATAAAGTCGTCCTGCGGGCGGGTGTAGAAGGCGTACTTGCCGTCGACAAACTCGGGATGCAGCACCACATTGCGCTGCTGGGGAGACTTCGATTTCAGGTCCGCCAGCCGTTCCCAAGTCTTCAAATCCCTGGTGCGGGCAATGCCGCACTGCGCCACAGCCGAACTCGTATCCCACTCCGGCGTCTTCGGGTCCTTGCGCTCCGTGCAGAACAAGCCGTAGATCCAGCCGTCCTCATGCTTCACCAGACGCATATCGTAAACGTTTGTGTCCGGGTCGCCGGTCTCCGGCATCAAAATCGGATAGTCCCAGAAGCGAAAGTGATCCGTTCCATTCGGGCTCTCGGCCACCGCGAAAAACGATTTCCGATCCACGCCCTCGACCCGCGCGACAACAAGGAATTTGTTCTTGTGAAGAATTGCGCCGGCGTTGAAGACTGCGTTCACTCCGATCCGCTCCATCAGGAATGGATTTGTCTTCTGCTCCAGGTCGTAGCGCCATGCGACAGGCGCATGAGCGGCAGTCAAAACCGGAAACTCATAGCGTTCGTAGATGCCGTTTCCGCCGGGCAATTTTCGATTGCGCCGCGTCAGCAGTTTCTCCTGCTGTTTCAACAACGCCAAAACGCTCTTCCTGAATGCTGCCTGTTTCATCGCTTCACTCCGCTGTTTCTATCCTTGCCTTGCGTGCGCCCAGGTGCGCGTGCATCCTCGCGTCCAGCCGTTCCATCGTTTCAAAGCAGGTGCGGCTGTTGTGGTAGGGACACTTCCACGGCCCCACCTTGTCCTTTCTTGCATCGGGCACGCCTGCTTTCGACACGAGCCAGAACCACTCGCCGTGCTCGCGATCGACGATGTGCTTCTCAATGAATGCCCAGCTTCGTTCGGCAGCATCAATAAAGTGCTGCATTCCGGTCAATTCGTTCGCGTTCAGAAAGCCGACCACCGCCTCAGCCTGCGGCCACCAGTGCTTGTCATCATCGATGATGCCGGTAGGATCGGCTTCGTAGAGCAAGCCCCCATCCGTGTCCAATCCTTGATCGAAGACGGCCTGCGCCATCTTTACCGCGGCCTCGCGCACGCGCTTCAGAATCCCCGGGTCGCCAAGAATCTCCGCAGCCTCGCATAACAGCCAGCTTCCCTCAATGTCGTGTCCGAACGAGATCGCCACAGACCGCGGATACCACTCCTCGTCGAAGAAGAGAATGAAGTGCTGCGTCGCCGGATCGATGATGTGCTTGAGAAATACCTCAATCAATTCCCTGAGCCGGAAGCGAACCGTCGTGTCCTCCCGGTAACGCAACAGCGCGGCGTAAGCCTCAAGCAGATGCAGATGAGTGTTCATGGACTTCTTCTCGTCCATATCCACTTCGCTCAGCCTTTGATCTGCCGCCGCGGTCCAGTCGCGTTCAAACGTCTCAAAGTAGCCGCCATTCACATCGTCGTGGCCCGCGGATTCGATGCGCTCCACCAGGCGCATAGCCTTTGCGATTGCTTCCTGGTCGCCGCCGGCATGAGCATACTCGGCCAGCGCATAAACGGTGAACGCCTGCCCATAGATACGCTTCTTTGTGTCCAGTGGCCGGCCCTCGCAATCCACCATCCAGTAGACGCCGCCGAATTCGTTGTCCCAGAAGTATTGAGAGATGTACTCATACGCGCGGCGAGCCGCGGCAAGATACGCCGGGTCGCGATAAACGCTGAAGGCCTTCGAGAACGTCCAGAGAATCCGCGCGTTCAGGATGAGTCCCTTGGCCGCACGCCGATCGATCGTCAAATCGTTTGCAATCTGGCCGCGAAATCCGCCACGCTCATCGTCGATCGAGTACTTGAGCCAGAAGGGCAGTATGTCGGTTGTGAGCTCCGCTTCAACCCTTTGCCGTAAGTCGTCCACGGGAACCTCTCTCTTCAAGGTCCGTCAGGCTGCCTGCTTCAGAATCGCGTCGATTGCAGCCAGTTCGCTCTCTGAGAATTGCAGGTTGGCGAGCGCCGCCACATTCTGTTCGATCTGCTCCACATGGCTCGCCCCGATCAGCGCCGAGGTCATCCGTCCGTCGCGCAGCACCCAGGCCAGCGCCATCTGCGCCAGCGACTGTCCGCGCTCGCCGGCCAATTTGTTCAGCGCGTTGACCTGGCCGAGACGATGCTCGTCGATGTCTTTCTTCTTCAGGAAACTATACGGCTTCGATGCGCGCGAATCGCTTGGAATGCCATGCAAATAACGGTCTGTCAAAAGCCCCTGCGCCAACGGACAAAAGGCAATTCCGCCAATCCCGTCTTCGCCCAGCACATCCAGAAGTCCATCTTCAACCCAACGAGAAAACATCGAGTATCTCGGCTGATGAATCAAGCACGGTGTGCCGAGACTGCGAAGAATCTTCGCCGCGGCTCTGGTCTGCTGCGCATCGTAGCTTGAAATGCCCGCATACAGTGCCTTGCCGGAACGGACAGCTTGGTCGAGCGCGCCCATTGTTTCCTCCACGGGAGTATCCGGATCGGGCCGATGCGAGTAGAAAATGTCCACGTACTCCAGGCCCATGCGCTTCAGACTCTGGTCCAGACTCGCCAAGAGATACTTGCGCGAACCCCAGTTGCCATACGGTCCGGGCCACATATCCCAGCCCGCTTTGCTGCTGATAATCAGCTCGTCGCGATGGGGCTTGAGGTCGAGCCGCAGAATCTCTCCGAAGTTGCTCTCCGCGCTTCCCGGCGGCGGGCCATAATTGTTCGCGAGGTCGAAGTGCGTAATGCCTAGATCGAATGCCCGCCGCACCATCGCGCGGCCATTCTCAAAAACATCTACGCCTCCGAAGTTGTGCCACAACCCCAGGGAGATGGCAGGCAGCCGCACGCCGCTTCGTCCGCAGCGCCGGTATTGCATCGTGTCGTAACGCTGTTCATTCGCAACGTACATGATACTTCTCCTAACTCAGAATACCTTTGATCGAAATGGTCTTTCGTCCATCCGTCGGAGGAGCGACGATGTTCCCCTCAATCGGCACGCCGTCCACGGTCAGCGCAATCCGATTGCCCTCGCCCTTGCGTTCGATAGAAATCGCGTAGACCACTCCGCGAAACTTGCGCGTCGCCGTAAACCCCGGCCAGTTCTTCGGAATCACCGGAGCAATTTCAAGCCCGTCGAGTGAAGTGCGGATGCCAAGAATCCACTGCACGATCGCGTAGTAGTTCCAGGCCGCGGTACCGGTGAGCCAGGAATTCTTTGCCTCGCCAAACGTGGGCGCATCCTTGCCCGCGATCATCTGCGCGTAGACATACGGCTCGCAGCGATGCAGTTCGCCGATCTCCTCGCGCGCCGACGGATTGATGCGGCTGTAGTAGTCGTGCGCCGCATCGCCGCGGCCCAGGCGCGTTTCCCCGATCATCACCCATGGATTCACGTGGCAAAAGATGCCCGCATTCTCCTTGTATCCCGGCGGGTAAGACGAAATCTCGCCGAGGTTCAAATAGTATCTGGAGTAGGCTGGCTGCTGCAAAACGATCCCATGTTTGGTGGCCAGGTGTTCCCGCGTCGCATCCATCGCCTGCATGGCCCGGCCATCGTCCAGTCCAATTCCGGCTAGCACACAAAAGCCGTTCGACTCGATGAAGATCTTTCCTTCTTCGCAATCTTTCGAGCCGATCTTGGCGCCGAAGTCGTCGTAGGCGCGCAGAAACCATTCGCCGTCCCAACCATGCTGGCGAATGACCGCTTCCATCTTCGCCGCTTCGCCCAGATAGGAATCAACTTCAGCATCCAACCCGCGATGCTTCGCGATGGCTGCAAGCTCGCGCCCCGCATACACAAAAAGTCCGGCGATGAATACCGACTCCGCAACCTTGCCTTCCTTATTGGTCGTTGTCTGGAAACTCTGGCCCGGTGTGTCTGAGAAACAATTCAGATTCAGGCAGTCGTTCCAGTCGGCGCGCCCAATCAGCGGCAGCCCATGCGGTCCGAGACGCGACAATGTGTAGTTGAAGCTGCGCTGCAGGTGGTCATACAACGGAACTTCCGAACCCGGCTCGTTGTCATACTGTACCGGCTCGTCAAGGATGCTCCAGTCGCCCGTCTCCTTCAGATACGCTGCCACGCCGACGATAAGCCAGTGCGGATCGTCGTTGAATCCGCCGCCGATGTCGTTGTTGCCGCGCTTGGTGAGCGGCTGATACTGGTGGTACGCGCCGCCGGTCGGCAGTTGCGTTGCCGCCAGATCGAGAATGCGCTCCCGCGCCCGCGAAGGCACCATGTGCACAAACCCCAGCAGGTCCTGATTCGAGTCGCGGAAGCCCAGCCCCCGCCCGATGCCCGATTCATAAAACGACGCCGAGCGCGACATGTTGAACGTCGCCATGCATTGATACGCGTTCCAGATATTCACCATGCGGTTGGTGTGAATGTCCGGCGTATTCACCTGGAACACGCTCAGCACGCTGTCCCAGTAATTGCGCAGCCGCTCGAATGCAGCATCCGCCTCTTTCGCGTCGAGATACTTCGCGATCGTCGGCTTGACGGTCTTCTTGTTGATGGTCTGCGAGCCGGGAGGATCGAACTTCTCGTCGACATTGTTCTCCTGATAGCCGAGCACGAAGACCACCTGCCGCGTCTCGCCAGGCTCCAGATCGAGCTTCACTTGATGTGCGCCGATGGGCGACCAGCCATGCGCAATCGAGTTGGTGAGCTGACCGGCTTCAACAGTCGCGGGCTTGTCCCAGCCGCGATTGCGGCCCAGAAACGCCTCGCGCTGCGTGTCGAATCCAGCGCCCGGCTCGGAACATGCAAAGTAGGCGAAGTGGTTGCGGCGCTCGCGATACTCCGTCTTGTGATAGATCGCGCCGTCTTCAACTTCCACCTGTCCAATGTTGAAATTCCTCTGGAAGTTGGTGCCGTCGTCCTGCGCATCCCACAGGCAGAACTCAATACTGGCAAATGCCGAAATAGCCGCGCGCGTTGTTCGGTGATTGGTCACCGTCAACTGCCAGATTTCCAGGTTCTCGTCCAGCGGCACAAAGTAGCGGGTGTGCGCCTCAATGCCGCTATGGCTCGAACCGATGACCGAATAGCCCATCCCGTGCCGGCACGAGTAGTCCTTGAGTTCGTGGCGAGTGGGCTGCCATGATGGAGACCAGAACTGCTTCGAATCGTCATCGCGCAGATAGACGTAGCGCCCGCCGTAGTCCAAGGGCACGTTGTTGTACCGGTAGCGGCTAATGCGGCGCAGGCGCGCGTCGCGATAGAACGAGTAGCCTCCCGCCGTATTGGATATGATCCCGAAATAAGCCTCACAGCCCAGGTAATTGATCCATGGCAAGGGCGTGTCGGGTTGAGTAATCACATACTCGCGATTCAAATCGTCGAAATAGCCGAACTTCATAATCGGTGTTCCCTCGAATCAAGGTCGCACCAAGTATAGCCCCCAACCGGAAATCTGATCAAACGTTTTTCTAGAACACTTCGTGGTACTTCGGCAAGAAAAGAAACGCTTGCGCCGGGTACCGCGAGTGTGACAGAGTATCTCCGCGGGCCAAATCGGGTAAAAGCTCCCGGCGTGTCCTGAATCGTTGCCAAGATTCGGGAGGACGTGAGAGACTTGCCGGTTCCTGTTCTTACCCCGGTCCGTTGCGCAAGACGAGAGTTCACACATGGCAGCTTCCTGGTTTCCGTCCCTCACGAGTGCGCTGTTCAGCCGAGAGCTTTCCCTCTCCATCGTCCTGGCAGGTCTTCTTCTCTTTCCGGCCGCCGTGGCCCGTGGAGCCGACAATCCCACTCTGACCATAAAGGTCGATCAGGTGGGATATCCCCTGGACGGCCCCAAGGTGGCCCTGGTTACCTTGCAAAGCGGGCCGGCCAGCCCTCCCTACACGACCTTTCAGGTCCTGCGCTCCAGCGACAACCTGGTCGTTTTTCAAGGAAAGCTCGCGCCTTCCGAAGCCGACGCGAACTCCGGCGACCAGGTGCAGGCCGCGGACTTCTCCAGTTTTCGCAAGGCGGGGACCTACTACGTTGCGATCCCCGGCGCGGGCCGCAGTTGGAACTTCGCGATCGGCAAGGACGTCTTTGCGCACACCTACTATATGGCGATGCGCGCCTTCTATGGCCAGCGCTGCGGCGCCGCGGTCGACATGGGCCCCGAATTTCCCGGCTACTCCCATCCTGCCTGCCATCTGCATGGCGAGTTTCACCCTTCCTCCGGCGCCAAGGGGCCGCGCGACAACATCGGCGGATGGCACGATGCCGGGGACTATGGCCGCTACGTGGTCAACTCCGGCATCACCACCGGTACGTTGCTCTGGACGTGGGAGATTTACGGAAAAAAGCTCAAGAACATTCGACTCAATATTCCCGAGACCGGCAACGGCACGCCCGACATCCTGAATGAAGCGCGCTGGAACCTCGAGTGGATGCTCAAGATGCAGGACGAAGATGGCGGCGTCTGGCAAAAGCAGACCAGCGAAAACTTCCCAGGGTTTATTGCGCCCGAAGACGACAAGCTGCCCAGCGAGGTGATCGGAACCGGCTCTGCGCCCTACAAGAGCACTTGTGCCACCGCGGATCTTGCTGCCGTGGCCGCAATTGCCGCACGCGTCTACAAACCTTACGACGCGAAGTTTGCCGCACAGGCGCTTGATGCAGCTCGGCGCGCATGGGCCTGGACAGAAAAGTATCCTAACGTGACCTTCAGGAATCCGAAGGGCGTGAGTACCGGGGAGTACGGCGATGCCAACTGCAAAGACGAGCGGCTTTGGGCTGCCGCGGAGCTAGGCCGCACCACCGGCGAGGCCGCGTTCAACGACTTCTTCCTGAAGAACTACGCCGAGTTTCTACCCACGCTCGATTCGCCGCCGGCGGAAGACTGGAACCAGATGGCGCCGATGGCGCTTTGGACTTATGCGCTCGGCCATCGAACGCTCAGCCATCGAAATGGCTCGGATGCCCAGGCGGTGGACGCAATCCGGCAGCGGACCCTTGCGGCGGCCCACACCGTTGTCGATCGCACCCGCGTTAATCCCTACCGCGTAAGCATGCAGGCGAAGGATTACGTGTGGGGCTCGAATGGCGTCGATGCTGAATACGGGAAGTATCTGCTCATCGCCAATAAGTTTGCGCCGGACCCGAGTTTCGTGGACGCGGCCCGCGACAATCTGCACTACCTGCTGGGTCGAAACACGTTTTCGCTTTCGTGGGTCACGCAGGTGGGCGAGAATCCCTACCTGCATCCGCATCACCGGCCCAGCGGGGATGGAAAACAAACCAAGCCCTGGCCAGGTCTGCTCTCCGGTGGACCAAACGCGGGCCGTGCCGACGCGGTGTTGCGGGCGCTGCCCAAGGATCTGCCTCCGGCCAAACTTTATGCCGATCAGTTGGCCTCGTATGGAAGCAATGAAATTGCAATCAACTGGCAAGCTGCGCTGGTGTTTCTGCTGGCCGGCGAAATGCGATAGAAAATCGCGGAAGCCCGGTTCCGATGCCGGTTTCCGCAAGGATAGAGGCGCCAAATGCAACTTCACGTCATTGACATCGCGATCATCGTGGCCTATCTGCTCTCCACGGTCGCGATCGGTTATTGGGTTTCGCACCGCGCTTCGCAGAGCATGCAGAATTATTTTCTCGGCGGCAATACGATGCCCTGGTACATGCTGGGCATTTCCAACGCATCCGGCATGTTCGACATCAGCGGCACCATGCTGCTGGTCTCATGGATGTTCGTCTACGGCCTGAAGAGCGTTTGGATTCCATGGCTCTGGCCCACGTTCAATCAGATCTTCCTGATGGTCTATCTCTCCGCATGGCTGCGCCGCTCCAAAGTCATGACTGGTGCTGAGTGGATCAAGACTCGTTTCGGCGCCGGCCGTGGCGCGCAGTTGTCGCATCTGATCGTAGTCATCTACGCCTTCGTCAGCATCATCGGTTTCTTCAGTTACGCATTCAAGGGGATTGGAAAATTCGCGGAGACGTTTCTTCCATGGCATCTTTCCGCCAATGAATACGCGCTGATCCTGATTGGCATCACCGCCATCTATGTCATCAAGGGTGGCATGATCAGCGTGGTAATTACGGAGGTTGTGCAGTTCTTCATCCTGTCGATAGCCTCGTTTGCGGTGGGCATCATCGCCATGCGCAGGGTGGCTCCGGAGATGTTGCACAGGATGGTGCCTACGGGCTGGGACAACATCTTCTTCGGCTGGCATTTGAATCTTGATTGGGCGACTCTGCTGCCAGCGGCCGGAGCCAAGATCGCCGACGACAGATATGAGCTCTTCGGCTTCTTCGTCATGATGCTGCTCTTCAAGGGCATCCCGATCTCGGCCGCGGGACCGGCGCCCAACTATGATATGCAGCGCGTGCTTTCGGCTAAAAATCCGCGCGAAGCCTCCATGATGAGCGCTTGGGTGAACATCGTGCTCACTCCGCCGCGCTACTTTCTGGTCATCGGGCTTACGGTGCTGGCTGCCGCTTTCTACAATCCCACCCTCAAGGCCATGGGAATGAAACTGGATTTCGAGCAGGTGCTGCCCATGGCGCTGCAGCAGTTTGTCCCCGTCGGCCTACTGGGCTTTTTGATCGCCGGCCTGCTGGCCGCCTTCATGTCTAACTTCGCGGCCACGGTCAATGCGGCGCCGCCCTACTTCGTCAACGACATCTACAAGCGCTTCATCAATCCCAACGCGGCGCCCAAGACCTATGTCCGCCTTGCCTATCTCACCTCCTTCGCCGTTGTGGTGATCGGCGTGCTGATCGGCTGGGAAGTGACTTCGGTGAACCAGGTCGTTGTCTGGATCGTTTCCGGCCTGTGGGGCGGTTACACCGCGTCCAATGTTCTGAAGTGGTACTGGTGGCGCTTCAATGGCTACGGCTACTTCTGGGGCATGGTCACTGGCATAGCCTCGGCGCTGGTCATGCCGAAGGTCGTTCCATTGGTGCCGTTCTTGCAGCACTTGCTCGCAACCTACGTCATCAATATGGAAGTCGTGATCATCTTCCCGCTGGTTGTGGGAATCTCCTTGATCGGCTGCCTGCTCGGCACATACCTTACCAAGCCCGAGTCTGACGCAGTGCTTATCGACTTCTACCGTCGCGTCCGTCCATGGGGCTTTTGGGGGCCGGTTCTCAAAAAGGTACTTGCCGAGGACCCCGGCTTCAAGCGCAACAAGGACTTCCTCCGCGACATGTTCAACATCGCCGTCGGAATTGTGTGGCAAGTCAGCCTGGTGGCGTTGCCGCTCTACATCGTGATTCAGGAGTTTGACCGCGCCGGCATTGCTCTTGCAGTCATCTTGGGAACATCGGTCATTCTCAAACTCACATGGTACGACCATCTGAGCGAGAGGGAGGTTGAGACAGACAAAGCCGCCGTCGACGATAAGTAACTTGCCATGAAGAGTTCAAGGCCCAATTCAACCGAGACCACGTTGCAAGGCGCGAGAAGGAAACCGTAAATTGGGAAGCCGCTACGAACAGCCTTCCATTCTCCATCCAACCTCCAGCAAGGGAGTTGGCGTGTCCACTTCCCCCATCTCCTGGCATGGCTGGCCCAATTGCTTCCAAATCGAAAATGGCCTCGTCGAGGCCGTCATCGTTCCTTGCATCGGTCGCGTGATGCAACTGCGCCTGCTCGAGGATCCCGTTGGCGCGTTCTGGAGAAACTCGGCGCTTGAAGGCCAACTTCACGAGCCGCCCGTTGACCTGCTGCAAGCGCGTGAGTGGCTCAATTTTGGTGGAGATAAGTGTTGGCCCGCCCCGCAATCATCCTGGCCCAAGGTGCAAGGCCACTACTGGCCGCCGCCCGACGCATTCGATTCGCAACCCATGAAGGCCGTCGCGACAGATAGCTCGGTCGTGCTTACTTCATCCCTCGATGCAAGCTTCGGCATTCAGATGGTGCGCCATGCCGAGCTCGATCCAGGCGAGCCTGTCATGCGCATCCGGTCCGAATTCCGCAAGCTCACCGGAAGCCCGGTGAGAGTCAGCGTTTGGACCATCACCCAGATGCAAGCCCCCGAGCGCATATCGATAAAGCTTCCGCCGCAATCGAAGTTTGCCAAGCGATACGTTCACCTGATGGGCGCTCAACCCGCTGACCTGAGAATCGACGGCGGCATTCTGTCGCTCGCCCGTCATCCCCGCGAAATCGCAAAGATCGGTACGGATGGAACAAGCATGGTCTGGGTGGGAGAAAACTGCGTCGTTCGCATCGATGCGGAACCGGGGCCGGGAGAATATCCCGACGGCGGTTGCATCACTCAGGTCTACACCAACCCCGATCCACTCGCCTACGTCGAACTTGAGACCGTCGGCCCGCTCACGACCATGAGCGTCGGCGACCGCATTGAGCGGACCGCCGTCTACACCGTCTCGCCCCGATCGACATCCGATCCACAGACTGAGGCGCTCAAGGCATTTTGAACCAAGTTTGGGCTGTCCCACGCCAAATACAGGATCTCCAGCCAGGTGGCGTTTTCCAGATTGACAGATGGTTTTGGCGCATTTAGCCTCGGATCACCCCCACGGGGTTTTACGGTCCGCCAATCAGCCGGATGCTTTTCTGTTAGGAGCTTCCACGACCATGCACTCCTACGTCCATTTGCCTCCGGTTTCGATTCGTCCCTGCAACGATTACGGCGTTCCCTGTATGCCTTCGCGTGTGCGCCTTGCTGCGGTTGCGCTGT
>Ga0224559_1001766_pt1 | contig 11556 bp, 9 predicted proteins | sample 714S33034metaG_FD_180676 | JGI IMG/M metagenome (GOLD analysis project Ga0224559, IMG submission 180676) | Peat soil microbial communities from Stordalen Mire, Sweden - 717 S3 30-34 | ecosystem: Environmental > Terrestrial > Soil > Wetlands > Peat | place: Sweden: Norrbotten County, Stordalen... | reverse complement strand
CAGCCAATATTTTGTACGTCTCAGATTCAAGCTTCTTCCCATCAATGCTAACCGGCCAAGAAAGCTTGGCATTCTTGCCCTTGAATTCCGCCTGGATATCATCAACTAGCGGCGTCCGGCAACTACGTTGGTTAACGTAGTCCATCTTCATTTTGTACTTACTCGCACAGTTGACGACAGCTACTCTTCCGTCTGGTAGTAAGAGAGAAAGAGTTGCCCCAGTTACGCTATATGAGACCGTCCTTGGTGCAGTACTGTAACCGCGAGAAGTTGTTGTGCCCGAGCAATTCACGTTCGTCGAACCAGCATAGCAATCCACATTGGTATTTGACGTCGAGCTGGAATGGCCGGGAACATAGCCACTGAATCCCGTTTCGTTATTCTGTCGCTGGATGATTTTCACGCTCATTGTTTGCCCATAGATCGCAGTGCTGCCACACAACGAAAGCATAGCTACTGCCGCTAAGTTCAAGCTGCGAATGAGCATAATCGCCGATCCTTTCTTTGCCTTCCAATGAACGAAGGAAAACTGCACCTAACCGCCTTGCTTTACGCCTTTACCGCCGCTTCCAGTTCCGCCTTGAAGTTTGCCGAGTATTCCTTCATTGCCGCATGGAGCCTGCCGCGAATGTCGTCGTCCAGGACCTTCTTCTTAGTCAAATCGTCAAGCAGCGCTGTCTGTGCGGCGTCAAAGTACTTGTAGATGCCGACCTCGAAAGCACGAATGTCGGAGACCTGAAATTCGTCCAGGTAACCTTGCGTGCCGGCGAACAAAATAACCACCTGCTGCTGCCAGGTGAGCGGGGCGAACTGCGGCTGCTTCAAGAGCTCTGTCAAGCGGCTGCCGCGATTCAACTGCTTCTGCGTCAGCGGATCGAGATCCGAGCCGAACTGCGCAAAGGCCGCCAGTTCGCGGTATTGCGCGAGGTCCAGCTTCAACGTTGAGCCGACTTGCTTGACGGCTTTGATGGCCGCAGAAAAACCTACGCGCGATACCGAAAGGCCCACGTTCACAGCGGGGCGAACACCGGAGTTGAACAAGTCGGTTTCGAGGAAGATTTGTCCGTCGGTAATCGAAATCACGTTGGTTGGAATGTAGGCCGAAACGTCGCCAGCCTGGGTCTCGATGACCGGCAGAGCGGTCAGCGATCCGCCGCCGCGCTTGTTGCTCATCTTCGAAGACCGCTCGAGCAGCCGCGAGTGGAGATAAAACACGTCGCCGGGATACGCTTCGCGGCCCGGCGGACGGCGCAGGAGCAGCGATATTTCGCGGTAGGCCATGGCGTGCTTGGAAAGATCGTCGTACATCACCAGCGCGTGGCGGCCGGAATCGCGGAAAAATTCGCCGATGGCCGTCGCCGCATAGGGGGCGATGTAGAGCATCGGCGCGGGCTCGGAGGCGGAGGCAGCCACAATGATCGTGTGCCCCATGGCGCCGGCTTCGGTGAGCGTCTGTACCACCTGCGCGATGGACGAGCGCTTCTGCCCAATGGCGCAATAGATGCAGATCAGGTTGTTCTTGGCGTTGTTGATGATGGTGTCAAGCAGCACCGCGGTCTTGCCCGTCTGCCGATCGCCGATAATTAGCTCGCGTTGACCGCGGCCAATCGGGATCATGGAGTCGATAGCTTTCAAACCCGTAGCCATGGGCTCACGCACCGGCTGGCGGTCGATGATGCCCGGGGCGAGCCGCTCAATCGGCAGCGACTGCGTCGAGGCAATGGGCCCCTTGTCGTCGATCGGCTGGCCCAGCGCGTTGACCACACGGCCAATCATGCCCTCGCCCACCGGCACGCTGAGAATGGTGCCCGTACGCTTGACCTCGTCACCCTCGCTAAGCTCGGTATACTCGCCCAGGATCACGGCGCCCACCTGGTCTTCTTCCAGGCTCAGCGCCAGGCCGGCAATGTTGTGCGGAAAGCTCAACAACTCGCCGGCCATCACCTTGTCCAGGCCGTGCAACCGCGCAATACCGTCACCCAGCGATGTGATCGTTCCGACTTCGTCCACCTGGACCTTCGAGTCGTAGTTCGCGATCTGCTCGCGAAGAAGTTGCGTAATCTCGTCTGCCTTGATCTGAGCCATTTCTATTCCTAACAGTTCACAGTTCTTAGTTCGTAGTTCACGGTTCTCAGTTCACCCTCATCCCGGATTGGGCCCACGTCCTTAGGTCTGTGAACTTCGAACTAAGAACTGCGAACTCAGTTTCAGCCGGCAACCAATGCTTCTTTCAACCGGTCCAGCCGTCCGCGCACTGAACCGTCGTAAACCGTCGAACCGATGCGTACCACCGTACCGCCCAGGATCGCCACATCCAGCTTGAAGCTGGCCTCGATCTTTGAGCCTGCCAGCTTGCCCACCTCGGCCACCAGCGCCTCGCGCTCTTCGCTGCTTAGCTCTCGCGCCGTCACAATCTCCGCCTGCCGAATCCCCAACTGCTCCTGCAAGAGCTTGCGATATGCCACCGCAACCTCAACCACGTGACCGATCCGGTCGTTCGAAATCAGCACGGCCAGCAGGTTGCGCAGCTCTTTCCTCAATCCCAGCGTCTTGTTCAGGTGGTCGAGAAAGCCGACCTTCTGCAGCGCGGGAACCGCCGGATTTACAAAAAAATTCCGTAGCTCTTCGCTTCCATTCCAGGTCGCAAGAAAGTCCGTGAGCTGCCCATCGATGGCTGCCGTGTCCAGCTTGGCGGCCGTAATCACTTCGAGAAATGCCTGCGCGTACCGAGCGACAAAGGCGGCCATCTAGTTCTTCCCTCCCCGGCCCGCGCCGTTCGAGACCACATCACCCACAAACTCGGCAATCAAGGCCCGGTCGGTCTCCGGCGTCAGAACCAGTTGCTTGGCTGCCCGATCGATCGCCAAGTCGGCGGCAAAGTTGCGCAATCCACGCCGAGCCTGCGCCGCGGCCATGCCAATCTCCGCCTCGGCCGACTGCACAATCCGCACACTTTCATCGCCCAGCGATGCCTTGATCCGCGCTTCATCCTGCCGGCTCTCGGCCTCGACCTCGGTGCGGAACTTCTGAATCTCCTCGTCCAGTTTCGAAAGCTTGGTCTCGACCGCGCTCAGCCGCGCATTCGCGTCCTCGGTCGCCTTCCTGGCCGACTCGATATCGCTGCGCACCTTCTCGGCGCGATTGCGCAGGAATTTCGGCAAGAAACGGAACAGTGGAACACCGATGCCGAACGCGATAATGAGAAAGTTGAAGACTTCGAAGATGCTTGCGGTCGTGTCGACGGAGAGGTTCAGCGTTTTTGCGGTCCACTTCACGACCGGGCCTTCGAGGCGGAAGGCGTTGTTCTGCTGCTCTTCTTCCGATTGCCCGGATTCCTGTTTGGCGTCAGCCGGAGCCGTCGCTGCCTGGCTGGCCACTTCCGGTTTGGACCCGGTCTCCTGGGCCGCCAGCCGCAAAGGCACGACCGTCAATCCAGCGGCGAATGCGGCCAAAGCGACAAATCCCAAAATCCGTCCCGAAAAATGCGGATGAAACTTCAAATCTTTCAACGGGAACTCCCGGCAGCCGCGGGCAGAACCGCCCGGACCACCTGACTGGCCAATTCCCCGGCCGCGGCCTCGATGCTCTGCCTGGCCTGGGCAGCTTCGGCTTCGAGCTCGGCCCTGGCCTCAAATACCTTTTGCCCCGCGGCCTTGCGGGCGGCGTCCAGCGTGGCGTCACGCTCGACGGTCCACTGCTTCACCCGCTGCTCCCGCACTTTGTACACCTCGGCACGGGCCTGGCGAAGCTTGGCGGCGTACTCGGCTGCGCGCTCCTCGGCCCGTTCAATCGCCTTCTGCGCGTCTTCAATAGCGCCCACCGTCCGTGCCCGCCGTTGCTTCAGCGTGGCGCTCAACGGCCCCTGCACCAGAAACTTGTACGCCAGCACCAGCACGATGAACAACACCATCGTGGGTATGGCGCCAAGCAGAAAACTCCCGACTTGTTGAATGATTTCTTGCATGGTTTAATCGGTTCGCTCCGGTGCTCAAATCTCGCACTCGGAGATGCGACATTTCGTGGGTAGAACACCTTTTTGTATCAGGGGCGAACCCCCAAGTCAATGCGGTTGGGGTGGTTTGGACTACGTCCTGTGACTGCGGTCACGATTACCGGATTTTGTCCAAAAAAGAGCTTGCATTCGGACGCAACAGGCCTACACTAAGAATACCACCTAGACCCGGTTCAGGGTCCAGCGGGCTGCAGGGCCTGAGGAAGTCCTTCCACTCCTCGAGTCCTCGGCCCGCTTCTTCATTCTTAGGGCATTTCACGATTCTTGCCGACGCGCCGCTAGGGCTTGACGGCGGGACTCGGATTCAGCAGCCCTTGCGCCCGCAGCCAAACCTCCAGCAGGTTCGGCCATTGATCCAGGGCCGCGTCAGCCTTGCCGAGGCCGGTGCCATGCGGACCTTTGGCAAAGATGTGTGCCTCCGCGGGCACCTCGGCCTTGACCAGCGCCTCATAGAAGCGCAAACCCTGCTCCACCGGAACCGTCTCGTCGTCGAAGGTGTGATACCAGAAGGTGGGCGGCGTGTCTTTGGTGACAAACAGATCTGGAGAATAGGCCAGCCGCAGCGCCTCGCAACGGTCCATCGCGTTGAACAGCTTGCAATAGGTCAGGTGCGACGTATCGCTGGAGATGGCGCCGATCCAGGGGTAACCCAGCACCAGGTAGTCCGGCCGGCTGGATACGCGGTCGATAGGGTCGTCGGCCTCCGGTTTGCCGACGATGAACTGAGTGGCTGAAAGCGCCGCGAGGTGTCCGCCGGCGGAGAAGCCAATCACGACGATGCGGTTGGGGTCGATATGGTAATCCTGCGCGCGGCCCCGCACAGTCTGGATCGCGCGACGGGCGTCCAGCAGGGGAACGGGCAACAGATAGCCGTTCGACGAGAGCCGGTAGCTGAGGATGAAGGCGCGAAAGCCGCGAGCGGTGAACCAGTCGGCCACCTGGCGGCCTTCCAGGTTCGCTGCCAACCCGAGATACGCGCCGCCGGGCAGCACCACCACGGCAGAGCCGTTCCCATGACCAGGCTGCGGCTCAAAAAGGGTCAGCGCCGGCGTATCTTCGCAAGCTTTACCCTTGGCTTCCGGAGCGTCTCCCGGCCAGAGGCGGACGGTCTGGATACCGAGAAAAGCATTGTTCGTTCCGGGCGTCGCGCACGGGTCATTCTGGGCCAGCGCAGTGGAGGAAACCAGCATTGCCATCGTGAGAATTGCAATAATCTGTCTCAAGTCAATCCTCTCCAAACTGTTCGCCAGGATTATACCGGCAGGGAATAGGGGACAGGGAATAGGGGACAGGGAATAGGGAACAAAGAAGCTGCGGCTTGCAAACTTCAGAAACTACAGAGGGCGCTTTCGGCCCGTCTCAAGCCTGAATTCGGCGCGTTGAAGCTGGGATCGCAGGCCCCTGATCTCTGACCCCTGATCCCTGTTCCCTCCATTACAGCCACATCGCCGTATGCCCCGGACAGACATTTTCTGCTTGGACACAGATCTCCTCCGCCAGCTCGAACCCGTACCGGGCAAAGTAATAAGCCGCCCCATGCACGCGCTCCTGCAACACTCTTCCGGGATAGAGAGCCTGGGAGATGGCCTCGGCATGACGTCCCAGCGAAGCCTCCCGCTGCAACTGGAAGTTCCCCGCCAGTCTCCGCAGCCGGTTCATCTGGTAGCGCATCTTGCTGGCCGCTGTTCCGGCTGACCGTCCCAGCCCCGCGTCCAGCTTGCCCATCCACTCGAGAAGCGGCCCCAGCTCCGCCTCCAGCGCCGTCCCTGCCTCAGCCAGTTTCTGCTTGCCTTCGACCGGCATGGCACGCGCCGCCAGCAACTGAGCCAGAGAGGTTCGATCTTCCGCAAATACCCGCTCCAGGGTCAACTCGTGCTTGCGCAGCAGTTCGCCAATCGCCGGCTCCACAAGCGTGCCGGAAAAGCGCGGCTGCACATGCGTCGCACGTCCCAGAATCCTCTCGAACAACACCGCCGACTGCGCAAAATAAGCGATCTCCGCCGGCCCGCCGATGGTCAACGAAGTCCGCAGCAGATCGTCCTGAAACACCGGCCGCAGCAACGCCGAGGGCGAAATCCGCTCCGGCTCCGCATCGAGAATCCCCACCAGCTCCGCCGTCGAATAGCTCTGCCGCCCCGCTTGCCACAGTCCCTGCGGCTCCGCGGCGGTCGGCGAAACTCGCTTCAGCGCCACGCGCGCGCCCGTTTTCTCGTCGAACAAGAACAGCAGGCTCGACTGCGCGCCCACCGCCACCTGCGCATGATAGCCGGCCGCCGTCAGCTCCCGGTTCCGCGCTATCAAGGCCGCGTGCAACTCGTCGGCACGCTCCAGGCCCGCCCGCAGCACCCGCGCGCCCATGCGGTGAATCTCACGCCCGCCCGCATCCAGCACCAGCAGCCCCTGCGCGGCAAAGGCCTTCGCATAGAATTCCTGAAATGCCTGCGCAAAGGTCCTTCCCGGACGGTAAGCCGAGGCCAGCACATCCATTGTCTGGGAACCGCCCAGCAGCTCCCAGGCCCGATCCACCAGGGGCGTGATGCGCTCGTCCAGCACAATCCCGCCCACCGCTCGGGCCGCCGTCGACCCATCCGCATAGACCAGCTTGCGCAGCTCGCGCCCCGCTGGAAACACTACGTGGTCGATCTCGGCAAAGTCGTGGTCCTCGCTGGCCAGCCAGAAGATGGCCGCATGGGGCCGCCCAGCAGCCGTCGCAGCCCGAGCCCTCGCCACCGCTGTTGCCGCCTTGAAGGGTGTAAACAGCGGGCCGCCAAACAACCCCACCTGCTGCCCCGTGACCACCGTACCCGCACCCTGCCGCAGCGCTGCTACCGCCGCGGCCGCAGCCGTGCCCTCAACCGCGGAGGCCGGGTTCTGCTCCGCCAGCACCCGCACCAGTTCCGGCCAGTGCTCGGGGATGGGCAGGCCGGCAGTCGCGGTTCGCCAGGCCTGATCCGGCGGCAGCGACGCATAAAACCCGCTCGCCGCCGCGTGGCCCGCACAGTAGTCCAGAAAAAGCCGGTGCAGTCCCGGCGCTACGGTAATGGGAAAGCAATCTGCGGTCAGCAACGTACTCTCTTCCTGGAAACGGTAATCAGGCTCTGTTAAGGATGCCACGCCGGACCGAATCGATGCACAACAGTCGCTTTCCGCACAATCGGAAGCCGCCCCGGCCGGTATACTTTCTGTGTCCATGCAAACAGGAGAGAGCAAAGATGCCAGGTAAAAAGAAGACGGCAAAAGCCGCCGCGCCTAAGAAAGATCGAAAGAAAGTCGCCGCCAAATCCAAGTCCGCCGCACCAAAGAGAGCAAAGGCCAAAATCGTGAAGCCCAAGGCAAAGAAGCTCGGCAAGCCGGCCCAGCCCCAGGCCCAAGAGACCGCCAAGCTGATCAGCTCCGAGGTCGTTTATCAGGGCTCGCTGTTTCGCGTCGTTCACGACAAGATCGTCGAGCCCAATGGCAAACCCGCCGAACGCGACATCATCCGCCACAACGGCAGCGTCGTCATCCTGGCCATGGATAGCTCGAAAAACAAGAAGAATCCCTGGATCGTCGTCGAACGCCAATACCGGCACGCCGCCAACCAGTACCTGTGGGAACTGCCCGCCGGCAAGCTCGATCCCGGTGAAGACGCCCTGACCGGCGCACAGCGCGAACTGGCCGAGGAGACCGGCTACAGCGCAAAGAAGTGGAAACCGCTGGTCGAGTACTACGCCAGCCCCGGCTTTCTCGGCGAATCCATGAAGGTCTTCATTGCCGAAGGCCTGGTGGCCGGCGATGCCCATCCCGAAGACGATGAGGACATCGACTTTCGCCTGGTCAAGCTCTCCGAGGTGCTCAAGATGATCGAGAAAGGGGAAATCAAAGACGGCAAGACGCTCACCGGTGTCCTGCTCTACGCCCGGCTCACCGGCGGCAAGCAAAGGAAATAGCCGCCCGCAAATTCACTCGTGAAAAGCCGGCCTGCTCTACTGCGCAACCGCGCATGTGCCGGCCTTCTCGAGTTTGGTCGTGGGAGCCGGCGCGCTCTGGGGATAGATGACCAGGCAGGATGGCTCGTGAGCCGTCGCCCCGTTCGCACACTCCTGCTCATCGGCGTAAGAAAACCTGTCCGCGACCGTCGACTCGTGGTAGTGAAGAAAGTCGAAGATCTCCATTGCAACCTGCATTTTGAAGGCACGCCTGGCGCGAGCCCGGCTCTTCTGTCCCCGCTTCACCTGCGCCAACGGTTTCTCCGGCAGCGGGAACGTTGCCACATAGAAGTCGGCAGGGGTGCGGGTCGCTCCAATCCGCTCAAAGAGTTCGTCGTACGCCTTCTTGAAGATGGCATCTTCTTCTACTTCGTAGCACAGATGGCGGATGGCGCTGACGCCTGCCATTACGCGGATTCCAAAGCCTTCGCCCACCCCTTGCAGCGCGGCCATCAGCAACATTTCCGGTGGTATGCCGTGCATGGACTTCGAGGCCAGGGAGATTTTGTCGAACACGCCCAGTTCACCCTGAATGCGCGTAATCATCAGCACTTCGGCGGCCGGCAACTCCACAATCCAGCCGGGGACAATGGTGAAGGACAAGACATAAATCTGAACCCCGTCCACCAGCAGCTTTAACGACAGTTCCCCTTCGTGATCGACGTGGCGGGTATGATCGATCTGCCGTGAGCGGCCCATCGCGATCGCGAACTCGTGGCCGTCCTGTTGCATCTGAAAAACACCGGCATCCTCCTGCAACAACCGCCGCAGCAGGCGATCGGACAATAAGGAGCGCAGACGCCGGTAGTGATATAGAAAGCAGGTGGTGCGAGCCGACGGCGCAAGATCTCGAATCAGGTACTTGGGGGGGAGATGCTTGAACAGAAACCTGGGATTGGAGCAGACAAAACGGGCAAAGATGCCAACCCGCAGCAACTGGAAAGCTCTGCATTGCATGGAAAGGTTGATCGATATCCGGCCCAGCACACGCGCAAAACGCACCGGCGAGCAAACAACTTCCCGCACAAAATAGGACACGATGCTGAGAACGGCGCTACCCCAGCTCGGTGCCTCACTCGTGCGGCAGGCTTTGGCGCAACCTGCGTATGTGTCCATTTTGCGTTCGCTCCCCGGAATACCAACTCGTCCTGTGAATTGGTGACCGTCTTCCCGGATTTCATCCACTCGGCAGGAGGAACCGTTCAGCGTAATTCACAAGCTTTTACAAACTATCTTCCACTTGATCTTAGACCGCAATCACTCTTTGGTTGACATAAACTGACGCTTTCGTGCGAGAATATCCGCTCTTTGGTCACGTAGACAGGATTTCTGGGCCCGTTCGAGTTCTTCTCTCCGAGGACACAATCGACCCTTCAAACGGCCAAAAAGACGCCTTTCCCACCCTGTGAAATCGATCTTCGAAAAATGAATCAACCTTTCACTCCGATTTTGCGTCTTATTGTTTACCGGGGTGTGATTGTGATCCTGATCACTTCTCGGATTCCTCGCACGAAGCAAAGAAAGAGGGAACCTGTGGCTCAGTACAAGGGAAAGGTCAAGTGGTTTAACAACGCCAAGGGCTACGGATTCATCGGGCGCGAAGACGGCCCGGATGTATTCGTCCACTACTCATCGATCCAGTTGGACGGATACAAAACGCTGAAAGAGGGCGATGACGTCGAGTTCGACATCGTCCAGGGCCAGAAAGGTCCCCAGGCGGATGCAGTCATTCGCTTTAAGGACGCAGCAGCCCACAACGCAGCGTAGCGGCACGGAACTTCGGGCATAAGCGCAGGACCACCGACAGGTGGCTTGCAAGAACTGCGCCCAAAATGCGGCATCTTGTCACACTTCCCCTTTCCATCCCTGGTCTGTATGTTTCCTGGCCCGCGCCGGCTGACCGCACAGCCATCAGGGGGACCTTGTGCTCCTGCGATTCCCTATTCCCTATTCCCTGTTCCCTGCCTTTTGATACTCTTCCGCCATGGATAACCCCACCATGGCCCGCCAGCTCGCGGAAACCGCCGACCTGCTTGAGATCGATGGCGGTGACAGCTTCCGCATCCGCAGCTATCGCCGCGCCTCCGAAGCCGCCGAGCAAACCACCGTCGACCTCACCGCCGCTGCCTCCGATACTGCGCGCCTTCTCGAGATTCCCGGCATCGGCAAAGGCATGGCCGCCAACCTCCAGGCCATCGCCGCCACCGGTACTTTGCCGCTGCGCGAAGAACTGCTCGCCAAATACGGAGCCGGGCTGCTCGAACTTTTGAAGCTTCCCGGCACGGGTCCCAAGACCGTGGCTCTGCTCTGGTCCGCCGCCCAAATCGCCGGCATCGACCAGCTCGCCGAGGCCATCGAAGCCGGCCGTCTCAGCGACCTACCGCGCATGGGCTCGAAGCAAATCGAGAAGCTCCGCAAAGGCATCGACGACTACCGCCGCAGCGCCGGCCGTTACCGCATTGACGTGGCCGAAGACGCAGCCCAGCGCATCGGCGGCTATCTACTGGCCTTCCCCGGAATCGAAAGGGTGACCCCGGCAGGCTCCCTGCGCCGTGGCCGCGAAACCGTCGGCGACCTCGATCTGCTCGTCACCGGCCCCGCCTGCGCGCCCGAACACACCGCCGCGGCCGTCGAATACGTCGCCGCGTTCCCCGGCATCCACAACATCATTGCCAAGGGTGAAAACAAGGTCAGCTTCCATCTCGCCAGCGGCCTCCAGGTCGACGTGCGCCTGCTCCCGCCGGCCTCCTACGGCGCCGCCCTGCAATACTTCACCGGCTCCAAGGCCCACAACGTCGCCCTCCGCCAGCGAGCCCTTAAAATGGGCTACACACTGAGCGAATGGGCATTGGCGCGGCTGCCCCAAGACGAATCAGAGGATGAATCCGTGGTCGCCGCAGCCACAGAGGAAGAAATCTATGCCGCCCTCGGTATGGATTGGATTCCCGCCGAGCTGCGCGAGAACCTCGGAGAAATCGAGGCGGCAGCCCGTCACGCCCTGCCCAGGCTGATCGACGCAACCGACATCCGCGGCGACCTGCACATGCACACTACCGCCACCGACGGTCACAACACCATCCGCGAAATGGCCGAGGCCGCCCTCGCCGTGGGTTACCGCTACATCGCCATCACCGACCACTCCAAAAACCTGGCCATGACCAACGGCCTCGACGACCAGCGCGCTCTTAAGCATGTCGAGCGAATTCGCGCCGTGGACCGGGAGATGAAAGGCCAAATCCGCGTCTTCGCCGGCATCGAGGTCGATATCCTCGCCGACGGCGCTCTGGACCTGGAAGACGAGACCCTCGCCCAGATGGAGATCGTCATTGCCAGCGTGCATACCCATTTTTCCCAGAGCCGCGAAGAAATGACTCAGCGCATCCTGCGCGCCATTGAGAATCCCTACGTGCGCATATTGGGCCATCCCACTGGCCGTCTGCTGCTGCGCCGCGAGCCGTTTGCGCTGGACCTGGGATTGATTCTGCGCCGCGCCGCCGAGCTAGGCGTAGCCGTCGAGCACAACGCCGCCCCCGAGCGCCTCGATCTGAACGATCGCGACCTCCGCCTGGCCAAAGA